>ENA-OPVT01001618-OPVT01001618.1-human-gut-metagenome-genome-assembly--contig:-NODE-1618-length-13809-cov-2.840919_pt1 | contig 13809 bp, 12 predicted proteins | sample MGYA00241499_ERZ501990 | MGnify/ENA primary metagenome ERZ501990 (study PRJEB25962, sample SAMEA2042104) | human gut metagenome | biome: human gut; feature: human-associated habitat; material: faeces...
GCTGTTTGTTTTGGTGTTGTAAAGTCCGTAAAGACATTCAAACGTAAAAAAGATGGCAAGGAAATGGCTGCTTTTGAATTAGAAGACCGAACCGGTAATATCCATGCAATCTGCCTGCCAAAATATTACAGTGAATTTAAAGAGGACTTGAAAAATGGAAGGGTATTACGGATATCGGGAAATGTTTTCTCTTCTGATGATGGTGAACTGATATTCAATGTTAAAAAGATGGATATCGGAGGTTTAAAAAGGGCTCAAATTATCATAGAAACAGAAAATATGGAACAATGGAATTCAAAAATTTATCCGGAATTGGAATGTAATTTTGGTAAATATGGACATCGGATATTTTTGTACGATCAATCGGCCGGTATAATCCATGTAACCGATTATTATATAAATTCCGGATATGAAAACGTCCGTCATGTAATGGTACGGAATTATTTGCCGAATATTGCCAGTTCGGAGAAAAAGGAGTAAAAGATATGTCTGACCTGCTAAAGAAACGGGCATATATCAGCCCGAAAAAAAAGGAAAAAAAAAATGCCAATGAAATCGCATATTCTACTGATGGGAAGCTCATCCGCGGTAAATTATCCAAAGGAAAAAGAGGATTTCTTATTTTGGTTATTGTTTTTTGTACATTGGGATTTATTATTTACATTCCACCTATGTTTTATCATGAAAAAGAGGATAATGAGGAGATGCCAATCCTTGCAGATGCTGCAGCTATTAAAGACTTTAAAACTTATTTAAAAAATAACCCAGATGCAGATTTTGATGGCGATAGCTTAACTAATATCATGGAAAGTGAGCATGGGACGGATCTATGGGAGGCAGATAGCGATTCCGATGGTGTTTCCGATTATGCAGAATTATTCGTAACGGAAACCTCCCCTACAGAAAAAAGCAATATTATGATTGAATCCGTAACCGAAAAGGATAAAAAAGAAGGGACTTCTTTGGGAACCCCATATAAGATTGATGATGTGATTTTCTGGCCTGATACATACAAAGCAAAAGCATATGGAGGGATTGTGCGTACCCTTCATGGCTATCGGTTTTGGAATTATGAAGGCTGGGTGAAGTTTCCGGATAAGGTTGCCGCATATGGATACCAGGATGGAAAACATTATGAACTAAAGTATCGGGAAGCAGAGGATGCATATAAGATCACCAATTCGGATGAAATACGGATTTATGATAAAAAGATTGATTTTTCGTATTGCCTGAAGCTGCCCTTTATTGATGAAATACATTTGAAGGATGGGAAACTTGGAAATGTGTTGGATTTTCTTTTGCCGGATAAGGGTTGTCTTTTCCAGTGTAATAGAGTTTCAGAACTTGACATGGAGCAGAAAAAAACAGGGGAAGTGACAGCGCCACTGGAAAGTCCGATGATTAATCTGGACGATCAAAGCCGTTTTGGAAAAAACATGAATAGCTTGAAAGATCTGTCATGGTTGAGGAAAATGATTGAAGCAGGGGAATGCGTGGCAGTTTCATTGTATTCTCCAAATTCCGGGGAAGCGGTAGGAATTGTTTATGGGTATACAGAAAATGGAAGCCTTTTGGTTGCAAACCGTGACTTGAAGCCATGCGGCACGATCAAAATTGTGGAATGTGCAAAGCGCTTGATGGATAAAGAGGGAATCATAGGACAAACTTCTTGGTACGAATGGAGAGGCCTTGGATTTGATTCTGCTGCTTATAGTGACAGGATTAGCTTTTTTTCATCCACCATTGGAAATGTAGAAGAAATCTCCATGGAGCAGGAAGAAACGGAACAGATAGAAAAGCCAATGGAAGAAATAAAAGAGGAGCCCAAAGTAGAAGCTGGAAAAGAAACGGAAAATACACAGTCAGAATCAGAAATAGCAAAAGAATCCGAAAATAAGGATGAAATTATAAAATCAAATGAAACTGTACAGAATGAAAAAAAGGAAGACCAACCACAATCTGAAACAGATATTTCGGAAAAAAATGAGGATGCTTCTGGAGATAAAGTAATTACTTTTGGATTTTAGGAGGATTTTATGAGAAAAAGAGCAGTAATATTCATTTTGTTGTTATGTACTATTTCCGGTTGTGGTAAAAAAGATACCATTGATGACAGCAGAAAACTTGCATATGTAGATGAAATACAGGAAGTAGAAAATTTTAGTGCTTTTGAAGAAACCGAACTTCCGACACCGACTGAAATGCTTCAGCCTACGCCTACAGAAGGGCCAGTCGAAATATCACATTTCGTTGATTTTGACTTTTCTCCTCAAAAAGTATCGGATTTTGCAGAGGGGTTCACTCGAACAGTGACACAAGATTGGGAAAAGGGTACGAGGACAGAAAAATTCCAGTGGAAAAACATGGAAATCCTATTAAGTGGGGATAAACAGAGCGGAAAGTCTTACAGTAATTTAGAGGCAACTTTTTCTGGGCCACAAAAGCAAGAAAATGCCAGAAAATTTGCGATTGCCATGAATACTGATCTTGACATAGAAAAAGTAGAGAGATTCGTGCAAGGGGACTATAATGCACATGCAGATTATATTGGTTTAAAGGAAGCCTCCTGTACAGAAAAAGATGGGAATATATATGTGAAAATGGTAAAAGCGCTACAGCAGGCTGAAAAGCTTCCCTTCTGGGAAGAAAGCGTAAAAGTAACAGATATCCTTACGAATTGCCGTTTTTCAGGAACTCTTTCTAATGGCAGGGATACGTTTGGAGGTATATTTGCAGGAATAGATTTTGGAAATGTGAAGTTAACAAATGCATCCCTTAATAAAATAATCCGCAAATATGGTAAGGATGGGAAACAAATATCCTGTAATGTCTCCTACAATGCGATTTACCAATCAGACACCGGTAATCAGTATATAGTACATATAAAACCAGAAAAAAAGAATCAAATCCAGCTTGAATATAAAGGGAAAGAGCCTATAGATTCCTATGCTATTATGAATCGCTCTGAACATCTATTCCAGGCATTTTATGGTGGTACGATTAATACGGAACATAATTTGGATAAGGATTATGAAATAGATCAGTTAAAAATTGTAAAGCATGTCGAGACTGTGGTGTTGCTACAAAGGAAGAATATGTAGAAATCCTTGAATTTACGCACTTTGTAGAGTTTTTCAGTTTCAACAAAATCGGTGAAAATCACAAGGAAAAGATACTTGTGCAGAGAGTAACCGTAGTTGTTGCCTTAGACCTCGGTACGGGGAACACAAAGAATCTTGAATATGAAAATGAATAGAGAGCTATCAGATCATTGATAGATTATAGGGATACTTGTTAAAAGCGGGTGTCCCTATTTTTTATGGGGCATTCCAGAAATGGAGTGTCTTTTTTATACCAAAATATTAAAAATTCAGGAGGAAAATGAAAATGACAAACACAGCGTTAAGAGCAGAGAATAGCAATTCTCGCACAATTACTTTCAAGAGCAAGGAACACGAAAAATTTTATATGGAATATCTGAAAAAATGCAGATATCAGGATGTTTATCATCAGGCTCTGGTTTATTGCCTGGGTATCGACAGAGACACAAGAGAAAATGTGAATAAAATCTATAATTTTAAAACTGGATGTGTAAAAACGGAATCCCTGCAGGAAGGTTGGCAGACCAGTGGAAGTTTACGGATCGTCCGCATGGCATTTAATCTTTACTGCAATGGGACACCAAGTGTCGGAGATTATGAAGCAGAGGAAGATCAGTTAAAAGAGTGTCAGTATTATACCGTAGAAGATCTGTTTTGCTGCGGATATGCTCGGTATTTTTGGGAAGCCATTAAAATCCGTTATCCAGAGTATTGTTTTTACAAAGACTGGGAGGATATGTATGCTGAAAATTAGATTACAGGGTACTTTAAAGGATATTCAATGGTTCCGTCGTATTTTGGAAAAGCATAAAGAATTGGATGTTCTGGAAGTATCGGATGCTTATGCGAACAAAGGAACAAGCAAATATTTTCGTGTTTATGTTGAAGTAGAAGAAAAAGAGTAAATCGGAGGAAAGTATATGTGTAAAGTAATTGCTATTGCAAATCAGAAAGGCGGAGTAGCCAAAACAACGACAACAATCAATCTGGGAGCCGGACTGACAAAGAATGGGAAAAAAGTAGTGCTGGTAGATGCAGATCCACAGGGACATCTGACAATGGGACTGGGATTTCCAAAAAATCTCAAAGTGACTTTAAAGAGTATGATGGAAAATATCATCATGGGACTGGAGTTTGACCCAAAGGAAGCAGTTTTGCACCATGAAGAAGGGATGGATCTGATTCCGTCCAATAAATTGCTTGCCGGAATGGACATGTCCTTATTTACTGTTGAAGATAGGGAAAAAGTACTGAAAGAGTATCTGGAACTGTTGAAAGATGAATATGATTATATTTTGATTGACTGTATGCCATCATTGGGAATGCTGACAATCAATGCGTTGAGTGCAGCGGACAGCGTTCTGATTCCGGTACAGCCACAATATTATGCGGCAGATGGACTTATGGAATTACTGAAAGTGGTAAAAGGAATCCATCAGAGGTTTAATCCGGAATTGCAGATAGAAGGTATTTTGTTCACAATGGATAATTGCCGTTACAATAATGCAAAGAGAAACAAACAGGCAATCAAAACTACATACGGAAGTGACATTAGGATTTTTGAGCAGACGATTCCGAGAACAGAAAGCCTTGCAGAAACAGCATCGGAGGGTGTAAGTATCTTTGCCTATGATGGAAAAAGCAAGGGGGCAGACAGCTATCTGGAACTGGTTCAGGAGGTGTTGAAACATGCGTAGACCGAAAAAAGATATTCAGCTTACCTCTTATGATGAATTACTGGGATTAGAGGAAACACCGGAAAAGAGTATGAACCAGGTTGTGGAAATAAATCTGGCAAAGCTCTATCCCTTTAAAAATCATCCGTTCCATGTAAATGATGATGAAAAAATGGCAGAAACCGTAGAGAGCATTAAAACATACGGTGTTTTGACTCCTGCGCTGGTAAGACCTCGACCAGATGGCGGATATGAGATGATTTCCGGGCATAGAAGAAAAAGAGGCTGTGAACTGTGTGGAAAGACTACATTGCCAGCTCTTGTCCGAAATTATACGGATGATGAAGCGGTCATTATTATGGTCGATTCCAACATTCAGCGTGAAAATCTACTGCCAAGTGAGAAAGCTCATGCCTATAAGATGAAATATGATGCAATGAAGCATCAGGGAAGTAAAGGTGAGAAATATACAGCAGATATGGTTGGGGAAGCTGCCGGGGACAGTGGGAGAACCGTACAGAGGTATATCCGTCTGGCGGCATTATCAGATGCTTTGCTGGAATATGTGGACAATAATAAAATTCCTATGATTGTGGGAGAAAAGCTGTCTTATCTGAAGCCAGAGGAACAGGGGTGGCTTCTGGAAGTGATTACCAACAGCAGCATTTTTCCGACAAAACAACAGGCAGAACAGTTAAAAGAATGCAGTGCAAATGGAAAATTAAACCAGAGTTATATCTATGCTGTTTTATTAAAAAAGGAAAGCAGTAAGATCAATGTGACGATTCCGGCAAAAAAAATTGGAAATTATTTTCCGGAGACATATTCTAAAGAACAGATAGAAGAAGTCATTTTTATGCTTTTGGATAAATGGAAAGAAAACAAAGAAGGAGTAGCAGATGCAGAAGATACAGTTTGATTATTTTACGGGGATGGAAGCGGAACAATACAGCTTTTATCGTGTCCCTAAAGTGCTGTTTACCGAACCATGCTTTAAAACTCTTTCTTGTGAAGCAAAGGTATTATACGGTCTGATGCTAGACCGTATGAGCCTGAGCATTAAGAACAGATGGCTGGATTCAGAGGACAGAGTATACATTATTTTCACTGTGGAAGAAATTGCAGAGTTGATGAACTGCGGAACTCAAAAGGCAGTGAAACTGGTAAAAGAGCTGGACAGCAGTAATGGGATTGGATTGATAGAGAAGAAACGTCTGGGACTGGGAAAACCGAATGTTATTTATGTGAAAAATTTTATGATCAGAGAGGTTCCAGATCAAAAGCCGACAGGTAATTGTGCAGATCTGCAATCTGAGCAGGAAGATCATAAAAAAATTGCAGATTTGCAATCGAAACAGAAAAGACATGAGGAATGTGCAGATTTGCAACAAGAAGCAGAAAACAAGGGGAAAACAGGCATTTCTCTGAATTGTGAAAATCATCATTCAGGAGTAGTGAAAACCACAATTCAGGATTATGGGGAATCACAATTCCAGAATAGTGAAAATCACAATTCAAGAATGGTGGAAACCACAAATCCAGAATTTCCAGAATCACAATTCAAAAATAGTGAAAATCATCATTCCAGAATAGTGGAAATCACAAATCCAGAATACCCGAAATCACAATCTAATAATACTGATATTAACAAGACTGATATTAGTGAAACTGAGATAAATCAATCTTATCCAATCATATCAGGTAATCCCCAAAAGAAAAAAGATGTGATGGAGAAGATGAGAGCATATCGTGAGGTGATTCATGAAAACATAGATTATCAATATCATGCCAAGGAAGATGTAGATGAACTGGTGGAGTTGATGATCGAAGTTATGATGATGCCGGAGGACAGTATGATTCGCATTGCGGGAGTAGAAAAACCAGTTGCTTTGGTAAAAAACAGGTTTATGAAATTGAACTATTCGCATATCGAATATGTGCTGTTCTGTCTGAATCGGAATACGACCAAGATTGGGAATATTAAAGCGTATCTTCTGACCGCCCTGTATAATGCCCCGGCAACGATAAACAGTTATTATCAGGCAGAAGTTAATCACGATATGTATGGAGGATAAAGGAACATGAAGAAGATGATTAAAAAAGTGATAGCACCAGTGCTGGTGATTACAGTATTGTTTGCAGTATTAAGACCGTTTTGTATCCAGGATGGGAAGTGCAATTATTTCTTGCTGTTACTTCTGATGGGGATACCGTTTGGAATTGGAAAAATGTGTGTCTGGATGGTTCCAAGAGGTTTTGATCTTGGAGGAACACTGGCAGTATGGACCATGAATTTTCTGATCGGAGGATTGATAGGAAGTGTCGTTCTTCTGGCAATGATTGGACAGGCAATCATTTATCTTAGTGTTTTCCTGCTCACAGTTATTACAGGAATACATAAAATACCGAGAATAAAATGAAATAGATTTTTTGAAAAGCAGCTAAGACAAAATTAGCTGCTTTTTTTCTGGAAACTTTGCGACAAAATGTCGTAAAGTCGGGATAAATTGCAGGAAAGGAGACACCGTATTGAGCAATCGTGCAATTTCCACAGAACTTATTGAATTGGGAGAACGGATCAGAAAACGCAGGCAGGAAATGAAGTTGTCACAGGAATCTTTTGCGGAAAAAGCAGGTATCAGTGTCAATACGGTCAGCAGGATAGAAGGCGGACAAACGGCAATGTCTGTTGAGATTTTTAGGAAGATGATTGAGATATTGGAAACGGATGCCAATCTCCTGCTGGGGAAAGAGGGAGGCGGTACAGAGAAGCTGGAATCAATTCAGGAAGTGCTTTACCGTATTCAGAAGATGGAATGGAAAGAGCAGAAAATTATCATGCAGACCATAGATTCTCTGATAGACAGTTTTAATGAGTACAGGTGAAATTTCACCATATATGGGGTGTAAAACAAAAAAACTCCCCATATATGCTAAGGATAATAGTTTTTTGTGCTGTTAAAATAGCAAACAGAGAGAAAGAGACAGAAACAAGGAAGGGAGACAGGATTGATGACCAGACAAGAAAATTTAATCTATCGGAAGCAGTGTCCCTATGATGCAATGGGAGACTATTCTGTTTTGATGGAAAATGAAAAGAACATAAAAACGGAAAGAAATGCAAAGAAGTCTGACCGGGACATCAGACGGAAAATAAAATAGAGGATGCTGTAAATTAGCAGAAAGGGCAGTAAGGAAGTTTCAGGCTCTCGTTAAAAAAAACGGGTGTGCCGGAAGCTGTTTTTTACTGCCCTTTTGCCAGTAAAGCAGTAATAATCCTATCCTTTCTGCTGATGGGCTCCTGTTGCCAGTAGGCAGAAAGGTGGTAATTATGCTGACATTGCAGGAATTGAAACAGGTTGTAGGTAACAGGAAAGAAAAAAGAAAGGTTCCGTCCGCCAGGTATTTGAGAGAAAACGATGTGGCAGTTGTAAAGCATAGACTGATAGATGGTGCGGAAATTATTGCGTATCAGACAGGATATGTTTTCTATTGTGCAGGTGATTATGGAACGGTTTTTCCTTTATTTACCTGTCGAGATTATGTATATGAAGCAGGAAGAAAAATAACAGTTGTTAAGGAAGATTTTTTTGATAATCAGCCCTGGTATGTGCGGTTGATATTAGAAGGTGAAGATCGGCTGTGCAGGAACAGGGAGGTACGAGAACATAATAATTGCATTTCATACAGCCATATTTCAGAAGGCTGGTGCGAATTGGTGGATAAAAGGCAGAATATACTTGAAAAACTGATTATAGAAGAAGCTATTGGAGAATTCATGGATCTGCTGACTGACCGGCAGAGACAGGTGGTCCATCAAATTTATTTTCAGCAACGGACACAAAGAGAAGTGTCACGGGTGTTTGGAATTACAGAACCGGCAGTATCAAAATGTATTTCACAGGCAAAGCAGAAAATGAGAAGAAATGCAGGCAGACTGACCGGAGTGCTTCAGAAGGGAGAATAAAAGATGCGTGGTAAAAAACCAAAGGAAAGACAACGGTATGTGCTGCGTGTAAATGAAACTCTCGTAGAAGTTACCAGAGACGTATATCTGGCATGGTACCAGTCAAGAAGAAAAGAAAGATACCAGCTTGAAAAAATGCAGAAAAATGGTGTATGCGGAATAGAAAAAGTAGGAGAAACGAGTTACAACAGTTATTTGCATATATTATCACCAGAAGAAATAGTCATCAGGGTGTCAGAAATACAAGAGCTGCAGGAAGCACTGAAATATTTGTCTGAAGAAGAAATGGAATTGATAAGACTATTATTTTTTGAAGAGTACACAGTTAAAAAAACAGCACAGTATTTCGGGTGTTGTACAAAGACAATCAGAAACAGGAAAAACAAAGTATTGCAGAAACTAAAAGACAGGCTGGAAACTTTGTAAGTTTTTGCTGTTTCAAAAAATTTTCTAAAAAAATTTCAAACAGGTTAATTTTTGCCCTTTCACACATGCGGTTAGTGGAGGGGCAAATGTCTATTTTAATTCAAAACAATAAATTCCCTCCTAAAAGTGAACCTTGACAATTTCATATCAGCAGCAAGAGGATACCTGAATTTCCCAGCTACGCATCTGGCGGCGGGTATTCGGTGGCAACGTGAAGGGCAATGGATGAGAGGCACCCTTGGCAGGAATGATTACGAATTACCTCTTGCGGCTTAATAGCTCAATCCTGTTTTTATTTAAAAGTCAATCCAAGACACAAGGGAGGTGGTTTCTATGATTGATTCATGCAGGTGTAAGCCTGAACGAAAGTGGAGTAAATTATCGAAGAAAGAGAGGACTCAGTCAAAATGAAAATGCGATTTAAAAGATTCTTGTCGGGATTTATGGCAGTTGCAACTTTGGCGTCTGTTATCGTTCAACCAGTCACGGTTTCTGCTTCTGAATTAGAACCGGAGACAACTTCATTTGAACAGCAATATCCGGAACTGCAGGATGTGCAGGATACTCTTGACAAAGACGAAATTGTGGAAGCAAAGGATATTGAGATTCCCTATGGAGAAGAATTTGAGGTGGAAGTCGATCTGTCCGGTATAGAGGGCGTGAATGAAAAAAAGGTGAAAGTTTTATTCCATGAAGCAAAGAGTGAAGCCGGTACAGATTTTGATGCACATACACCGGATACCTACAAAGCTGTCTATGCAGTAGAACCAGTCAGCGGTCACCCAGCTTACAGAGTAAGCAGAAACATTACGGTAAAAGAGCCGGAAACAGAAGCACAGACAAAGAGTTCTTCTGAAAATACAGTTGGTGAAGGAAATGCCGGTGAAACAGAAGATTCCGGTAATGCGGAGGAAGATGTTGATTCGGACGGGTCAAAAGAGATTGTAACTGATCTTACAGATGGACAGGAAGTAACAACAGATGAAGAATCTGGTCTGACTGTTTCAGAAGTAATGGATCAGGCAGAAAATGAAGGAATTGACTTGTATGAGATGGAGCCGGGTGAAACAGTGACATTTATGGCGGCAGCAGGAAATGCAAGAAGTTCACAACAGGTTTCAGTGACAAGAGGTGCCGAATACCGATATGCGGATTATGGTTATGGAACTTATCTGACGTATCAGTATACCGTAAAATTCGGTAATGTGTCCGCCACAGCTTATTGTGTACAGCCGTCCAAACCGGGACCTGGCACAGGAACATATACAATCAATAAGGTTGGAGATGGTAAAGCACTGGCTAAAGTATGTTACTATGGCACAAAGGCTTCTGGCGATGATGGATTTTTTACAGAAGAAAATGGCTATGGAAACCTGAGTGCAGGAGCCAGATTTATTCTGGTACATCTTGCTGCGTCATATGCGAATGGCAGTTCAGATGCTTTTTCTGGTGCAAACGCTACTGCACAGAATCTTGCGAAAAAACTTTATAATTATTGTATTTCTCAGCCAGATATTCCGGATGTGGCAATGTCTTTTTCAGATGCGGATGTGACAGCTTATGTAGATGGCAACAGCCAGAGAACAAAGGAAATCATTTTTAAAGCAGATGAACTGCAGAGTATCACAATGAAACTTCCAAGTGGTGTGAAACTTCACAACGTGACAACCGGAAAGACAAGCAAAGCTGGTGAAGCAGTGGAAATCAGTGGTGGAACCAAGTTTTACTTATCTGCACCTCTTACACAGGTACAGGATGTCGCAGGAAGCTGGTCGGCAACGATGAAAGGCAGTGTAACAAAAGATTATTCTGCATATAAGATCAGTACCGGATCTGGTTCACAGGACCTGGCCCTGGTATTTGGTGAAGGTGTTGATGATGAGAAATATGTGGACTTCAAAGTAACCTGGGTGCAGCACGCAAGTGTGAAGGTGATTAAAAAAGATGCAAAAGCAGACGCAAAGCTGTCTGGTGCAGTGTTTGGTTTATACAGTGATGCAAACTGTACAAAGCTGATCACAAAGTTACCGGCAACCGATGCGAACGGGGAATCGTCCGTACAGATCATTAAGACACAGGACACTGTATATCTGAAAGAGATTACAGCTCCGACAGGATACCGTATCAATGCAACTGCCTACAATGTAAAACTGGAAGTCAGCAAAACAACGACTGTGACTGTTCCGGATGAAGAACAGATGGGACAGCTGACTGTTTATAAAGAAGGTCAGGTTCTGACAGGTGCAGATGTCACCGAGAATGGAACAACATTTAAGTATGAGAAACGCAGACAGAAAGGTGCGATTTATGATGTGTATGCCGGAGCAGATATTAAAACTGCTTATGGTGCCAAGGTTTACAGCAAGGGTGATCTGGTCAAAGAGAATCTGACAACAGACTCGAATGGGGCAGTCATTCTGAAAAACCTGCATCTTGGTACATATATCATCAAAGAAAAACAGGCTCCGACCGGATTTTATAATGCCGGGGAAGAAAAGTCAGTCACTCTTTCTTATGCAGGACAGAATGTAGATGTTGTTTTTTCTGAGACAACTTTTACGAATGACAGACAGAAAGCAGAAGTAGTTGTGACAAAGCAGGATAAGGATACAGAAAATCCTCTGGATGGAGGAATTTTTGGACTTTATGCAGCCAGTGACATTAAAAATGCAGATGGAACGGTTGTTGTAAAGAAAGGCACTCTGATTGAGAAAGTGACAACTGGAAATGATGGAACGGCGAAGTTTACCGCAGATCTGCCGCTGGGATTTTCCTATGATGTAAAGGAAGTACAGGCTCCGGAAGGCTATCTGAGAAATGCGGATGATGTCTATACGTTTACTTTTTCTTATACAAACGATAAGGAAGCGAAACTGACATTTAAGCATACCTTCAAAAACGAGCGTGTGACAGCAAAGATTTCCTTACAGAAGCAGGACAAAGAAACAAAGAAGGCTGTTCCACAGGGAGATGCTACTTTAGAAAAGGCAGTCTATGGACTATATGCCCGCGAGGATATTGTCCATCCGGATGGAGCAACTGGTGTGATCTACGAAGCGGGTGAGCAGGTTGCCACTCTTACAACAGATAAGAATGGACAGGCTTCTGTAGATGGATTATATCTTGGCAATTACTATGTAAAAGAGATTACTCCTCCAACGGGTTACCTGGCAGATGAAGAAGAACATGATCTGGTCTGCAACTATGAGGGTGATTTTGTAGCGGAAGTAAAACGTGACTGTCTGTCTCTGGAACAGGTAATGAAGCAGCCATTTGAAATCATCAAGGCAGCGAACAACGGAAAGACAGATGCCGATTTACTGAAAGGTGCAGGATTTACCGCTTATCTGGTATCTTCCCTGAAGATGGCAGCTATGACTTTGGTTCTGCCAAGCCGGTAGTGATCGGAGAAAATGGTGCAACAGAGATCTTTACAGATGAGAAAGGGTATGCCCGCAGTATTGCGATTCCGTATGGAACTTACATCGTCCGTGAAACAACCACACCACATAATTACACTCCGGTCAATGATTTCATCGTACAGATTACAGAGAATCATCCGACTACACCGCAGGTATGGAGGGTGCTGCTTGACAAAGAGTTTGAAGCGAAGCTGAAGATCATCAAACAGGACGATGAGACAAAGAAAGCAGTCCTTCAGAAAAATACGGAGTTTAAGATTTTTAACCTGGATACAGAAAAGTATGTGGAGCAGGTAACAACGTATCCGACGACGGTAAAACACAAATCTTATTTTACAGATGAGCAGGGATACTTAATCCTTCCACAGAATCTGAAGATTGGACATTACCGTATTGAGGAAGTGAACGCACCTTATGGATATACGCTCAATGAGAATTACTATGAGGTAGATGTAGATTCCAATACAGCATATCAGATGGACGGTACTTCCGGGGATGTGATCATCGAGGTTTCCTATGAGAACCATCCGGTAAAGGGTGAACTGAATATTGTGAAAAAAGGTGAAGTTCTTGATGGTTTTAAAGACGATTTTACTTACCAGAGTGAGAATCTGGAAGGCGCAGTCTTTGAGGTTTATGCGGCAGAAGATATTTATACTGCGGATTTCCAGAAAGATGACAATGGAAACCGTATCTTAGAGTATGCTGCCGGAACACTGGTAGGAACGGTTACAACTGATAAAGATGGAAAGGCACAGATTGCGGATCTTCCTCTTGGAACTTATAAAGTTGTCGAAAAGACAGCACCAGATGGTTTTGTGTTAAATGAGGAAGCACAGACAGTTGCTTTCTCTTATAAAGACCAGGATACAGCAGTGATCGAGCAGACAGCAGCCTTTGACAATGACCGTCAGAAGGTAGAAGTATCTGTTGTGAAAAAAGATGCAGAAACGGATGCGGTTGTTACTGGTGCAGAGTTTGGTCTGTATGCGAAAGAGGATATTCTGGCACATGAAAATGTACTTGTGAAAGCAGATACACTTCTTGGAAAAGCAGTAACCGATGAAGATGGCAATGCAGTCTTTGAACTTGACCTGCCATTTGGCAAATATTATATCAGAGAACTTGCAGCACCGGCAGGCTATGTATCTTCGGATGAAACACTGGATGTCACTGCAGCTTATCAGGGACAGGATGTGAAAGTAATAAAACTTGCA
>ENA-OPVT01001636-OPVT01001636.1-human-gut-metagenome-genome-assembly--contig:-NODE-1636-length-13706-cov-2.072595_pt1 | contig 13706 bp, 16 predicted proteins | sample MGYA00241499_ERZ501990 | MGnify/ENA primary metagenome ERZ501990 (study PRJEB25962, sample SAMEA2042104) | human gut metagenome | biome: human gut; feature: human-associated habitat; material: faeces...
CGATACACGACCCTTTGTGATGGGACAAGATAAAACCTTACTTAAAGGTGCGGGCGTCTCCGACCTTTTTGGTGATGCCGCGTTTATCCCAGTATTCCAGAACGGCAACGGCAAATTTTCGGGAAGCGCCCATCAGGTCGCGCATCTCTGCTAAGGTGATCTGACCGTTTTGGTCGACGTGCTCCTTGGCAAGGGTGAGCGCCTTGTTGTAGTAGTCGGCGTGCAGCAGAATCTTTTCCTCCACACGCACCAGTTTACCGGTGTTGACCAGCGATTCCAGCACCTGCTTAAAGTTTTTCACCTTCGGGAAGCGGGCAGCAATCTGGTCGGGCGATTCAGGGGAGAAGCCGCCCTGCAAAAAGGCGTTTTCAATTTCCTGCTGGTTGTTGTCCTGCTGTACCTCAAAGTCGGCAAGGGCAACGCAGTTGTTGACATACTTGAGCACCTTGCGGTTGACCAGCGAATCGGTGATCTTATCCACCACCGAGATGTCCTCGTACTTGATGAGCTTGTTGCGGAACTCGTCCTTCTTCATGCCCTCACGCAGAGGATTTTCCTTGTGGTAGCTTTCCAGCAGTTTGACGGCGCTGTCCTTTAAGCGGTTGAGGTAGTCGGTGTGGATGACAACGTTGTCGCTGACGCGGAAGGCGACCTTGTCCTTGATGAGCTTGTTGATCTGCTGGTCAAACTGCTCTTTGGGGATGCCGGTCTGAATCTGCAAAAAGTCGAGCGTTTCAAAGCGGGCAGAATAATCCCGCAGGGCAGCGCTGATCTTTTCGCGGTCGGAGCCGCCTTCCTTGAGCTTTAACGATTCCAGCACAGCCGCATCGTTGCGTTTGTGCTTAAAAGGGTTGGAGTCGAGGATGACACCGCCGCCGATGGTTTCCACCGGAGAGTAGAAGCGCAGGACAAAGCGGTCGCCGGTCTTGACAGCGATCTCCTCCTCCAGGCGCAGCTGCGCGTAACAGCTTTCGCCGGCGCCCACGCTGTCGCGGTCGAGCAGGACGATCTTGCACAGGATGTCCCGCGCACCGTGGTAGAGATGCAGGCGGGTGGCGTTGCGAATCTCACGGTCGCAGTCCTTGAGGACGGTGAGGTGGATGTCGATCATCATGGTGGTGTGCATTGAGTCGGGCACAGCAATGACGTCACCCTTGTTGAGGTCGGTCTTTTTCAGTCCCGCCAGATTGACAGCGACCCTCTGACCGGCGTATGCCTCCTGCACATCCTGCGAGTGGACCTGCAGGTTGCGGATGCGGCTTTCGATGCGGGACGGATAGACGGTGACCGGGTCGCCGACCTTCATCGTTCCTTCAATCAAAGTGCCGGTGATGACAGTACCAAAGCCCTCCACCGAGAAGATGCGGTCGACCGGGATGCGGAAGGGGACATCCAGATTTTTGATCTGGGTCTTTTGGTCGATCATGGTAAAGATAGCCTGCCGCAACTGTTCGATGCCTTCGCCGGTGTAGGAGGAAACAGGGATGATCTGCGCATTTTCCAAAAAGGTGCCCTGCACCTCCTGGCGGACCTCATCACAGACGATTTCCAGCCAGTCCTCATCGACCATGTCCTTTTTGGTGACGACGATGATACCCTCCGAGATGTTCAGCAGCGACAGGATGCCCAGATGCTCGCGGGTCTGCGGCATAAAGCCCTCGTCTGCGGCGACAACCAGCAGGGCAAGGTCGATGCCGCCTGCACCTGCCAGCATATTTTTGACAAACTTTTCATGCCCCGGCACATCAATGATGCCCGCCTTTTCGCCGTCGGGCAGGTCGAGGTAGGCAAAGCCCAGTTCGATGGTGATACCGCGTTTCTTTTCTTCCTTGATGCGATCGGTTTCGATGCCGGTCAATGCCTTGATCAGGGCAGTTTTGCCGTGGTCAACGTGTCCGGCGGTACCGATGATGATATTTTTCATGTGCGTGGCTCCTTTGTGAAAGCTGCCCTTTGCAGGACAGGGTCGGGTGAGAAAGAACTATTTGGAACAGCAGTCCAGGATGCTCTGGGCAACATAATCAAAGTGACGGGATTCGATGGTGCGCACATCCAGCAGCAGACGGTCCTTGGAGATGCGGGCGATGACCGGCAGCGGGTCGTGCTCGCGCAGGCGGGTTTCCAGCAAATCCAAAGAGATGCGGGTCGGTTCGACAGCGACCACCGAGCTGCGAATCATCTGGGTTGGCACCGAGCCGCCGCCGACCTGTCCGAAATCTTCGGTCAGGGTGACGCGGTAGCTGCCGTCGCAGACCTTTTGAAGCGCTTCCAGCAGCTGCTGACCCATCGGCACCAGGTCGTCCATGGTGGCGGTGATCATCCGCAGGGTGGGGTTGCGGTGGATGACCTCTTGAGGGTCCAGATATTCCCGCAGGGTAGCTTCCAGTGCGGCAAGGGTGAGCTTGTCGATACGGAAGGCGCGGGTGAGCGGGTTCTTCTTCATTGCCTCGATATATTCGCGGCGTCCGATGATGATGCCTGCCTGTGGACCGCCCAGCAGCTTGTCGCCGGAGAAGCTGATGATGTCAGCGCCGGATTTGACCGAATCCAGAACGTTTGGCTCATCCTGGATACCGTAGTCGGACAGGCGGACCATCGCGCCGGAGCCAAGGTCGTAGATGACCGGGATGTTGTGCTGATGACCCAGCTCGACCATCTCTTCCAGCGAAACCTCTTCGCAGAAGCCCATAATCTTAAAGTTGCTGGTGTGGACCTTCAGCAAAGCGCCGGTGTTTTCGGTGATGGCGTTCTGATAGTCGGACAGGTGGGTTTTATTGGTGGTTCCGACCTCCACCAGGGTGCCACCGCTCTGCTGCATGATTTCCGGTACGCGGAAGGCGCCGCCAATCTCGACCAGCTCGCCGCGGGAGGTGATGACCTCTTTTCCTTTGGTCATGGTGCTGAGTACCAGCATGACGGCTGCGGCGTTGTTGTTGACCACCATGGCAGCCTCGGTGCCGGTCAGCTTGGCAATCAGCTTTTCAACATGGGAGTAACGGCTGCCGCGGGAGCCTTTCTCCAGGTTGTATTCCAGGGTGTTGTAGTCCTGTGCAACGCTGTGGATTGCCTCGACAGCGGCATCGCTCAGGCGGGCACGTCCCAGGTTGGTGTGCAGGACGATGCCGGTCGCGTTGATGACCGGACGCAGGCTCATGGTCGTTTTTTTGTGTACCAGAGCGAGCACCTGTCGGCACAGCTGCTCTGCCTCCAAGGAAGGCTGTTCGCCGGACAGAATCTGCTGGCGTACCCGGTCGATGGTTTCACGGACCGATTCGGTCAGGATAGTGTGCGGGCAGGACAGCTCAGACAGCTCAGGCAGACGCAGCAGCTCGTCCACCTTCGGGATTTTTCTTAACAGTTGGGAGTTTACGCTCATAGTTGTATCGCACCTTTCATAAGGAATTCAGATAGAAGCAGGGATTTGTGCGGCATCGTCAATTTATCAAAACGGTTTTAAGCACAATGCTATTCGCTCCTATTGTATCAAAAAAAGGGAAGGGATGCAACGTGAAACAGGCGGCATTGTTGCAAGAAAATGCGGGTTTTGATTGAGTAATACCGCCGAAGATGGTATAATAGTCTAAAGGCAGACCGATGCTGCCTGTGAATTTGGTTCGAATCGTGATATAAAGGAATGATAACTATGTTAAACCGTCTGATGACCTCCAGACGGGTCAGAGGAATTTTGCTGACGGTGGTGCTGCTGTCGGCGGTGGTGGCAATCCTTTCGGTGGCAATTCCGCTCAACCGAAAACGGGATGCGGTCACCTCGCTTGGAGAGCAGTCGCTTTCAGAGGCAAGCTCGCTGGCTATGTCGATGGAATATTATAACGGACTGCGCATTCAGTCGTTGCTGGATTACCCGAGCGAAACGGTCTTTTATCAGAATCTGTGCGGTTTTCTTTCCCGTGCCAAGCAGACCCTTTCCTACGACCGGGCGTACATCCTGTATCAGGGCTTGGAAGGAAGAATCGCATATCTGGCAGATGCAGATTATGCAAAGGATTTGCAGGCGGGTGTGGATTACCACGCCATTGGAGAAGAATATACCGACGAGCGTTATACCCGCCGCTGTATCTCCATTTTGCAGGAGCAGTTTGAAGGACGGCGAAAGGAAACGTATGTGCCGGATATTTTGGACGACAGCTATATCATCGCCTATCTGCCGCTGCACAACGCCGACGGCGAGGTGATGGCGGTGCTGGGAGTAGATGCAAAACTGGGGTATTCTGATTTTGCACAGTACGGTCCCATCAACTTTGAACGGCTGACCAGCATCAGCGCGCTGCTGTTTTTGCTCAGCCTGGTGCTGTTTGTGCTGTGCATGGACAAAGGACTCAGCGAGGAAGAAAAAGAAAATCGCTGGCGCCGCCGCCACGGTCTGCCGCCAAAGCCGACCAAAAAGGACAATATCGTGGTGGATACGCTGGACGACATCGACCCGAATGATTATCTGTGATGGTTGAGAAAGGAAGTGCGTGTAGCGATGGAAGAACACAAGGACCAGGTGATTGAAGAGACGGTGGACAAAATCGTCGAACTGTTTTCTCCAAGTAAAGTAATCGAATACAATACCAAGTACGATATGGACGGTCATCTGATTTCCTTTAAGCTGTGCATCGTGGGCAATATTCCAGACAAGAAAAAGATGCTTACCCGCATCTATGACGAGGTGGACAGCGAAATTCCGTACGACATCATTTTGTATACCGACGAGGAATTTAAAGAGTTGTCCGAGCAGCTGAGTGCATTTGCAAACCGAATCAGTCAGAAGGGCAGGGTGCGCTATGGGAGGTAACCGTTCCAGGATGCACAACGGCAATGACAGCCGTCGGTACTACGACTGGCTGGAGCATTCCAGTCAGGATTTGATTGCAGCCAAAATCCTTTCCGAGGATGACCGCTGCTACCGTCTGAGTGCCTTTCATTGTCAGCAGGCGATTGAAAAGGCGCTGAAAGCATATATCCTGCTCAAGTCGGATGTACTGGTGGACGGACACAACCTGACCTGGCTTTGCCGGCAGGCAAAGAAGTACGACAAGGGCTTTCACCAGTGGTTTGATGAAAGTGCAGACTTAAACCAGTGCTACATCGAAACCAGGTATCCGGCAGACATCGAGCGGGAGTATACCTATAAGATGGTGCGCAATTTTTATCGGATGGCGCGTGAAATGTATCAGTACATCTTTGCGGAAATCGACCGTGAATTTGACCTGCGGGAGCGCGCCGAGGAGGAAGCGCCCTTCAACCGTTAAAAAGAAGAATGTTTTTACAGGAGCCTTTATGCAAAGGCTCCTGTTTTTTTCTGGCAGATGATAAAACAGAACAAAGGATATTGACATTTTCGTTCGGAGACAGTACAATAAAAGCGCAATAAATTGTACCAAATGGAACAATTTATCAAGAAGGAGGTGGATCAATTTGAAGGAATCGAAGGCGGAATTTCAGAAGGCGTTGGATTGTATGCTCTTTGAGGGAGTGGACAGCTGCTGGGCAGAATTGTTTTTGCAGCAGAACGGACAGAGCCGCTGCTTTGCAAAGGGGGAGGAAATTTATTCTCCGGCGCATTACAGCAAAAGTCTGGGCATCCTTCTGCGCGGCAAAGCAGTGGTGGAGAGGGATCAGGTGCTTCTCAACCAGCTTTCGGCAGGGGAATGTTTTGGTGTAGCCGCGCTGTTTGTGCAGCGGGAGCAGTATGTCACCACCGTTCGGGCAAGGACCGATTGCAAGGTGTTGTTTTTGTCCCTTGAGGCAATGCAGCGTCTGCTGGAAAATCCGCAGGTATCTCTCAACTACATCCGCTTTCTGTCCGACAGAATCCAGTTTCTGAACCGAAGGATTGCCAGCTTTACCGCACCCAATGCCGAGCAGACGCTGCTGTCCTTCCTTCGTCAGCAGCCACAGCAGCGGTGTGAAGGGGTGTCGATGGTTAAGCTCTCCGAGGTGCTCAACATTGGCAGGACTTCGTTGTACCGCGTGGTGCAGCAGCTGGAACAGAACGGAGTAATCAAACGGGAAGGCAGGGTCATCCAGCTGATGGAAGAACCAGATATTTCCCGGGAAAAGAGGAAATGATCCATGAAAATGAAAAGAATATTGGCAGTAGCCCTTGCTTTGGCGATGGGACTTTCGATGATTTCCTGCTCTCAGAGCACCGAAAGGGAAGAAACACAGCCGCAGTCGACAGAAGAACAGGTGGCTGAACAGCCAGCAAAAACGCCAGAAGAAAAACCAACCGAGAAACCAACAGAAAAAACAAAGGTCAATCTGTCAGCGCTGAGCGGGCCGACTGCGTTGGGAATGTTGGAGCTGCTGGAGCAGAACGAAAAGGGAGAAGCAGCAAATGATTATCAGGTCACCCTTGCAACCGCACCGGACGAGGTGGTTGCCAAGGTGGTGTCCGGTGAGCTGGACATCGCAGCGGTGCCGACCAATGTGGCAGCTACCCTGTATAACAAAACACAGGGCGGCGTGCAGCTGGCAGCGCTGAACACGATGGGTGTGCTGTACATCGTGGAAGCAGGCGAAAGCATCCAGTCGGTGGCAGACCTCAAGGGCAAGACCATCTACTCCACCGGACAGGGTTCTACACCGGAGTATGCCCTCAATCTGGTACTGGAAAAGAACGGGCTGACGGTGGGCGAGGATGTTACCGTTGTTTATAAGACCGATAACAGTGAGATCGCGCCGCTGCTGGCTTCCGGCGAAGCGCAGGTGGCGCTGCTTCCACAGCCCTTTGTGACCTCGGTGATGGGACAGAACGAAACGCTGCGGGTCGCACTGGATATGACTGAAGAATGGGACAAGGCGACCGACGGAGCCAGCGGACTGACCATGGGCTGCGTAGTGGTACGCACCGAATTTGCACAGCAGAACAAGGAAGCGCTGGACCTGTTTTTGGACGAGTATGAACGCTCGGTCCAGACGGTGACCAGCGCAGAGGGACTGGAGCACGCAGCCCAGCTGGCAGAACAGTACAACATTGTCAAGGCACCGGTGGCACGCAAGGCAATCCCGGCGTGCAACATCGTCTTTGTGCAGGGCGAGCAGATGCAGCAGATTGCAGGCGGATTTCTGGAGGTGCTGTATCAGGCAAATCCAAAATCGGTAGGAGGAAAACTTCCCGATGCAAACTTCTACTACAACCGATAAAGCTTCCTTGCCGCGGCGGTGGATGCAGCCGACTGCGGTGATGCTTTGGGTGCTGATCTGGCAGCTGGCAGCGATGGCGGTGAACATTCCGCTGCTGCTGCCCTCGCCGGTGGCGGTGCTGCAAAGGCTCTGGCAACTGTGCGGGGAAGGGGAGTTCTGGTATACGGTGTTGACCTCCCTGTGCCGCATCCTGCTGGGCTTTGCCGCAGGGGTGGCAGCCGGTGTTTTGCTGGCGGCAGCAGCGTGGCGATGGCAGTTTGTGCAGGCGATGGTCCGTCCGATGGTCGGGGTGCTCAAATCCACTCCGGTCGCCTCCTTTATCATTCTGGCGTTGGTGTGGGTCAAAACCGAGCAGCTGGCGACCCTCATCTCCTTCATCATGGTGCTGCCGCTGGTCTACAACAATCTCTGTCAGGGGATTGCTGCCGCGGACCCGAAGCTGTTGGAGATGGCAAAGGTGTTCGAGCTTTCCGGCTGGAAAACCTTCCGCTGCTGTTATCTGCCGGCAATCCTGCCTTTTTTCCTGTCGGCAGTCAGCAGTGCGCTGGGACTTGCGTGGAAATCGGGCATCGCTGCCGAGGTGCTGGGCAGACCGCTGACTGCCATCGGGACCAAAATCTATGAGTCGAAGGTGTATCTGGAAACGGCGGATTTGTTTGCATGGACGCTGGTCATCATCCTGCTGTCGGTGGCGTTGGAACGACTGCTGCTGTGGGTGACCGACCGCGTCCAAAAAAGAAGGAAAGGCGGCGAGCGGGATGCAGCTGTGTGATTTGACCTTGCAGTATGACGGCGTGCGTGTGCTGGAGCATCTGAACCTGACGCTGCCCGACAGCGGGCTGGTCTGTATCTTTGCTCCCTCCGGCACCGGAAAAACCACCCTGTTGAACCTCTTCTGCGGGCTGCTCAAGCCGGACAGCGGAAGGATAGAAGGGCTGGAGGACAGAAAATTTGCCTATGTGTTTCAGGAGGACCGACTGGTGCCACAGCTGACGGCAAGGGAAAATATCCGGCTGGTGATGGAGCAGCCGGATGACCAATGGATTTGTCAGATGATGGAGCAGCTGGGTTTGGCAGGCTGGGAGGATGCCCTGCCACAGGAGCTGTCCGGCGGGATGCAGCGCAGGGTAGCGATTGCGCGCGCCTTTGCTTACGGAAAGCAGTACGGCAGCCGGACGGTGTACCTGCTGGATGAACCGCTGAAGGGCTTGGATGAGCAGGCAGCAGCGCAAACATTGGCGTTGATTCGGGAGCGGGTCAGAGGTGCGCTGGCATTTTGGATTACCCATGACCGCGCACAGGCACAGGCTGCCGACTGGATTGTCTGCTTTGAGGGCAGACCGATGCACCTGACGCAGCTGGTGGATAACCGAAAAAAAGAACAGTAAAAAAGGAGCCGTCAGGCTCCTTTTTTAGTTAGCGTATTTTCTTTGTAATAGGGCTTACTGCGCAGGAGAGGAAAGAAATTCCATCAGCTGCGGGAAGGCTTCCTTGGCTTCCTCATATCCCTGGATGTACAGTTCGCGCAGAGACTGCTCGTCGGCACGCATTGCACTGATGGTGAGCGGCTGCTTGGGTTGCAGGACAAAGGCTTGTCCGGTTTTGCTCAACAGCGCACAGCTGCTGCGCTGGCGGCGGTCGATGAGGTGGCGTTTTTCCTCGGTGGCAATGAAGTTGGGGTATTGGCGGTAAACCTGGCGAATCAGGTGCATATGGGAGGTTGGCTTGCGGACAAAGGAGGCATTTCGGGTCAGGATGATGACGTGCTTTTTGTTGCCGTCGCGGACCGAACGGGCAATCGGGATGGGACAGGCGATGCCGCCGTCGAGATACGGCACGCCGTTGAGGTAGAGGATGTAGGAAAACAACGGCAGGGGACGCCCGGGCAGGAAAGAGCTTTTTGTCCATCTGGTCTTTTCCAAAGAAGTCACAGCGACCGGTTAAAAGATTGGTCGCGCCGACGTGGATTTGCACCGGAGAGGAAAAGAAGGTAGAATAGTCAAAAGGGATATAGCGCTCGGGGATGGTGTCGAAGATAAATTCCAGGTTGAAGGCGCAGCGATATTTAATCATATTGTGGACGCTGATGTAACGTTTGTCATGGCAGAAGCGGAAATTGATTTGTGCGGTTCTGCCGGGCTGTTTGGCAGCGTAGCCCAGTGCGTTGAGCGCACCGGCAGAGATGCCGTAGACCTGTGGCAGATAAAGACCCTGCTCCATAAAATAATCCAGTACGCCGCTGGTATAGATTCCGCGAAAGCCTCCGCCTTCCAGAACAAGGGAGGTTGCAGTCAAATCAGGCATCGTCATTTGTGATCGTCCTTTCTATAGATGGATTGCAGCGCTGTTTGGGGCAAAGGGCGCTGCCGAATTTAAAACGGGGTTTAATTCTATTTTATACGTTTTGTAATATAAAATCAAAGAATGAACTGTTAATTTTCACAGGAGCGGGATTTCCACAATTCCAACGGGGAAATGTGGAAAAGTAAGGAGAGCAAAATGGAAGAAAAAGCTTTTTGGGAAAAACGAAATTTTATCCAATCGGTGTGGTTTGAATTGCCGGAGGAAAAGAGGGGATACCCGTTTGATATTGAAGCGGTGGCGGAGTGCGGAAAAATCGAACTGGAAGAGCCGGTCACGATTTTGACCGGAGAAAACGGCAGCGGAAAATCGACGATATTGGAGGCAATCGCAGTGGCAGCAGGCTTTAATCCCGAGGGAGGAAGCCGGAATTTTTCCTTTTCCACCTGCGACAGCCATTCGCAGCTGTACGCCTATACTCACTTAACCCGAGGAATTTATCGACCGAAGGATGGTTACTTTCTGCGGGCAGAGAGCTTTTATAATGTAGCGACCGACATCGACCGGATGGACAAGGAGCTGCTGAAAAGCTACGGCGGAGTGTCGCTTCACAGCCGGTCGCATGGGGAATCCTTTTTGGCGCTGGTACAAAATCGATTTGGCGGAGATGGCTTATACATCTTCGATGAGCCGGAGGCGGCACTTTCTCCTGTCAATCAGCTGGCACTGCTGCGGCTGATACACCGCTTGGTCGGCAAACACTCGCAGTTTTTAATCAGCACCCATTCACCGATTTTGCTCAGCTATCCGTATGCGCAGGTTTGGCAGCTGCGTCGGGAAAAGGGAAGGGCATTTGAACAGCTGCCGTATGAAAGTACCGACCTGTTTCGGTTTTATCAGGGATTTATGCGCGCGCCGAAGAAGGTACTCGACGAGCTGCTCAAGGAATAAAAAACGGCAGACCACGGTCTGCCGTTTGGTTCGATTTTATTCATCCAGCGGCTGTGTAGCTGCCAGAATGGCATCCACGCTGTCGGTGGGTGCTTCTGCATGAAGAGAAGCGGCGAAGTATCTGCCGCCCAGCGGACGCAGAAAGATTTCCGGCTCCTGTCCGGCTGTCCAGCTTGCTTTTCCGTTTGCAATCAGCCATTTTCCGATGACGCCGCTGCGCAGCTCTCTTCCATGGCTCCAGAAGGCATCGGTGTTGATGGCAAGCTCGACCTGTTTTTCCCAGCCCTCCAGCTCCAGGGTGATGGAAACCCAGTTGATGTCCAGGTATTCATCCTTAAAATAGTTGGTCAGACGGATGCCGTATCCGCCGCCGTTGGGCAGAAATTTTCCATTGTTCCATGCTTTTGCCAAAACGATGTGGGACATAAATTGCTTTCCTCCATTTTATAAATACAAAACTCAAATAAACCTTACCGAAAATTGAAATGATTCTTTGTCACGACTACTTGTCACGACTATTTGTCGTAGTACATCTTCACGAAATTGAGAAACACCTCGCCGATGAAAGGCAGCGGGTTGTTTTTGTGGCTGACGATGTAGAGATAACGGTCCATCGAGATGCCGCTGAGGTCGAAGCTGAGCAGCAGACCAAAGTTTTCATAGTCCTCCACCGCCGTTTTGGAGATGATGGAGATGCCCATGCCCTGGCTGACCGAATGCTTGATGCTGTCCGGGTCGTTGAACTGGGCTGCCACCTTCAGCTCGCCGATGTCGATACCCGCCTTGGTCAGAAAATGCTCCATCTCCTTGCGGGTGCCCGAGCCGTCTTCCCGCAGGATGATCGGCTCATTTTTTAGAAACTCTGCCTTCATGCCGCTGCTCTGCATCTGGCGGAAGCGCTCGGTGTTCGGGGTGATGATGACCAGATGGTCCTTGATGAAGCTTTCGAACACGCAGTCGGGATTGTGTGTATCGGTTCCGCAGAAACCGATGTCCGCCATCCCCTTGGCAATATTTTCCACCACCAGTTCGCTGTCCTGCCGCTGGATGTTGAAGGTGACGTGCGGGTACTCCTCGCGGAAGGCAGAGACCACCTTAGGCAAAATGTACTGGGAAGGAACGGTGGAAGCGCAGATGGATAGGGTGCCTTTTAGCTCCTTGTTGTAGTTTTTGACCGAGCAGCAGGCATCGTCGCGCAGGTTGAGCATTTTGATGGCATACTGGTACAGGATGCTTCCCGGCTTGGTGGGGTAGACATACTTGGTGCCGCGTTCAATCAGCTTGGTGTCAAGCTCCTTTTCCAGGGAGTTGATGTGGGCGCTGATGGTTGGCTGGGTCAGATAGATACGCTGTGCAGCCTTGGAGAAGCTTTTGAGCTTGACGACATAGACAAAAGCTTCCAGCTGTTTGAAATCCATAAAATGAGACCTCGTTTCTTCTATGGTAGTAATTGAAAAAACAAATGAGAACACCTTCATTATAACATATTTCGATAGGAAATGGAACTGAATCGACAGGGCATATTATTGTTTTTGGATATAAACAAAGTAGGAATATATACAAATTATCTATAAGACAGCGATAAGATTGAAAGAAAATCCATTTGACAAACGATACACAGGAGGGTATACTGAATTAGTAGGAATTACCCGCGAACGACTAAAGGAGGAAAAAAGTATGGCAGAAACAAGACGCCTTACCGAGATGACAAAAGGGGCAGGCTGAGGAGCTAAAATAGGCCCACAGGCCCTGGCGCAGGTTCTGCACCAGTTACCGAAATTTACCGACGAAAAATTGATCGTAGGTTTTGACACCAGCGACGACGCCTTGGTCTATAAGGTTCGAGATGACCTGGCGGTCGTGCAGACCGTGGACTTTTTCCCTCCGATCGTGGACGACCCATATACCTTTGGTCAGATTGCGGCAGCCAATTCCCTCAGCGATATTTACGCGATGGGCGGAGACCCGACGCTGTCGATGAATCTGATCTGTTTCCCGACCTGCCTGCCGATGGACATTATGGCAAAAATCATGCAGGGCGGCGCAGACAAGGTCAAGGAAGCCGGAGCCATCATTGCCGGCGGACACACCATCGAGGATTCTGAACCGAAGTATGGACTGTGCGTCACCGGCTTCATCCATCCCGACCATGTAATGGAAAACAGCAACTGCAAGGAAGGCGACCTGCTGGTGCTGACCAAACCTTTGGGCATCGGCGTGCTGACCACTGCGAACAAAGCGCAGCTGCTCGACCAGCAGACCTATGACCAGATGGTGGAAGCGATGGCGACCCTCAACAAGTACGGCAAGGACGTGATGATGGAAGTGGGCGCAAATGCCTGCACCGACGTCACCGGCTTTGGCTTGGTGGGACACGCCAGCGAGATGGCAAAGGGAAGCGATGTGACCATCGAGTTGTTCAGCAAGGACATTCCAATCATCGAGGCGGCAATCGACTTTGCCAAAATGGGTATCATCCCATCGGGCGCATACAACAACCTGGCATTTGTAAAGGACGACGTTCAATTTGCCGACAGCGTGCCGCAGCACATCCAGGATTTGCTGGTGGACCCCATCACCTCGGGCGGTCTGCTGATTTCGCTGCCGGAGGAAAAGGCATATGAGCTGGTGGAAAAGCTCAAAGGAGTGACCATCTGCAATGCCATCGTAGGCAGAGTGGTCAAAAAGCAGGAAAAAGCCATCGTTGTTCTGTAAGGCGGATGCAATGCAAAATAAAAGCCGATGTGACAATTTGTCACATCGGCTTTTTGCTGTTGGCAGATAGAACGATTGAATCGTCAGAATTGGTACAGGAAAAAGCCTTCGGAGCGGGCAATCGTCTGCGCCAGGTCGAGCAGCTGCTGCGACGGATGGTAGAGGGAAAGGCTGAGGGCATCCCATTCAAAGACCAGCAGCGATTCCTCCTGCCAAAACAGCAGGTACAGTGAGCCGGAGTGGTTTTCCATGACGGTATCGACCGCCTGCTCAATCAACTGCGGGCTGGGTTGTTCCTTCCAGCCGTCCCACAGGGCAAAGGCGGGGAAAAAACAGAGCAGCTTGAGGAGTATATTGACGATTCGGTTTTTGATTTCCTGCCGTTTTTCACTGTTGAGCAGGTGGTGCTGTATGGTGCGAAACTGCGAAAGGGCAGCCGGCGGTATCGGCTGCGGCAGAAAATCAATGGAATAGCAGGGCGTTTGCAGAAGCTCTTCGAGCCTGCGGTTTTTATCTTCCATGGGAGTCCTCCTTTTTGGAGTGGGATGTCCGATATTTCTGATAGATGGCAACCAGCAGATTGCCGA
>ENA-OPVT01001648-OPVT01001648.1-human-gut-metagenome-genome-assembly--contig:-NODE-1648-length-13575-cov-2.493195_pt1 | contig 13575 bp, 9 predicted proteins | sample MGYA00241499_ERZ501990 | MGnify/ENA primary metagenome ERZ501990 (study PRJEB25962, sample SAMEA2042104) | human gut metagenome | biome: human gut; feature: human-associated habitat; material: faeces...
GGGAGGGCTGACCGGTGGTAGAAACCAGTTTATTCAGCGAGAAGCCGGATTTGAGGACTTCATCTTGGCTTTCCTGCTCCGCGTTGATATGGTAGCTGGATTCATCTGCATAGGTCAGTGTTTTGTAGTGATTGACCTCATCGCAGAGATACCCGGTGGCATAGGAGAGATAATAGCCATCCCATGCCTTGCTGCCGTCCAGCTTGCGGCTTTCAGCTACGGCAGAGTACTGATTCTTATAGAGGTAGTCGGTGTATTCGTTATTCTTCCGAACCAAATCACTGTATTTGCCGGTGCGCTCCAGCTTTTTATTCAGCTGCGGGTATTTGCCGGTCGTATACAGTTTGCCGTTGCCGTCAATGGGCAGCACCAAACCTGTGGCACGCTCGACAAGGTAGTAGCGCCCCATATATAGGTTGGAAAAAGCAAGTTTCCCGTCCTTGATGGCAGCAGAGGCAACCAGTCTGTCTTTCTGCAAAATGGGCAGGTAATCGGTATCCCAACCGCCGTTGGTAAGCACAGTGGTGTGCCAGATGGGGTTACCGTTGGCATCCAAAATTTTGGAATAATCCACTGTGCCGGTGACGCCATCCGGGTGTGCGATGGTATCCGCTGCATACAGGTCGTAGACGGCTCCCTCCAAGGTGGTATCACCGTTGCTGCCCGCAGCCAGATACCGCGCGGCGTCCAAGTCCACTTTTGTCAGCAGAATATTGCCGAGGACACGGTCGTTCTGCATCTTGTCGGCATTGGCGTGCATGGTGTAGGAATCTTCGTTGTTTGCAATGCCGGTGGGGTCTGTGGCGTAGGTCTTATCTGCATTGCGGCTGCCAAAGGTGATAGTAACGATGCCCTCGCCGGTGTCGATGAGCGTGCCGCCGCTGTTGGTCGTGCTGATGTCGGCGTTATAATCCGCGTTGCCCAGCCAAATCGTCTGACCGTCCAACGCTTTCGTGATTTCAAAGGCATACGCCCGCTTGCCCAGCACAGAGCCTGCCGTGCCGGGTTTGGTTGCATCCGTCCAGTCGCCATAGTACCAACTGGGAGCACGACTTTCCACAATGACGAACTTGCCCTCATTGCGCTGGGTGTAGAATAAATCATCCGAACCGCCCGCATAGTCGCTGTGGTTGATGACCTTATAAGTGCCGCCACTCTGGCGTTCAACTTTGTATTGGTTATATCCGCCTGTCGGGATATAGCACTGCCGAACCACATCCCACTCAAAAATCTTAAACTCGGCGTCGCCCTTGATGCGTTGCTTGGTTTCGCTGTCGATTTTGTCGATGCTGACCTTTACCGACCATTCATCGTTCTGCATTTTATAGTCATTGGAACTATTAGCCGGAACAGTAATAGTCTGGTGGCTGCCCAGCGCACCGGGCGTGGAATCAAAGCCGTGCGGGATGGTGACCTCGTCATAGCTGAATGTAATATTGGCAAGCTGCGCCCGCGCCGAGGCAATAGCGGCATCTACCATGCCCTGCGCTTCGTTCTGCAGCTGCCCGATGGCCGCGTTCTTAGCAGCTTCGGCAGCGGCGTCTGCTTCGGCTTGGCTGGTGAACGGTCCTTCCTGCCCGCTGAGTGTGCTGGTGCTGGTTTTTGATACCTCGTAGTGAACCGTCCATGTGGCAGAATCATCGCCGCCGTTGAGGTGAAAACTGTCATCCTGCGTGTGACCGCTTGTGGTAATGGTCCGCGCTGCGGCAGGACTCATCTGCCAGCTGCCGCCGTCCACGCTGCCGCCGGTCCGGCTGGGCGTGACGGTAATGACCGCCCCGTCCACCTTTTCCAGCGTGTTTAGCTGAACCTTGTCGGTGTTGACAGTGAATGTCAGATCAAAGCTGCTGCCGGCACTTTGCGCAGGAGCTGTCCATGCAGCGGAATAATACTTCGGTTCCGGAACACTCGGCACATCCGGGATCTCAGTGCCGCCCGCAATTTCTTCACCGACCAGTGCCACAACCTGCCACGCATACCCTGCGGGCGGGTTATAGATGTAGGTGTAGTAGCCGTTTTCCCCGGACTGTGCATCTGTACCGTTTACGAGTTCTTCCGCAGCAGCAATATAGGTCTGCGCCGCGTAGCTGTCGGGATAGTTTTCCATGATCCACTGCTGGGTTTCATCGTAAAGGCTGCCAAGGATGTCCGGCTGTTCTTCACAGCCTTCAGGATCATCTTCAAGGCTTGCCACAACAGGACGATCATCCAGCATATCCAGACTCAGCTGACCAAGACCGCCCCAGATATTGACCTGATTTGCATAGTGGTTGCCGGGGGTATACTGGCCGGGTTCAAGGCGGGACACATGAGAGAAGCTGTAGGTGGGGCAACCCTTGGGCTGGCCGTTCAGGCCGTGGCTGCAGCAGTAGGCTTCCTGACCGTTGAACCAAATCAGCCATGTGCCGCCCTCCTTGGCAATACTGGTGATTTTGCCGGTGGCATACGGCGGAGTCGGTCCTGCAGCATAGACGGCAATGCTGTCATCGCCGGTGTCGGCATACATCTGTGTGGGTGCGGCATCCTCGCTGATCTGTACATGGATAGATTTTGACTGCGAACTGCCGTCCGAATCCGTATAGACCAGCTGCGCCGTAAAATCGGCAGAGGCTTTCACATACAGGCCGGTTGCTGCTGCCGACTGCTCCGAGTATGTCTGGTGCAGGATTTCAGCCTGCTCCTGCTCGTCTGCCGGGATAGGCTCATAATCGGTGGAGAGATAGCTTAAAAGCTCTACATCATCTGGCAGTATGATTTCGGATACCGCACCGTCTGCCGGGTATTCGACCTGCGCCAGCAGCGGAACAATGGCATAGTCTGTACCGGGAGTTTTGCCGATTGTGACCGTGTTCTCATCTGCGTTCAGCGCATCGGCATCCATATGGGCATCTACGCCGTCATACAGGTCAGAAACCCACGCGGAGATACCGATTTTTGTCTCGCCGGTTGCCACGGGCAGACCCATGCTGCCAAGGTAACTGCCGGTAGGCGCGTCCGGCAGATCGTTGTACAGATTTTCAGTGATCTGCGAAAGATTCGGTGTCGGGACATTGGCTTCAGCAGTTTCCGGTGTGGCCGCTGAAGCGGTCTCCGGCGTGGCAGGGGCATCCTCTGCAAAAGCGGGCAGCGCTGCGCCCAGATTTGTGAGCGCAATTCCACCCGCCAACAGCAGCGACAAGCCCTGCTTTATTCTGTGTTTGTTCTTCATACGAATTTCTCCTTTTGTTGCGAAAGAAAAAGCCCGCAGCGGGCTTGGTTAGCGTTCGGGAGCGTGTTTCTTAGGGACCGGCGCGGCTCTGGCCTTGTAGGCTTTGCGGTATTTTTCGTCAGCATCATAGAACTGCTGCGGAGAGATACCGGCATCCAGACACCCCTGCATGACAACCGCATGGTAGCGGCTGCTGACCGGGAGAAGCTGGTCGCGGTACGGTGCGTTCATCGTGTAAACCATAATTTCGTGCGGCGTACCATCTGCATCCATTACCGTCACGGTTTCCTTGTCATAGAATGTCGGGTAGCCCTCGTAACAGTCAAGCTGTGATTCGTCATGGTCAGTGACAGACCAGATCAGCCCTTCTACGCTTGCGCCCTCTTTGGGCAAAATCGTCAGGTAGCCGCGCCGGAAAGCCAATTCATAGCCATCCAGCTTGGCAGTGCCTACCACCGTTGCTTCGGGGCAGCGGTAGGCCATCTGTTCAAAATTCAGATTGGAACCATAGGCAAAATATTCTTTTCGGGACATTTCTTCTCCTATCTGGCCTCGTCCGTGCGGGGCCGTGGTTGATTGCTGGGATACAGCGACTTGTCGTGCCGCCACGCTTTGTCACCGGGCAGGTTCTTCAGCAGGTGCATCCGAACATTTTTGTACTCAGGACCAATCAGCCCCAGCCGCAGCAGAAAGGTGCGGAAGGTGAACGCCGGATTATCCCCGATGGGCGTTTTCCGGAACTGCGTGTACTTCTGGTTGATGCCCTGCGCCGAGATTGCCATAGCCAGAATGATGTTGGCTTTGGCTTCTCCCGCGTGCAGCGTTGAATTGAACAGCCGCCACTCGACTGTGCCATGGTAGAACACGGAATGGAGATTTAAGGCGTTATGTTGAGCTCAACATAATGCCTTTTATGGCAAGAAAGCGATTATGTATCCCACGTTCCAAACTTTAATTGTACAGCGACAAAAATTATAAAAACAGTCTGTTTTTCTCTACATAATAACTATATAATTTGAGTATTCCAGATATGATGGAGGTTGTTATTGTGGATGATGGAAATCGACTGACCGTGTATGAACTTGTGGAAAGAGTTATCCCTTGCATCATTGCAAAGCACTATAGCGAAAACTATATTCAAGGCTTTCGTTCGACGTTTAGGAACCTGTTAGCGTACTGCAATAAAAATGAAAAGAAATATTTTACAGCGGAATTGGCTCAGCAGTTCATGCTGGATTGCTACGGTGTGCAGCCGGGAACAGTAGAACGGCGATGCTCACGAGTTCACCGTGCAATGGATTTGTTGTCAGACTACCAACACTTCAACGCGGTTATGCTTCGGCGGAGGTTGAATCGAGAGTTCCCTGCAGGACTGCAAGAAGGTGCGGTCAACTACTTGCAAAAGCTATCTCTCCACGGACGCAGGGAGAATACGCTGCGCAGCCACAGAAATGTTCTTCTTCGCTTTACAGATTATTTGTTCAGCGTTGGAGTCACGGATTACAAATTACTTTCAGCAGATATTGTAAATCGATACGTCAAAGTTGTTTCGTGCAATTACAGCAATTCGGTTGTAAGGCTCCATTACAGTATCCTTTTACGCTTTTTTCAGTACCTTGCGCATAGTGGCTACAAGGAAACAGATTTGTCTTTGAAAATGATGCCAATTGTAAAAGTATCCGCTTCCGCGCGAATTCCTACAACATTAGATCTTAGCCAAATCGAAAGTATCCTTGCTTCTGTTGACCGTGAAAGTCCACAAGGGAAACGCGATTATGCAGTTTTAATGATTGCAGTAAAACTCGGCATTAGAACCAGCGATATACGTAATCTTCGCCCTGCCAATTTTAATTGGGAACAGCATTTGGTGTCTTTCACCCAAGTCAAAACAGGAGAGCCGATAACTTTACCACTTCCCACAGATGTTGGATGGGCTGTAATAGACTATCTGAAAAATGGAAGGCCTGTAAGCGATGCCCCGGAAATTTTTCTCCGCGCAGTCGCTCCATACGTCTCTCTGCAAAATTTTGACAACATTCTTATTAAGCATATGCGAAAAGCGGGCATTCCTTTGGATTCAATAAAGCACCACGGGCTTCACTCGCTTCGACACAGCCTCGCAACACATATGTTAGATGAAGGAATCCCCATTACCTCGATTCAGGGTGTATTAGGACACATAAATGCCGATTCTACTCAAAAATATATTGGTGTAAATGTACGTCAGCTTCGCAGCTGCGCATTGGAGGTGACTGATTAGTGTTTGAGGAAAAACTTCTTGAACCCCATTTTACCAGTGTGCTTGCACCATATATGCTGGATGTTGTGGAGCAAAAACGTGCCCTTGGCAATAAATACAACGCCGGTGTTGAGGCACTCAGTGCATTCGATGACTTTTGCAATGAGCAACAATTGCGTATACCTGCCATTTCGAAAGAACTGCTGCAAAAGTGGGAGAAAAAGAGACCTCACGAAAACGAAACCACGCAATGTTTTCGGATTTCGTATGTGCGAATTCTTTGTAAGTATTTGCACAGCAATGGCTATGATGCTCCATGTGCATTCCACCCTGCGCCTCATGTAAATAGATGTTTCGTTCCCTACATTTTTACGAAAGACGAAATCGAGAGATTGTTTTCTGCGGTAGATTGTACCAAAGAATCTTCAGAATCTCCACTACGACATTTAGTTATGCCGGTTCTGTTTCGCCTGCTTTATACATGTGGGCTGCGCGTGTCAGAGGCTCTGCACCTTAAGGTTGCAGATGTTGATTTGGATGCTGGAGTTTTAGCCATATACGGTGCAAAAGGAGACAAAGAACGGCTGGTAGGAATTTCGGACTCAATGCTTGCATACATGAAATCCTACCGCAGTAATCCATTAGTGGCAAATGCAAAAAGTATTTACTTTTTCCCTGCTCCTGATGGCGGATTCTATGATACAAGTACAATTTACGATATTTTTCGAAAATGCTTATTTGGTGCCGGGATTCCACACCGAGGTCGAGGAAAAGGGCCTCGTCTCCATGATCTCAGGCATTCCTTTGCGGTCCACATTCTAAACAAATGGAGTTCCGAAGGAAAAGACATATATACCTGTTTGCCGATTCTCCGCACTGCTCTTGGGCATGACCGAATTACAACAACCGAAAAATACTTGAGGCTTGTCCCGGAAGCCTACATGGAAGTCACCGAACCATTCAATGACCGATTCCATACCATTACAGAGGTACTTTGCAATGAGGAATAGATGCAGCTACGCCGGTTTAGTCTCCGCATACTTTAGCGTGTATCTGGCAGGAACTAAAAATGTCAGTACAAATACAATTTACTCTTACCGGGACACCTTTGTTATTTTTCATGGCTACCTTGAAAAGTATTGTGGCTTTAAATTAGAGAAAATGCTTTTTAACGACCTTTCCCGCGAACTGATTCTTGAATTTCTACAATATCTTGAAACTGAACGCAAATACAGTATATCTTCTCGAAACCAACGACTTGCTGCGCTGAAGTCATTTGCAAAATATGTACAAATTGAATGCCCGGATGAAATGATTCTGTGTCAGCGCATTCTTTCAATTGACAGCAAAAAAGCAGCAAAGCCGACGGTTCAATATTTGAGTAACCAGCAAACCGATATTCTAATGGAACAGCCTGATATTTCCACGCCAAAAGGTCGCAGAGACTTGGCGATGATTCTTCTCCTTTACGATTCAGCTGCACGAGTGCAGGAACTTTGCGATTTAAGAATCTGCGATATCCGAATAGATTCACTACCGGTTGTACATTTATTAGGGAAGGGGCGAAAAAGTCGAGATGTTCCGCTTACCAAACCGTGTGCACAGGTATTGCGCCAATACATTTGTGAGAACCATCTTGATATACCAGAACGCCGCAATGACCAGCTGTTTACAAATCCGCAAGGGAAAAAGTTGACTCGCAGCGGTGTTTCCTACGTGCTAGCAAAATATATCCACAAAGCAAATACTGCGGTGGATTCATTTTTTCCGCAGATTACACCGCATTGTCTCCGGCATTCTAAAGCAATGCATCTTGTTGAGGCAGGCAAAAATCTCATTTATATTCGTGACTTTTTAGGGCACGAATCTATTGAGACAACACAGGTTTACGCAAAAGCTAATCCCGAAGCCCGGCGCAAGGCATTAGAAACAATGGACACGAGGATGAATACGCCTGCCATGCCGGATTGGAACGACGACCCTGACTTAAAGGCGTTTTTAAAGACCTTGTAGAAAATTATGCTGAGATTTCTGGTGAACAGTCTCGAAGTAACGTCTGTTCTAAAAGATTCTCAGCATAACTTTTTTCTGCGCATAACAAGCCCTGTACCGTGACGAATGGTAGTGATAATCACTCCCATCCCTCCCTTGATACCAGCGGTCTTTCAGTTGATCCATACTTGCACCGCTGGGCAGCTTGCGGATTTCTTCCAGAATTGGTTCATCCACCGCCTGACAGTAGCTGTCGATGCGGGCAGGGTTTACTTTGAGTGCTGCAAACAAAATATCCTCTTTGGAATACATGATGGACAGCACATTTTTGAGGCTCTGCGGAGTATGCTTACTGGCATCCACATGGACGTGCATTCCGCAGCTGTCGTTTACAATGCCGCCTGCGCGGCGCAGGGCGCGGACAACCTCCTGCAGCTTTTCCATCTCGCCGTATTCAAGCTTGGGGGAGTTCAGTTCAACCTTGTAGGTTTCCCCGATAAGAACAGACCGCCTACGGCATTCGGGATGGATGCTGCCGTCCCGAACGATTTTCCACTCTTTGCCGTCCAAATCTTTGACCCTGTAGGCATCGTAGCCACCGCCAGAATGCTCGGCGCAGGTGCCAAATAAGTCGGCCAGCGTTTGGGCTGCCGTGGCGCGGTTTATCCCGGTCAGTTCAATTTCACAGCCAAAATACTGGTCACGGAAATCAAGGGGCAAGCGCCTCACCCCGCAGTTCTGCGTCCATCTTGGCAATGCGCCGCCCGATGGCTTCCACCACATTGACCGTCACGCCGTTGCCTGCCTGCTTGTAGGCTTGATTATCGCTCTGGATGGCAAGCACCGTGTCGATGCGGTCATCTGCCCAACCCTGCAGCCGCAGACATTCGCGCGGTGTCAGGCGGCGGATGCGCCCCTCACACAGAACACCGGAGGATTCCCCGCGATGCGTTCGGATACCGTTGCCGACTCTGGCGTTTACGCACCGCGCCACTTCTGTGACTTTAGGGTCAGGGTTTAAGTCAATAAAATTCAGCGTTCCCTGTCGACAACCTGTGGTGAGGGTGTGGGCAATTTGCTTGCCGACCCGCCCGCGTCTGGTGTTGACCGTTGCGTAACTCAGGTCGATGCTGTCACCGACCTGTGCCATCTGGTAGCCGGTCTTGGTGGCGCACTTGATCGGCACTCCCACCTCATACAGCCCGGTTTTGCCACCGAAGCCACCCGGATTGGCAGCCAGCGTACAGCTTAATCCTTCGGGGGAGTAGACGCGCTCCCCTTGGTGGCCACCGTGGGTTTGAATAAGAGAACTTCCTGCTGTTTCGGTGAAAGGAAATACTTTTCCTCTACATCGCTCATCAAGATATCCGATAATGTACACGCGGTTTCTTGACTGGGGGACGCCGAAATCTTTGCTGTTAAGACATTGCCATTCCACACCATACCCCAGTCGGTCCAGCGTGTTGAGGATTGTCGCAAATGTCCTGCAGTGGTCATGATTGATGAGACCCACCACGTTCTCAAAAAGCAAATACGGAGGCTTCCTGGCTTCAGCCAATCGGGCCAGTTCAAAGAAGAGGGTTCCTCTCGGATCTCCGAATCCTTTCCGGGATCCTGCAATGCTGAAACTTTGATTATTCCGAAATTCAGGATAACCAGACTTATCCCGAATAAAATAAGAAGCCCGAAGCCCAGCCGGGAATCCTTGCAGCGCAAGGATTTCTGCATAAAAACTTCGGGATAATATTTTCACTTGTATTGTTGTTTGCCTCTTAATTTAAGCATCATCTCCTCGTCATCTGTATTCCAGAGTGCGTCCGGAATCGTATCGTTTAGCTTGTTTGCTGCTTGCTGAATGGCTTTCCGTTTCATTTCTGTATCAGCATGGGCATAAATTTTTGTTGTTTCAATCTGCGCATGGCCGAGGAATTCGGATACCATAGCCAATGGAACACCGTCTTGGTATAGGTGCATTGCCCGTGTGTGCCGCAGCATGTGGGGATGTACCCGTTCCGGAATGGATGTGCAGACGTGCCGTGCAGATTCTCCATATTTCTTTACAAATGCCGCAACCGTATCAGGAGACATCGGCCTTTGAGGGCCACCATAAGCATAGAACACATAGTCGTCTCGTTTTCTATTTTCTGCCGGATGGAATTTTTTCAGGTAACTGCGAAGGTGCTCCGCTGTTTTCGGCAAAATAGGAACAACCCGTGTCTTGTTTCCCTTACCTGTGAAATAGACACACGGTGAGGTTCTGTGCAGCACTAAATCCTGTATCCTTAAATCCAACATTTCCTGACACCGAGCAGCTGTATCGTACATTAAAACCAGAAACACCATATTCCGGAATCCTGTACGCTTTTTGCAGTTCGGCTGCGCGAGGAAAATAGAAAGTTCTTCTTTTGTGAGATAGCCAACCAAAGCAGGCGGTGGTTTTCGGTATCGAATTCTCTCCACGTCGGCCTGTATTGCAATTACGCGCAGATCTACAATGCCGCCATACCGCACAAAAGAGCGTATTGCGGCAAGCCTTTGCAGCTGTGTTTGTCTACTGCAGTTCCTGACTTTCTCCAACCAGTCCACGAATTCCTGTATGTTTTGGCGGGTGAAATGGCTCCAGTTTACTCGTTGTCTGGGAATATCTTTTGTGCCTTCCAAAAACGTAAAAAGCAGATTCAGAGCATCCTCATAGGATTTTACCGTATTAGAACTGCAGCTTCGGTTTTTCACAAGATAAACATTCAGGAATGAACTTACAACCGCAAAGAACTGAGCATCCTTAACCTTCATCATGCACCTCCGGAAGCAATTTTTCCCATGCAGTACGGTCTACTGTTCCAACACGCTCATAAAAATCAGGAACCATGTGGACATAGTAAAGCGTATCTTCATAACGGGCGTGTCCCATGTATGCGGAGAGAAACGGCAGCATTGCATCAATATCACGGCCTTCTCGCATCCAACGACAGATACATTCCGTTGCAAAAGTATGTCTGAAATCGTAAACCCTAGGTTTAGGTCCCTCAAACGCAGTAATTCCGGCCATACTGAAGCATCTCCAAAACATTTCTTCTGTCCAACGCTTCGTATACGGCCCCTCCCCATCGTATCTCGGAAAAAAGTAATCGCTGTCCGGGTAAATTTCTGAAATCAGGGTGGAATAGCTTCTCATAATCTGAAGCAAATCATCTGCAACCGCAACGACACGGTCCTTGTGCCCTTTGGATTCCACAACGTAGACAGCACCGCGAACCAAGTCCACATTTTCCTTCTTGAGAAGTCTCGCTTCTGCGGGCCGCAATCCGCAGCAATACAGCAATCTGTAAAATACCGGGATAACAAGATGTCTGGCCGGAGCTTTCTCGTGAGGCCGAAAGCTGTCAGCACCGTGGAAGAACGCTTTTATCTCCGCTTCATTGAAGATATGTGGAACATACCTAGGGCCTTTGCTGGTCATGGATATGGGAATCATATATGCTTCTGTTCCAACAGCCCGAAGGTACTTTGCAAACTCCCGTATGACCATAATGCGATTTCGGTGGCCTGCTGTGTTTTCCGTATCTCGTTTCTCCAGCCATGCAAGTGCGAGTTCACGATCCAGACAATCTTTTTCAGGAAACCTTTCTACACAGAAATCGTCAAACCTCCCTAGAATACGGATACTCTCATCGTAAGGAAAACCAAGACTGTTCTTGTAGCCTACAAAGGCGCGAATCTGTTCTCCAAAACGGCTTTTCAAAGATGGTCTTGTCATAACAGGGCCTCCTGTGCAATGGGAATTGCAGAAATAGTACCTGCGCACACTTTTAATTTCTCTAAGGATGACGCGGTATATTGGCGCAAAGACATAGACGATGTATGCCCCAGAATATCGCAGATTAAGGGTGCGGGAATATCTGCTTCCAGTAGCTGTCTCCCCATTCCCCGTCGGAAAGCATGAGGGCCATTCATCCTTCTACTCTTTCCCAGTGCGATACGAGCATATTTTGCAATCACAGTCCACATACTTCTGAGCTTGGTATAAGGACGCTGTGTCCGTAAAAACACATACTCGGAATCGCATTTTGGCCGAGCATTGAGAATGTAATCAGCAATCGCATTCCCAGTTGTCGTATCGAGCGGTAAAGATACAGGAATATTCGTTTTTTCTTGTACAAGGCGTAATTCGCAGGCATCCCAGTCAATGCTGTTGAACTTCAAATTCACAATGTCGCACCCTCGCAGGCCCGTTGTATACGCAAGCATAATCATTGCATAATCTCGCATCCCCATTGTGCTGCTGCGATTTATTGCAGAGAAAATCTTTTGTGCTTCTTCGTGAGTGTATCCTACATAAACACTCCGACGCTTTGCTGCAGAGAACACCAGTGCTGGCGAAATATCGAGAAGCTCAGGATGCTTTTCAGCCATGAACCGCGCAAAGGATCGCATACTTCCGGTCAAATTAAATATACCGCAAGGAAAAGTTTCTGAAATCTTTGCCAGACACCTGGTGACATCCGGCAGGGTAATCTCAGCATAGCGGTATATTCCCAAAATGCCCATAGTACGGAAAAATGTCCGAACCGATGAAAGATAAAACTGGCGGGTGCCTTCTTTCAAATAGTTTTCATTGTCCATGTACAGTTGGTATTGCGAGAGCAGATTTTCAAACTCTGGCGGAGCGCAGGCAAAATTATATTTTCTTAACTTCCGCTGAGATACCCGCCCTGTCGAGAGGCATTCCTCGATCCAGCGGGCAGCTTTGCGCATCGTTTGAAAAGATGCTTTTGGGATTGTTCCGTTCGCATAATTTTCTTTTGCTTTATTTACGAAAAGAGCAAGCGTTTCTGGAGAATAGAACTCCTCACCGCGAGAAGCAAAAAAATTCAAGATGGGTCCAAATCCGCAATAGATATAATTTGTTTTTGTCTTATCGGATAACTCCAACTGTATGACCGCATCTCTGGTTCTGCAGATAATGTCTATTACCTTCATAGAATTGCTTGGACTGTGTGGTGCGTTTTGAAATAATGGATTGTGTTCCGCCTCCCAAGACCGCAGGGGCTCACCCTGAATTTTTCCATGTTTCGCCATTTGGTCAAGATAAACAGCGGCACGCCGGGTTAAGACCCACTGGTAATGCGGTAATGCTCCGGATTCCATCCTCGCTCGTTCCTGCCAAACAAAATCTTGAACCGTTTCCTTGAAGTATATTGTTTGACCGTTGTCCAAACAATGCTGCACGATCCGTCGAGTCCCATACCGCTCAAATTCCCGTACTGTTTTAGCCTTGAGTCCGCGCACACTTAAGGCATCTAATACACGCGCAGAAAGGACTGTGATTTCAATTTTGTTCACATCAATACACCTCACAATGTTGATTCGGATTTTCATCCGTAGCAACATTATATCAGGTGCCATCTTCAAAATATTATTCCGAAGTTTTTATGCAGAAATCCTTGCGCTGCAAGGATTCCCGGCTGGGCTTCGGGATTCTTATTTTATTCGGGATAAGTCTGGCAAGGGAATCCGCCGCAGAGCAGCTGGAAGTCCGGCATGGTGCTGGGGTCGGCTTTTCGGGCATCTTCAATGAACCACTCTCCCTTCGTGTCAAACAGGGCGTTGTAACTGCGGTTGGCGTATTTGTCGATTTCGCAGTGTCCTACGCATTCAAATCCTCCGGCACGGGTCAGTCCCTCGCGGAAACCGCCGATGCCGGAGAACATATCTACGAACTTGATCAAGGGCACAACTCCCGATGGGGATGTTTGCCGGATCTGCGAATGTGCTTAATAAGCGCCCCTCATCAAAAACAAAAGCAGCCCGTCACAGGCTGCACCAAACAAAATTTTTTTACCGTTCATAATGTATAAACCTCCTTTTTCCTTCTGCTTTTCTACCTATTATTAAAACATTGGAATCACCCCCTACAGTGAATTCAGGAAATCGAGCGCAGAGTCTGGTATAGCATTCTCTGACAGTGGGCTTGGAACAGCGCCGGTTATGTTGACTGCCTGCAACTCCTCCCGCACAACCTTGCGGATGCTTTTCTCCAGCCTATCTGTCTGCTCCGTTGCAAGAATGGCTTGCACCAGAAACTCCTTGCGTTTGGCTGAAGGCACTTGCTGCAGCAACGCCCATGCGCGGCGGT
>ENA-OPVT01001654-OPVT01001654.1-human-gut-metagenome-genome-assembly--contig:-NODE-1654-length-13558-cov-3.073984_pt1 | contig 13558 bp, 9 predicted proteins | sample MGYA00241499_ERZ501990 | MGnify/ENA primary metagenome ERZ501990 (study PRJEB25962, sample SAMEA2042104) | human gut metagenome | biome: human gut; feature: human-associated habitat; material: faeces...
AAACGGTTGCTCTTTTCTTTTGATTATCAGTGTGTTATATATCTCGCTAAATATGTGCCAGGGAAGTCCATTGCCAAGTTCCAGGAAACAAAGGCAATCTTTACCAACACCTGATTCGGTTAAGGATCCATTTGTGACATTGTGTCAAAAATTGTATCAAATACAAAAGGTGAAATGTCATTTTCTTATCTAAGAATAAATATCCGTGAAGTAATTTTGCAGCATCAAAAAATGTTTATACCATAGATTTTAATAACACTATGAGAAAAAAGAACTTTTTAAAATTATTATCTGTCATCGCATCGATGACTCTCTTTCTTCCGTCGTGCAAACAAGAAGAAAACAAGACCGACATCTCGGAGCCGGTTGTGGAAATCACATCCAAGGATCTCGAGGGATTGCCTGGTGAAAGTGTGAACTTAACCGCTAAAGTAACCGATGATACTGGTATTCAGTACATTGTCGTGGAAAGCACTGATTGGGAATTCTCCAAGCGAATAAATTTCAGCAGCCAGAATTACATAAAGGAATATAACCTGACGGAGTCTGTGATTATCCCTGCGGAAGCGAAGCGCGGAACCTCAGGCGAGGTGGTTGTCCGAGTGTTCGACTTCGAGGACAAGCAGGGCGAAGGCACCGCGGTAATCTCTGTGATTGCCGAACCTGCACGTCTTTCAATCGTACAGGAAATGGGCTTCAGCATAACCATCGCAGGCAAGGTGGCAAAAGTGACAAATAATGATGTTGTTTTCGTGGATGCACCTGGCGGAATCCATCTTCCGGTGAAGATGACATTGGCAAGTAACAACACCAAACTCAAGACCTTGACCATCAAGTTCGCAGACTTCGGTGTTGACCAGACCATCGACCTTACCGCCATCAGCACTGATGAGGGAATGAAGGCCGTCGTCGACCAGTCTATCTCATTGACTACCAAAGATGACCAGAAGCATGTCATCACATTCACCCTTACTGATGAGAAGGGCAATACTGCGGTTTATTCTCCTACTGTGGCAGTGAAAGCTACATTTGAAGGACACAACCTCAAGCACAGCGCAATGTTCATCCAGGACAGGGCTATGGATATGAGCAAGGTAGTGTTCGGCCAGCCGATTCTCGCTGAAAGAAAGATCAAGGACAGCGACAAGTTCACAGGCCGTTTCTATGCTGAAAAGGCAAATACTGAGGTATTCTTCGTAAGTTCTGTGAAGACCGATGAGCAGGTGAAGTACGGTATCAGCAATGACAAGAAATATTTCGTCAAATCAGATAACCCTAATCCGCTCGTTCTCGCTGATGCAGGCTATTATGAAATCAGTGTCAATCTCCTGGAAGGTACTTACTCTGTGGAGAAATTGGCAACTCCTGAGTCCAAATACGGTGAAATGTACTTCGTCTATGGTTGGGCAGATTATCCTGCGATGACCCAGATTGATGCCAAGAATTGTCCGGCAAGGTGGACAATTGATTATGACCTCAAGAATGGCGGCTGCGATGTCGGATTCGGAAAAGGTGGCGGACAGTGGATTGTAGCGGCCGGAAGCGACAACTATCATCCGGAAGTATGGCTTGAAAAAGAAGACAAGGGAAAATTCCCTGAATATAACGGATGGTTCTTCGATACTACTTTGGCGGAGACCTCGCTGGGCAATTGTCAGATTATTTTTGACAACTTCCTTATGAGAGCTTATGCAATGAAAAAATAATAATCGGCAACAAACTCAACAGCAAAATGAACAATAACATCATAACGAAAATATTGGGAATCACCTGTCTGCTATTGGTGCAGATGACTGCCTTCGCGCAGAGCAGGAAGATTTCCGGAACGGTGACGGACAATAACGGCGAACCTGTCATTGGCGCCAGCATAATAATCCAGAACAAGACCGGAGTGGGAACTATTACCGACATTGACGGAAAATACAGCATTGACGTAACTGATGCCGATGTGCTCGAGGCTTCTTGCCTGGGCTTCAAGACATTGGCTGAGAAAGTCGGCAAGAGAGCGACGGTTGATCTCGTGCTCGAAATCGACAGCAACATTCTCGACGACGTGGTGGTCATCGGATACGGTACTGCCAAGAGGGCGAACCTCGCCGGCGCCGTTTCCACCGCTGACAAGAAAACTTTCCAGAGCAAACCGTCGGCCACTCCGACCAATGCTCTCCAGGGTGTGCTCCCTGGCGTCGTGGTGAACAGAAGTTCCGGAAACGGAAGCCGTCCTGGTGACGAGGCGAAGATCGTGGTCAGAGACATCTCGTCAGTGAACGGCGGTACTCCGCTGGTATTGATCGACGGTGCTGAGGGAAATATCAACTCATTGAACCCTAATGATATCGAGAGCGTCTCTGTGCTGAAGGATGCGCAGGCGTCAATCTACGGTAATAGGGCTTCGAACGGTGTTATCCTTGTTACCACCAAGTCTGCAGGCGAAGGTAGGGTGAAGATTGACTTCAATGCATACTATGCCATGAAGACTCCTACCAATGTCATGCAGAAGGTGAGTCTGCTCGAATTTGCCGAGATGGACAGGGAGGCATGTGCTGATGGTTCAGACACCCCTGTATATTCAGAGGCTGAACTCGACCTTATCAGACAGAACAGCGATATCGTGAAGAGCGGTTCGGAAGGCTACCTGGGATATACCAGACATTATCAGAATCACGACTGGGTGAAATCACTCCTCAGAAGCGGTTCCAGCCTGCAGAACTATTCATTGAACGTATATGGCGGAACGAAGAAGTTCAAATACTATGTTTCCGGTTTCTACCAGACAGAGGATTCCCCGTTGCGCTACGGTCATGATGACAGCAAGAGATATGCTCTCCGTGTGAAGAATGACATCCAGATTTTCAAGAACCTGGCATTCCATTCGAACCTTTCATACTCTGAGAACAACAGAGATTACTCTACTGCTTCAGGCTCGGCTCTCGCTTGGGCCATGCGTCAGTGCCCGTGGGCGCCGCTCCGCACTCCGTCAGGAAAATTCCTGTCTTGGCAGGGTTACGGTAACCCGGCACAGGAACTCGAGGAAGGCGGCAACACTATTTACAACAATGCCACCACTACGATGAACTTCTCCCTCGACTGGGAAATCGTAAAAGGCTTGAAGATCACAGGTCAGACCATCCTCAGAAAACAGGTGAACGATGACTTCGTGTACAGGCAGAGATATGCCGAGTATAACTGGGATGACAGCATCAACAAATACAATACTGACAAGAACTGGGGCCAGAAGGCTTTCTCCAAAGGCTGGTACAAGAACTACAATGTCTTTGCAGAGTATCAGAATGTATTCGCGAACAAGCATGACTTCAAGGTGATGGTCGGCGGACAGCATGAGGAATTCTCAAATGACATGTTCAGCGCTCTCCGCTACAATTTCTCTGGCGACAACTTCAACCTCGCTCTCGGCGGAACCAAGAACCAGGAGGCCAAGCAGTCAACATCTGCAGAAACAATGCGCTCTGCATACGGCCGTCTCAGCTATGTCTATGACAGCAGGTATATTCTCGAGGTCAATGCGAGATATGACGGAACTTCACGTTTCGCCAAAGGCCACAGATGGGGACTCTTCACCGGTTATTCTGCTGCATGGAGACTCTCAGAGGAGCACTTCATGAAAGATCTCGACATCTTCGACCAGTTCAAGATCCGCGCTTCATGGGGACAGATGGGTAACGCCCAGGGCAATATAGGCAAATATGACTATATCCCTGTAATCAACATTGACTACAGCTATCCTTATCCTTTCAACAAGACTGAGGTGACGCAGAAGGCTACTTCCAACATGGTGTCGCTTGCCAGAACTTGGGAGAAACTCGAGGTGACCAACGTAGGTCTCGACATCGCAGTCCTTGACAACAGATTGAATTTCAATGCGGACTATTTCCACAAGAGAAACAAGAATATGCTCATCCAGGTAGATTACCCGAGCACTCTTGGCGGTGTGGCTCCTGCTACCAACAACGGTGAACTCATGGTGAACGGATGGGAATTGGCACTCTCCTGGAGAGATTCTCGCAATGATTTCCATTACAGCATCAGCGCAAACCTTTCTGACTCAAGAAACAAGGTTACCGACCTTGGTGGATTCAACGGTCTGAGATCAGGTCACATCGGCTATATCCAGGGCTATTCCACAAACACCTACTTCGGATACAAGACTTTGGGCATCATCAAGGATGAGGCTACATTGAACCAGTACAAGACCCTTAAAGGTGTACCTGACAATCTCCGTATCGGTGACATGATGTATGCTGACCTCGACGGTGACGGCGCCATTACGGCTACCGGTGACATGAGCCGCGGTTTCCAGGGTGACCTCAAGGCATTGGGCGACAGCAACCCTCACTACAACTTCGGTATCAGCTTCAACTTCGAGTGGAAAGGCATTGACCTGAGCCTCTTCTTCCAGGGAACCGGACAACGCTCGCTCGTGCTCGACGGAGAACCTCTCGTACCGTTCCTGCCAGACTGGCACTATCCTATGAAGGATTTCTACCACAACACATGGTCAGTGGACCGTCCGAATGCCAAGTATCCTATCCTTACACATGACGACGACAGAAACACCTGGAACTACAGGACTTCTGACAACCTGATAGTAAGTGCCGCTTATGTGCGTCTTAAGAACTTGCAGGTCGGCTATACTCTGCCTCAGAGATGGATGGACAAGATCCACGTTTCCCGCCTCAGAGTGTATTTCAGTGGCAATGACCTGTTTGAAATCCACAACATGCCATTTAATTACGATCCGGAAATGAACGGAAGCTACGCTTGTTATCCATTCATGCGTTATTTCTCATTCGGATTAAATCTAAATTTCTAAATTCGCACCTTTATGAAACTCTCAAAAATCATATATATTGCAGCATGCGGCATAGCGCTTGCGTCTTGTCAGGGAATGGATTTGACGCCTCCGGACAAGTATTCGGAAAAAGATTTCTGGAAAACGGCTCAGGACTATTGCCTGGCAGCCAATGAGTTCTATTGGAATCTGGACTCTTTCCACGGAAGCGACAATTTCGCTGACTATGACCTCAAGGCAGACCTTGCCACCTCATATTTCGGCTTCAACAATGTAAGTAACGGACGTTGGCTGCCGACTGAGTCGGACGGAATCTGGGACAATGCGTATTCACATCTCCGTCAGATCAATATCCTTCTCCAGCATGTGGACGCGATGAAAACTGACGACCCTGCCATCCTGAGATATAAGGGTGAAGCCCTTTTCTTCCGTGCTTACGAGTATTTTCGTCTGCTCAAGAGATTCGGCGACGTTCCGCTCGTGAAGACAGTTCTCGACGTGAACTCTCCTGAACTCTTCGGCGAAAGGACTCCGCGCAAAGAAGTGGAGGATGCTATTCTCGAGGACCTGAAAGAGGCTTGCGAATACCTTCCGACCAAGAAGGAACTCAAGCCGGAGGAGACCGGCCGCATTACTTTGGGAGCCGCAAAGGCTTTCAGAGCCAGAGTTGCGCTTTTCGTAGGTACCTGGGCACAGAACCACAAACATCGTCCGGACGCGCTGGAACTGCTCGGAATCGCAAAACAGGAGGCCAAGGAAATCATTGACAGCAAGGATTATGACCTCTGGAAGGGTGAAAAATACGGAAAGGAGAATTATCGTCAGCTTTTCCTCGAAGCAGGTGACAATTCTTGCGAGAGCATCCTCGACAGACAGTACGGCAAAGGCGTAGGAAGCGGTACGACACATCCTATTTCCGATAATGCCAGTGCCGGATATCTCGGTGGTGCGACCAAGAAATTCGCGGACATGTTCCTCGACAAGAACGGCCTTCCTATTACCAACATCAACTCTTGTTTCCACGGCTATGGCTCCATAGAGTCTGAATATGAGGACAGAGACCCTCGTATGACCTGTGTGCTTCAGGTTCCTGGAAGACAGTATATCTATGCTTCCACAAACGGCAAATATGAGACCTGTCCGGTTTCTTTCTCCGGAACAAGTTCTACCAAGACAGGATACAGAGTCTGGAAATATATCAGCGACGTTCCGTACATTTTCCACGGTCTGGCTTATTTCAATGCCCGTCTCATCAGATATGCAGAGGTGCTGCTGATCTATGCTGAAGCTACTTATGAACTGTCAGGAAGTATCAGCGACGAGGACTTGGACATGACCATCAATAAGATCCGCGCACGTGTGGGAATGCCGAGACTGACAAACAGCTTCGTGACTTCCAACGGCTTGGATATGAGAGAGGAAATCAGACGTGAGCGCACTATCGAGCTTTGCTTCGAGTCCAGCAGATATGATGACCTCCGCAGATGGAAGACTGCAGAAGTGGAAATGCCGATGCCTCTGAAGGGCGTGAAATTCTCCAACTATGCAGATGCCAATGAGACATTGGATCCGGTCCTGGATGAAAACGGCTTCGTGATTGCAGAACAGGACAGAAGATTCCGTCCGACAAGAGACTATCTCGCTCCGATTCCTACCAAACAGATCAACATGACCAACGGTGCCATCAAACAGAATCCGGGTTGGTAATCGAGTGATTTAAACATACATAGATTTTATATGAACAGATTATCCGCATCATTGCTTTTATGTGTTATTGCAGCAGCTTTCGCAGGCTGTTCAAAAGCAGAAAACGGGACACCGGGAATTCCTCAGAAGCCAGCGGCTTCTGAAGAATTCCGGATTGTACCGAAACCACAATTCATTTCCTACAGGGACAACCAGATTGAACTCAAATCCGACCTTACCATCGGATATGAAGGCAGTCTTTCTGTTGAGGCTGAGCAACTTAAGGAAGCCCTGACCTCTGACCACAAGATGTCTCCATCCGTAAAATCAAGTGCTGACGGAGCAGATATCCTGCTTGCCCTGAACACGTCAATGGATGTGAAGGGAAAGGGCGGATACAAGATAGAAATCGCTGCAAAGCAGATCAAGATCACAGCTCCAGAAACCATCGGCATCTTCTATGGAATCCAGACATTGCGTCAGGCTATCAAGGCCGAGAACGGCAAGTTCTCTATCAGGGAGGCTACCATATCGGATTATCCGACAAGCCCTTGGCGCTCGCTGATGCTGGACGAGGGCAGATATTTCAAGGGCAAGGATGCCGTGAAGAAACTGCTTTATGAGATGGCTCGTCTCAAGTACAACTATTTCCACTGGCATCTTACCGAAGACCAGGGTTGGCGTCTGGAGATCAAGAAGTATCCTAAACTCATCGAGATAGGTTCAAAACGTCCGAGAACAGGAAAGCACTATTATTGGATAAGCAACGAATTCTACAATGAACCTCACGAAGGCCATTATACTCAGGCTGAGGTGAAGGAAATCATTGAGTTCGCAGAGAAACTCCATATCACCATCATTCCTGAAATCGAGATTCTGACACATGCTTCTGCCGCCATCGCCAGCTACAGCTATCTCGGAACTACCGGCAAGCAGATCGAGGTGGAATGCAGATTGGGACCTACAGATGAGATTATGGATATCTCCAAGCCCGAGACAATGCAGTTCATCCACGATGTCCTCGATGAGGTGGCGGACTTGTTCCCGGGAAAATATATCCACTGCGGTGGTGATGAAATCCAGGGAAACCACTGGACAAACAGTGCGGGTATAAGGGCAATGAAGAACCAGCTCGGCATCAAGGAAGACTGGGAGCTTGAGAGGCATTTCTACAATGAAATTTCCAAGCATCTCGAAGGAAAGGGCAAGTGTCTCATGGCATGGAGCGAGGCTGCAGGCAAGCCTGGTGCTGCAAGCAGCATTCCGATCAAGGTGGGAAAAGAGAGCGTGTTCCAGTATTGGACAGGGGATATGACGAATCTCAACTTCCTCATAAACAACGGCTTGAATGTGCTCTACTCGCATACTGACGGACTTTATTTCAATACTACTCTGCCGATTGCATACAAGATCAAGATCGTGCCGGAAAGCATCGACTTGTCCAGGAGAAAGCAGCTTCTGGGTATCGGTGTAGAGTGCTGGTCAGAATTCGACAGGACTGTGGACGAGACCTTCGACCACATGTTCCCGCTGATTGCAGTATATGCCGACATGGGCTGGATGAAGGAATCCGAAAAGAACTATCAGGATTTCACCAGAAGGATGTATCCTCTGTACAAGATTTGGAAAGACAGGGATATCTATGTGGGTGGAACAGAAGAAACCAGATAAAAAAGAAGAAACACCATAAAACGAAGGAGGGGATCAGCATTGACCTGACCCCCTCCTTTTTTACTGTTCCGGATCCTCCTTGTACTGGGTGAACTCCCGGTACTCTACAGGCGTCTTGCCGACGATCTTCTTGAACTGGTTTGTGAAGTATTCAGGGGAACTGTAGCCGGCTTGTCCGGTCACAGTCTCACAGCGAAGGGAGGCAATAGAGGTTGCTGGTCTGGCTGTTTGGGCGGAGGCTCTGCCGGAGACCAAACTGGCAGACCAGCAAGTACCGCTTTCCTTGTCAACGCTGGCATCGGCAGGGCGCTGGATCAGGGCACCATCGGCTCGCATATTCCCATCGGCCTACATCCATTTCCTGACGCTTATACGCATCTGTCCACTTTGTCCACCGGTGGACTGAGTGGACAGGGTGGACAGTGGTGGACAGACACTTCAAGATATGAACGGATAAGATAAGGGCAGGAGGTACTGTTCTTCGCTCCTGCCCCGAATGTGGCAATTACTTGCTCATTCTGCGTCGGTATCACTTACAGAGGCGGTCTACGGCCGCATCAAGGATACGACCGATAAATCAACCTAAGATAATGATACCGAGCGTGGATAAAACGCTATACATCATTAATAATAGATTAAAATAGTTATATCGGAATATGCCGACGTGGCGCAAAGATACGATGTTATTTCAGAATCTACAAGTTGCTTTCGTGTTAGGCCCAAATAGTGTTTGGGTTGCATAGTATGAACGATCTGATTATATCCGTTTACTTTGTCCACCGGTGGTTGGTGTGGATAACGGTGGACAGGTGGACAACGGTGAACAAGGCTTTTTCTTCTTTTGTATTTCGCCGAAAACTTCTATTCCTCTACCTGGATATATTTCCTATCGGCCAGTATTGGTTTCTCCTTATATGAATTTTGTAAAAATGTTGTAGCGCTATTTGTAAATTACATTTTATTATTTTACATTTGCAGTAGAATCCAATGTTTAACATTTTTACAAAAATAAATTATTATGGCTACAACGCTTGAAGAACTAACAGCCCTCCGGGAGCAAATGGCTGTTGCGGGGCTCTCTACTGCTGAAATCGATGCTAAAATCGAAACTCTGAAAGGAGAGATGGCCATCGAGAATGACTATCCTTCTATCCTTGAATCAGTACTGGAGTTTATAGCGCCTGTTGTGAGCAAATGGCCCTACAAGAATAAAAACCTGACTTTCCGGTTTGATAACAAAGGGCTTTCACTCGCTTTTTCTGAGCTGGATGGTGATAACAAAGTCTTCTATCAAAGGGAGGACGTACCTGAGGTACAATTCCGTCAGGAGCGCGACACCTCTCGTTATCGTGTCAATGGTGCCGGTCCTCTTAATAAGAAAGAGATGGCGAGGACCGTTGTAGAACTGTATGTCCGTGACCACGCTGCAGATGACGAAATGACTGTTAAAAGGGCATTGATGGGCCTGGATGTGAACATTACCAAGTTTATCCGCACTAAGGAAGAATATGACCTGGAGAAGATGAAGTCCCGGGATAAGAACTTTGGCATTCGGGCTGTGCCTGTCACATGGGGTAAGGGCATCCTTTATGTTTCTACCCAGTGGTCAGTGGACCGTTCGGATGAACTGATGGAGAAAGTAAATGCCCAGCCCTGGGGAATTAAGATTGAGAAGATCCAATAACCGTCATGAAAAAGATCATCATGACTTCTGTCCTGCAAGTGGTTTGCATCGCGCTTGTGATAGTATCTATTCAAGCCGAGGTCCTGGGCGGAGTCATAGGATTCGGAATTTGCACCTTACTATGCATCCCTACAATTATACGTTATTCGATAGAATATGGGGAAAAGAAAGTATGGAAAATAAAAGATGATGTTGAACAAACAAATAATAATAATCCAACAGTATGAAATAGGTAATTATCGCGCTCTTGCTGAGCCCTGTATCTATCTCTACTACGCGACCTTAATGACAACGAGGAAGTTGGTTCCATTATCAATGTGAATAATGGTAGTGGAAAGTTTTTCTTACCTTTGGACTTTAAATATTCATTGTATTTAATCATTGCATTATGCGACTGTTTAAAATAGCTATTTCTTGTTTGATTCTTTTCTCTGCCCTTGCTTGTGAGAAGTTTCAAGACGAAAACAACAAGAACGAATTATCCGTAACAGGTCATGCTGAGGACATTTCTGGCATCAGTGCGACTCTCATCTGTTATGCTAATTTTACCGACAATGTATTTGGGGATGTAACTGTTGGCGTACAGGTCTCCGAATCAGAAAGTTTTAATGGTGGGACTGGAGGTACAGTTCCAGAAGTCGGTAAAGACGGAAAGTATTCTATTACAGTTAATGGTTTGAAGGTTAACACAAAGTATTTCTTTAGGTCATACGTTTGCCAGAATAAGAACTATCATTATGGCGAGGCAAAGTCCTTCACGACAAAAGCCGAATCTATTATTTCAACTTCTGATGCATATTCAGTTTCTCCAATTTCCGCAAGGGTAAAGTTGGAATTAAACGAGAGCTACAATTCATTATATAGGATGAATTTGCTTTATTTTGGGTATACGACAACTCCGGATTCAGACTATTCATGGAAGGAAGCTAAGAAAGTAGATGATTATTATAAAATATGTGGTTTGACACCAGGGACCACATATTATTTCCGCGGTAGTATTTATGTTGGTGATCAAAGATATGTTTCAGACATAAAGTCGTTCACAACTACACAAAAAGAAATATCTGTTTCCATTGAGTCTACAACGGTAGACAATAATACGGCTACCATAAGTGGGAAAGTTTCAGGTCTTGAAGATTGTGATTATTCTTCCATAGCATTAACGGTCTACTATGATCATGGTCCCGAGATCTCAGCATGGACAAAAAAAGCAGGAGCAGCTATAAATGGTAATTCTTGGACATTATCTATTCTGTCTTTAGAAGCCGGTACAGAGTATGATGTAACACCAATTCTTACTATTGATGGAAATGAGTACCATGGTGAAGTCGGTCATTTTAATGTTCCCAAAAAGATAGCAACGGCCATAGATTTGGGACTAAGTGTCAAATCGGCAGAATGGAACTTAGGCGCAACTGCTCCTGAAGAATATGGCGCTTATTATGCCTGGGGCGAAACCGCCCCAAAAACGACATATGAGGAAAGCAATTATGTTCATGCAAATGGTTCCCTGAAGTCTCTCACAAAATACTGCAAGACCAGCGAGTTTGGGACCGTCGATAATAAGACAAGGCTCGAAAAGAGCGATGACGCCGCATATGTTCAGTGGGGAGAAGGATGGCGTATTCCAACACAAAAAGAATTCTCTGAACTACTGGAAAACTGCACTGTTACGAATGAACAAATCAATGGGGTGTATGTTAAAAAATTTACTTCACGGAAAAACGGAAAATCAATTGTCCTTCCAAGCGCTGGCCTTTATGGAAAATTCCATGAGAATGGTTATTATGGCTATTACTATTGGACAAGTGACCTATGGTATGGAGACTCAATGTGCGCCTATTTTTATGATAGCAAAGCAGTAACAGCAGGTGCTGGTCGAAGTGTCGGTTATTCAATTCGACCTGTTTATAAATAGTGCTGATTCACATTCATCCAATTGATATTTACTACTGATAAAACCTATACACTCAAACATATCGGATAATGGGCTAAAAACATCAATAATTGATGAATTTAGCCCATTATTCAGATGTGAACGGAGCGCAAAAAGCGCCATAGAATATGCTGTATGGCCGATTGCGCCTAAAAAGTATTGAGATAATTCGTGATGCCATCAACGTGAAGGTCAACGAGGGCTTGTTGGCCTTCGGGGCTCAGGAGGAAGTCGCAGTCTTCGTAGTTGTCCATGAAGAGGTTTTCGGTGAGGACGGCGGGGCAGATGGTGTGGCGTAGGAGGTAGAAGGCGGCTTCCTGGTCGGGGTCGCCGTCGGTGTAGTCGGTGCGGAGGCGGCATTGCCCGGCAGCAGGAGATTTCTGGCGGCGGTTTTCATTTCATTTGCTTTTTCCACGCGCAGGTTTTCGCCGCCAAACAGAATCGGAGCGCAGATTTCCAAAATCCTGTCATAGATGCGGGCGTGCGCAAGGTCGTCTGGGTGTTTGAGTGCATCCAGCGTCAGATTTGTTGTGACAATCAGCGGCTTTCGGCTTCGGTATCTGGCGTCGATCACGGCGAAAACTTGTTCCAATGCATATTCTGTTCCTCGCTCTGCACCAAGATCATCCAAAATCAGAAGATCATAGGCATTCAGATCGGCAAGAAAGTCAGCACGATCAGAGCCGAACAGTCCCGTCATACGATTCAAAATCGTCGGGAAATTTGTCATCAGAACCGGCACGTCCTTCTCCAGCAGCGCGTTTGCAATGCACCCGGCAAGAAAGGATTTTCCGGTTCCCACATCGCCAAACAGGAGCAGTCCAATATTTTTCCGTGCCGCATCCTCCCAGTGTTCCACATAGCGCTTGGCTTTGGCAGTCAGCCCTGGCGTTTTTCCGTTGTCGTTGGCAAACGTGCAATCGTAGAGGCGGCGATCCTGTAACCCATGTGCTTTTCGCCGCTGAATGCGTTCCAGACGCTCCCGTTTTTCTTCTGCCGCTTTGCGCTGTTTTTCCGCAGCACTCTGGCAGGGGCACAGGCAGCGTGGTCGGAGAAACCCTGTTCCGCCGGGAGCAGGAATGACCGTTTGCCGCAAGCCATGACAGGTCTTGCAGTGCAGCAATCCATCAGCGGGATCGAGATACTCATCATCTCGCTGTATCTGCGCAGCTGCATTTGCCGTCAAAAACGCATGGACTTCTTCTGTAATTGGCATCATACGACATCTTCCTCCGTTACTTCGTAAGTTCGGATATTTGTCCGCGCGCACTTCTGTTCTCTAATCTCTTTATCTCTATTCTCTGGTGGACAAATGTCCGCTTTTGAGTTAGACAGGAGCTTCTGTGCTTGTAAACGCAGCCGTTCCCGGCGTTTTCGCTCCGCTTCGGTGGAGGAGCGACCGACCAGCAACTGAATATCCGGCATATAGTACGCACCATCGGTCAGCAGCTCGACAAAGCCGAGTTTTAGGAAGATTTGCAGCGCGCGTTCTACGGTGCCGATCTGATGGCGGGTAAACGTTGCAATGGTCTGCGGCGTGTGCGGCAGATTTTCATGCAGCAGTAGAATTCCGTTGTGCTTGAGTGACATCAGATACATCTTGAGCAGCAAATTGGAATACAGAATTCCGTCCGGCATCATTTCCAGAACAACCATCCGCTCACTGGTGAAGAAATTTTCCTTGAGCTTCATGTAGTAATATTTTTTGTTTTCTGACATAAACACTCCATTCTTTTGAAATTGTTTCCGCCGTATTTGCAGCTCGCGCCCC
>ENA-OPVT01001662-OPVT01001662.1-human-gut-metagenome-genome-assembly--contig:-NODE-1662-length-13508-cov-2.268713_pt1 | contig 13508 bp, 19 predicted proteins | sample MGYA00241499_ERZ501990 | MGnify/ENA primary metagenome ERZ501990 (study PRJEB25962, sample SAMEA2042104) | human gut metagenome | biome: human gut; feature: human-associated habitat; material: faeces...
TTGATATTAAGCAGTTTTAAATTGTTATCTAAATATCTTATGATATCCCCTCTTTTTATATCTATCGCTTCTTTTCCTGTAACTTCTAAAAAGTCTTTTACTGTTTTATAATATGTTTTTTGAGTTGATGTGCTGTAACCTCTAAATTGCATCTCTGTTTTCAAGCTCAAAAGATCGAAATAGAACTTCTCAAACATCTTTTTTATTCTTCCTCCATATTGTCTATTATTCCATTAACACAAACTATTATTTCTTCTATTTTTTCTTCGATCATACTCAATCTTTGATCTACACCATCAAGAGTTTTTAACTTGCCCTCTAATTTTTCAAGAAGTTTTATCTCTTTTTCACTATCGCCTTCCATCTTTTCAAATACTTCCTGTCTCTCAATAAGTATTGCTTCTATCTTATCTAACTTTTCATCCATTATTTTCACTTTGACATTTGTTACTTCTGGTGTAGCTAAGAACATCTCTTTTCTATGGAACTTTGTTATAAGCACCCTTGCAAACTTTCTAAATTTCTTAGCTTTTTCAGTTCTTGCAAGAAGTGCTGCTTCATAGATCCCCTGCTCATTAAAAAATCTTTTCTCTCTATTTTTTACTACTCCACCCTCTAGGTTTTTAACTTTTCTTAAAAATGAGAACTCTTCATTAGAAAGCTCTGGATTTAAATTTATAAAATTTCTAAAAACTTGGTGATTTGCAAATCCTATTGCCTCTGCTAATTCTTCCATTGTCATTAAGATCTCATTATCTTGTGAATATAGTTGTATATTTTGTTCTTCAAATTGAACTATTTCTAATTTTTTCATTTGTTACTCCTTATCTTGTTTTTATCCCTCCAAAAAGTTATAATTAAAATAAAACTTTTGGAGGTATTTTATGGAATTTTCTCATCTACCCAACGAATTAACTGATATCTTATTACTTTTAAAAAAACATAAACAAGGTCTTAATGAACAAAGTATTGAATTACTTTTAGAGGAAACTACTAATAAACTATTAAGTTTACAGTCTCCTGCTAGAGAACTTAAAATTCTTTTAGACTTTGGATATATTACTTGTAAAAATAATCTCTATATTCTTACTGTTGAGGATAAAATTTATCTTACTAATTTAGATCGTGAATTAGCAAAAATTAACCAAGGAGAAAAAACTGTTAATTTAGCCCAAGAAGCTAATACTATTGCTAAAGACTCTAATACCATTGCTAATAAAGCTAATGCTATTGCCAAAGACTCTAATAAAATAGCTGAAAAAGCTAGAAGAGATGCTAGATTCTCTATTCTTATTGCTTTTTTATCATTTGTAGTTGCTGTTATAGCTTTATTTAAAAAATAATTTATATATTAAGACTCCTATTGAAAAGAGTAAAGCAAGTGAGGATATTGTTATTGATATTCTTACTTCTTTTAAACTCTTTTTGCTTTCTTCCAAATTTTTTTTCATTATTTCTAGGTTTTCTTTAGCTAGTTGAAGTCTTTTCTCTGCTTCTTCAAACTCAGCATCTGTATCCCTTTTTCTTATTCGTTCAAGCTTTTCTTCTGTTATATATTGTATTTTTTCTTCTTTAAGATTCTTTCTTGGCATTTCTCCTCCTTAATATTCAGCTTTTATCCCTTGGGCTAAAAATATTGCTTTTATTTCTTCTCTTGAAGTGGTTCCAAGGACAAAACAAACCCCTTTCATGTACTCAGGTTGGTAGATAGTTATGATTTGCCAACCTCTTTTTAAATGCTCGTTAACTTCTTCAACTGAAGTCAACTCCTTAACTCTTTTAATTTTTGATAATTCCATTTTCTCCTCCTTGTTTTTATCCCTACAAAAAGTTATAATATATTTAAAATTTATTTTGATAGAGGTAAATATAATGAAAATTAAACCTTATGATACTGCTTTAGAATTAAAAAATTATTTAGATAAGACTAATAGAACTCAAATCCGTGATATATGTGATTCTTTATTCAATGAACGTGAACATATTGAAAACTTAAAATATTTAACTCAAATAAAAGTCTTACACTCTGATAATTTATTTAATTTTTTCAAACCTACAAATTTATTTAATTTTTATATAAAGTTTCATTTTTCTCCATTTCAAATTCTTTATTTTATTAAATTATTTAAAGAATTTAAACTATAACTTTTAATACTGGAGAAATTATATAGTCTTCATAAGACTTTTCAGCTATCAATCTATATATATCTTCTGTTGTACATACACAAGCTGTCTTCTCTTTTTTTGGACGAATTAAATATTCTAATTCAAATCTTTTCTCAGTGCTAAGTTCATATTGAAGTGCTAAATTATCATAACCTTTTATAAAATATTCAATAGGTAATATATCCCCTTTTGAATATTTGTATTTTTTCTCAATGTTCTCAAAATCAAATACTTTTCTATTATTTTCTAATTTTTCCTTTTCAATTAACTTTCCAGCTATTTCAGAAGCTTTAAAGATTATAGCTATCATCATAAGTGTTATAATTATATCTAACACTCTTAATATAATAGTAATCTCCATTCTTTTCTCCTTTCCTCATTTATGGCACTTTACAGAGTGGTTGCCAAACTCCTCGCTTATACTTGTTTTTCCTTCTCCAAAAAGTTATAATTAAAAGAAAACTTTTGGAGGTTTATTATGTCTACTTCTACATCTATTTATCAAATTTTAAAAGCAATAGATCTTTCTTATGAAAATCAAGACTTTAATTTTGAAACAACTTTTGATTTAAAAAAATTAAATATTTCTCAACAAAGACTTGAGTTACTTTTAGAAAATTTAATAGATGATGGTTTTATTAAAGGAATTACTGGAGTAAGATCTTTTAATGGACAAATACGTTTTTCCATTGCTACTCCAAGATTAACTACTGATGGTTTACTTTATTTAGAAGAAAATTCTATTATGAAAAAAGCCTACGAAACATTAAAAGAAGCTCGTGGTTGGATCCCAGGATTTTCTAACTAAAAATAAATTTTAATTCCTTTTCCAATAGCTCTAAAAATAAATCTATCTCGTCAGAGGACAAGTTTTTATCCTGTTTTATAATTTGTTCTCTGACATCAGATGTTAATTTTTTTAAACTGTCTAATCTCTCTAATTTTGTTACTTCTTTTCCCTCAATAATATATTTTTCCAATTATCTCTACCTCCTTATGCTTCGACATGGCACTTTACAGAGTTATTGCCGAACTCCTCGCTTATACTTGTTTTTCCTTCTCCAAAAAGTTATAATTAATATATTAATTTTTAAAGGGTGTGATACTATGAGATTAAATCCTGATTGTATTAGAGATATTTTATTTTTTGTTGAAGAAAATACTTCACATAATATAATCATTAGAGTTCACAATGACTCTCAAGACATTCTTCCTCAATATGATAAAGAAGAACTTTTTTATCATATTAATCAATGTGTAATGGGTAATTTAATTGTTGGTGAAGTATATTCAAATTCTTCAGTAATTAAGTACCTTACTCCTAATGGACATACTTTTCTTGAAAATATTCGACAAGCTACAACTTGGAATAAGGTAAAAAATCAAGCTAAACAAATCGGATCTTTTTCTTTACAGGCTCTTTTTCAGATTTCAACTATAATTATTTCAGAAGCAATTAAGAAACATTCAAATCTTCTATAACAGCTATAACTAATGTTAATTCTTGATCTCTTCCTGTAATGGGGTTAATTGCATCAACTAAACGATAGCTTTTTAACCCCTTAATTTCTACATCATCAATGTATATTTTTGCTGAGTTATCTCTATCTTTTTTTATTTTAATAACATTAAATTCAGACATATTTTCCCCCTCTTTATTTTCTAAAAATTTTTTATAAAAGTCATTTTTACTATGTTTGTTTCTCATCCATCTCTTAAAAAGAATATAAAGAACTATTAAATCAAAACTTCCTATTATTGCCATAAGAAGTAAAAAATAAAAGACATCTTGTTTTACTTTTATCATCCCCTTTCCTCATTTATGGCACTTTACAGAGTGGTTGCCAAACTCCTCGCCTACAAAATTATTTTTTACAATTATTAATTTTACTTATATCCTCTTTTTTATCTTTAATGCACTATTATTCTTCTCTTTAATTTGATATTTTTTCATAAAATATTATTTTATATTTTTTTATCAAATAAAGTTAAAAAATAATGATACTTTCAGTAAATCTGTTTCCACGACAGCATTTTACAATTTGTATCACAGATAAAAAAATGCTATAATAAAATGAAAAGGTATTTATAAACTTATATTTTCTATAACATTTTGTTAAATTTCAACTTTTCTTTTTGTTTCTTAACTAAAGAATACTACAACAAATTGTTTTTGTCAATAGCTTTTTGAAAAGTTTTTTAAAAAAGGAGGTGTCAAAATGTTAGAAATAGGAAAAAAATTAAAAAAATTGAGAGAAAGTAAAAACATTTCGCAAGAACAACTTGCCAAAATGTTAGGGGTTGCTGAGGCAACTATAGCTAATTATGAAGCTGAAAGAAGAGCTCTCACTATTGAAAAATTACAAAATATTTTATCTTTATTAAACACTGATCTTATTGATTTTCTATCTGAAAATAAAAAAGATTATAAAAATAGTAACGAAAAAAGGATCCCAATTGTTTCAAAAGTTTCTGCTGGGACAGGTATTTTTGGTGAAGAAGAAATTATTGAATATTTAAGTTTACCAGAAGAATTAAATAAAAAATGTGATTTTGCAACTTTTGTTACTGGTGATAGCATGACTCCTTTAATTCAAGATAACAATTTAATACTAATTCGAAAATCTGAAAGTCTTGAAAATGGAAATATTGGAGTCTTCTTTTTAAATGATAATGTTTATGTAAAAAAATTCTCTTTTAATCCTTTGACAAAAGAAATGAAATTAATTTCATTAAATAAAGATTATCCTATTATAAAGATAAAAGACAGTGATTCTTTCCATATTATTGGAAGAGTAATAGGAGTTTTAGAATATAATTTATAAGTGTTCTATTTCAACCTGTAATAAAATTGTTACAGGTTGATTTTTATTGATTTTATTAGCTTTCTATAATTTTTCCCCTAAATATAGTGTTCTTTTTTAGAATTTATTAAAAATTTTAGTGTTCTATTTCAACCAGTCTGTAAAAACAGACTAGTTGTTTACCCCTTGATTTTACTAAGTTAGTATAGTTTTTATAAGAAATTAGACTTTTTTAAATCTTCTTTTTTCTCTCTGCACAGTGTCAAACACTTTCACTCTTTTTTATTTATTTAGGTTTTAAGAACACTTTTAACACTGTTCACGCTGTTTCATAAAATTGCTCTTTTTTCTTCCTTGCACACCGTTAAATTTTCAAAAAATAAAAAAAAGAATGCTGAAACCTCTTTTTCGAACAAGGTTCCGAACATTCTCGAATTTTCTCACGTTTTTCTTTTCACACTGTCCACAATCTATTTTTTTCCCACTTTTTCCTAGTTTTTTTTCATTTTATTTCACTGTTTCTCACAGTTACTTTTCTTTATAACTCCCTATTATTACTAGCTTTATTAACTATTACTCTTATTTTTTCTTAATTATCATATTACCTTACCCCCCACAACAATATTCCCATTTGTGAATTTAAAATTTACAATCCTCCAAGGTTAAATAAAAACACTAGCAACTGCTATACTTTTTATTTTTTCAAAACTATTTACAATCCTCCAAGGTTAAATAAAAACAGATATATTAACTATCTCTTGCTTTATAATACCTTTTTTTATCATTATTGTCTACTTAAAATTTTATAAAAAAATTTTTTTGTCAAATTTCTTTTTAAATTTAAAAATGTAATTAAAACTTAAAAATTATAGATTCTTGTCGATTACCAAGCTTTTTTACACTATTATAGGTTGACAATAAAAAAGCACCCTTATCATAAGACTTAGGTGCAAAATCTATTATCAAATAATAAAGCTTTTTAATTATAAAAATTAGTTAATTTTGTCAACTAAAGTTTTTCCAGGTTTAAATTTAACAGTTTTCTTAGCTTCGATTTTAATTTCTTCTCCAGTTTTAGGGTTTCTTCCAACTCTTTCAGCTCTTTCAACAACTTCAAATTTTCCCCATCCGATAAAGTTTAATTCTTCTCCTGCTGCTAATGTGTTTTCTATAGTTGTAAGAAAAAGATCAACTTTTCTTTCAGCCTCAGCTTTAGATGGGAATGCTCCTGTTTCAAATAATACTTTTGCAAAATCTTTTTTTGTCATTATATATATCCTCCTAAACTTAACTTAAAAATTGCGCGTTCCTATTTTATATCACAAAATACAGAGTTTTTCAAACTTTTTTTAAAATTTTTCAATATTTTTTTGAATTTTACATAAATAAATTGTACAATGTATTAAAATAGTAAAAAATCATACTTAAAATGAGGTAGCTTTATGAGAAAAAGAGGATTTATTTTATTTTTTTTATCATTAATTTTCTTCTCATGTAGTCGAGTGAACTACAAAATTGATGATGAAAAATATCGAGCTGTTGGAAAAGATTCAAGAATTAAATATATTATTTTACACTATACTGCTACTAATAATGAAGTAGGAATTAGAGCCTTAACAGGACCTAATGTAAGTGCACACTATCTAGTAACTTCTATAGATAAAGAGCCTACATATGCCCTTGTTGACCATAATGAAAGAGCTTGGCATGCTGGAGTAAGTGAATTTGGAGGAAGGAATAATATAAATGATACTTCTATTGGAATAGAAATTGTAAATATCGGAATAAGAAGTGTACCAGGGCAGCCTAAGACTAAAGGTTTTTTTAGACCTTACAATGAATATGTTCCTTTTACTGAAGGACAAATAAAAAAAGTTGCAGCATTGGTAAAAAAACTTTCTATTCAATACAATATCAACCCAAGATTTATTTTAGGTCATTCAGATGTAGCACCTACTAGAAAAATTGATCCAGGTCCAAAGTTCCCTTGGAAAAGATTATACAAAGAGTATGGCATAGGTGCTTGGTATAATGAAAGTGACAAGGTTAAATTTATGAATGCTGAACTATTTAAAGTTACTCCTATCCCAGAAATAAAAGCTGAACTTAGAAGATATGGATACAAAATCAATAATACAGATGAATGGGATGAAGAAAGTAAAAGAGTAGTTTACAATTTTAAAGCACATTTCAATCCTGATAATTTAAATGATACTATGGATTTAGAAACTTTTGCTATAATTAAAGCACTAAATAAAAAATATAGATAATTGTTTAAAATTTCCTTGTATTAATCAACAAATAGTGGTAGAATAAGCATGTAGTAAAACCTTGATATAAATTAAACACTAAGTTTTTAACACTTTTCAAAAATTTTAGGGTTTGTTTTGTTCTTAATGGTTTTAGTTCTAAAATTTTTGGAGGTGCATTAAATATGCTAAAAGGAACTGTAAAATGGTTTAACAAAGACAAAGGATTCGGATTCATTTCTGGAGAAGATGGAAACGATTATTTCGTTCACTACTCTAACATCAATGCAAAAGGATTCAGATCCCTAGAAGAAGGACAAGCTGTTACTTTCGAAGTTACTGAAGGAAACAAAGGTCCAGTTGCTTCTAACGTAACTGTTGCATAGTTTAAACACTGAAGAATATAGGGTACTGAAATTCAGTACCCTATTTTTTATAATTGGAGGTAACTATGAAAAAAATACATATAAAAAAAGATAAAAGAGCTAACAATATAATTAATCTAGCAGCTAAAATATTTCTTTTTCCTCTATTTTTTTTCGGACTAATTTTAAGATGTTACGACAAAATCTTTAAAAAGAATAAAAGAAGAGAAAATATTATAGATATTTGGTATTAGTTTCTTTACAAAATAAAAGTAGTATGTTATACTTTCATTATGTGTGCATGGGTGGCGGAATGGTAGACGCATAAGGTTGAGGTCCTTATTGGTAGTTTCCAGTGAGAGTTCAAGTCTCTTCCCGTGCACCATTTAGACGTCAATAAAAAGTCCTTATAATATAAACAAACATATATGTCTACAACAAACTTTCATAATTTTTGAAAGTTTTTTATTTTATATAACCATATTTAAACTATTCTATCTTTTACCTTATCTATTTTTATTTCTTTGATTGATTATCACCTAAGTTTATAAAAAAATACACCCTCCATCTCAATTACCTAAGACTTTGGGTGTAATATTATAATTCTTTTCTATATTATTCTTTATCATATTCGTTTATAAAAGTTTTCAATTTTTTCTTGATTCTCTGTATAGTATTATCCACTGATTTAAGCTCTCTACCAGTTTTTTCCGCTATCTCAGTATAAGTCATCTCTGCAAGCATATATTCAAAAATTTCATTTTCCATTTTACTTAGATGAGTTTTCAAATATTCATTTAAATATCTCATTTTCTCTTTTCCTAAGTAAATCTCTTCTGGATTATAAAAAGCAAAAGAACGATTTTCATATGTTATATCAAGTTCCTCATCACTTTCATTTGTGTTTGACATTGCTAAATTTAAAATCCTATTTTTTCCTGAATTTGAATTTTTTATAGCAGTTATAATTTGACGTTTAATACATAAAATAGCAAAAGTAGAAAAAGAAGCTTTTTTTGATTCATCATAGGCATTGATAGCTTTTAAAAGTCCTATTCTTGCCTCCTGTAATACATCCTCCTTATCAGCACCATAGAAAAAATAATTTTTTGTTTTTAGTAGAATTAATTGTTTAAATTCTCTAAAAATTTGTTGCATAGCATCTTCATCACCATTTTTTGCTGCATGAATAGTTTGAATGTTTATCATTTCTCCCTCCTAAAAATATTTTTTAGTCCTGACTGTAGAAATTGATAAAATCCTTACCCAGTATATAAGATTGTTTTACGTGTATATTATATAAAATTTTAAATTTTTTGCAATAGTAAAAAACAATTTTTTTTCATGGTAAAAAGATACTTATAATATTTTGGCAAAAAGCCTATTAAATAAAAGTATCTAACAGGCTTTAAAAAATTAATAAATATTTAAAAATTATTTTGCTTCGTTGTATAACTCTTCTAATCTTTGTTGAATAGCTTCATCTTCAAGATACTCATCATAAGTCATCATCTTATCTACTATTCCATTAGGAGTGATCTCTATAATTCTATTTGCTACTGTTTGAATAAACTCATGGTCATGAGCACCAAATAATAGAGTTCCTTTAAAGTTGATAAGAGCCTTATTTAAAGATGTAATTGATTCAAGATCTAAGTGGTCATTAGGGTTGTCAAACATAAGAACATTGGCATTTGTAAGCATCATTTTTGCAAGCATACATCTTACCTTTTCTCCCCCTGAAAGAACTGTACAACTTTTTAAAGCTTCCTCTCCAGAGAATAGCATTCTTCCTAAGAAACCTCTTACAAAAGAATCATGTTGATCAGGAGAGTATGGTCTTAACCAATCAATTAGATTTAGATCTTTATTTTCAAAGAATTTACTATTATCTTTTGGCATATATGCTTGAGAAGTTGTAATTCCCCAAGTATATGATCCTGAATCTGGTTCAATCTCTCCAGATAAAATTGATAAAAGAGTTGTTTTTACAAGGTCATTTTTAGCTAAAAATACTACTTTATCACCTGTATTGATTGTAAATGTTAAGTTGTCAATTAATTTAACTCCATCTACTGTTTTAGAAAGATTTTCTACTTTTAATAGATTGTTTCCAGCTTCTCTCTCTTGTTTAAATTCAATAAATGGATATTTTCTGTTAGAAACTTGCATATCTTCAAGTTGAAGTTTATCAAGAAGTTTCTTTCTTGAAGTTGCTTGTTTAGATTTAGAAGCGTTAGCACTGAATCTAGCAATGAACTCTTGTAACTCTTGTCTTTTTTGTTCAAGTTTTTTATTCTTAGCTGATAGAAGTTTTACCATTAATTCATTTGATTCATACCAGAAATCATAGTTTCCAACATACATTTTGATTTTTCCATAGTCAATATCTGTAATATGAGTACAAACTTTATTTAAGAAGTGTCTATCATGTGAAACAACAATTACAGTAGTATTGTCTAAGTCCATAAGGAAGTTTTCTAGCCATGTTATAGCTTTTATATCAAGTCCGTTTGTAGGCTCGTCTAGAAGTAAAACATCAGGTTGTCCAAATAGAGCTTGAGCAAGAAGAACTTTAACTTTTATAGGCTCACTTAACTCTTTCATAAGCTTATGGTGGTCAGCAATATCAACTCCAAGTCCCATTAAAAGAGTTTCAGCTTCAGTTTCAGCTTCCCAACCATTAAGTTCAGCAAACTCTCCTTCAAGTTCAGCAGCTCTTATTCCATCTTCATCAGTAAACTCACTTTTAGAGTAAATCTCATTTTTTTCTACAATAATATCCCAAAGTTTTTTATGTCCCATAAGAACAACATTTAAAACTTCATCTTCCTCATGAGCAAAGTGGTCTTGTTTTAATACTGCCATTCTTTTATTTTTATCAAAAATTATCTCTCCTTCTGTTGGTTCTAAAACTCCAGAAAGAATTTTTACAAATGTAGATTTTCCAGCTCCATTAGCTCCAATAAGTCCGTAACAGTTTCCAGGAGTAAACTTTAAGTTTACATCTTCAAAAAGCTTTCTTCCAGAAAATCTCATACCAAGATTACTAGTTGCGATCATTTAAAATATATCCTCCTACTAAAAAAATATTTATTAATTAAAAAATTTAATTTCTCATCAATACAAAACAATTATATTATAACATTTTATATTAATAAAGGCAAATTAAATGAAAGAACTAAAGATAATTAAATTTGAAAAAAACAAAAAATATGATAGAATATAATGTAAAAATTTAAAGATAGCGAGGAATCAATGGCAACATTATTTGATAAAGTAAGTATAAAAAATTTAAAATTAAAGAATAGAATTGTACTTCCCCCATTAGTAAGATTTTCTATGGTAGGTACAGATGGGTTTGTAACAGATAAAGTAGTTGAATGGTATAGAGATGTTTGTGCTGGGGGAGTGGGATTAGTTATTGTAGAAGCTTCAGCAGTAGCAGAAGATGGAAAGTTGAGAGATAATCAATTAGGAATATGGGATGATAAATTTATAGAAGGGCTAAAAAAAATAGCTGATACTTGCCATGAATACAGTGTCCCTGCTCTTATTCAACTTCATCATGCAGGATTTAAAGAGAGAATAAAAGATGTGCCAGAAACTTTACTTGATGACATATTAGAAAAATTTAAATTAGCTTTTGTAAGAGCTAAAAAAGCAGGTTTTGATGGAATAGAGATTCATGGAGCACATACATATCTAATTTCTCAGCTTAATTCAAGAATTTGGAATCTGAGAGAGGATAAATATGGTGGAACTTTTGAAAAAAGAATGTTTTTCTCTAAAAAGTTAATTGAGGATACAAGATACCTTTTTGATGATAATTTTATTTTAGGTTATAGAATGGGTGGAAATGAGCCTGAACTTCAAGATGGAATAGAGATAGCAAAATATCTTGAAAAATTAGGAATAGATCTATTACATGTTTCAAGTGGAACTCCTAACCCTGATATGAAACAAAAGGAAAAAATAGATATACCTGAAGATTTCCCTTTAGATTGGGTAATATATATGGGAACAGAGATAAAAAAAAGGGTAAATATTCCTGTTATAGGTGTTAGAAAAATAAAAAAAGAGAGAGAAGCTAGTTGGTTGATAGAGAATAATCTTTTAGATTTTGTAGCAGTTGGGAGAGCTATGATAGCAAGACCAAACTGGGCAGAGATAGCAGAGAAGGAGTATAAAAGAAGAGATGCAAATAAAGAGTGTTGATATCTTCTGTGAGATAATTGATAATTTTGGAGATATTGGAGTAGTTTATAGAGTTGCAAAAGAACTAAAAAAAATATATAATAACCAAGTAAAAATAAGGGTTATTTTAAATAGGATAGATGAATTTTTAAGTATAAACCCCTCAGCAAAAAATTTAGAAATTCAAGAGATAGATGGTATTTGTTACTGTACTTATGAATATATTAAAAAAAATATGTGTACATTTTCTACTGCAAATGTTATAATAGAAGCCTTTGGATGTACAATACCTGAAGAGTATATGAATGTGGCATATAACAATTCAGATTTGATATTAAATCTTGAATATCTTTCAGCTGAAGATTGGGTAGAGGACTTTCATTTGCAAGAATCTATACTTGGAAAAGGGAAACTTAGAAAATTCTTCTTTATGCCTGGATTTACAGAAAAAACAGGTGGAATTATCACAGATTCTCTATATTTAGATAGAATTACTAAAGTAAAAAACAATTTATCTGAATACAGAAAAAAATATTTAAAAAATATTGATAACTATGATAATAAACTGATAGGAACAATATTTACATATGAAAAAAACTTTGCTCCTTTGATGAGAGATTTGAAGAAATTAGATAGAGAAGTAGCTCTATTGGCAATGGGAGAAAAGACACAAGAGAGCTTTAAAGAATTTTTTAAAAAAAATTTTGTAGAAAAGCTTGGAAATATTTATAAATATGGTAAAATAGAGATAGAGTTCTATGATTTTTTAAGCCAAGAAGAGTATGAGGAGCTTATAAATGTGGTAGATTTTAACTTTGTAAGAGGGGAAGACTCTTTTATAAGGGCAGTTCTTACAGGAAAACCATATTTGTGGCATATTTATTGTCAAAAAGAGTTCATTCATATGGACAAATTACAAGGATTTTTAGATAAATATAGAGCACAAGTTCAAGGACAAATTGCTGAAGATATATTACTAAATCAAGAAAAGCTTTTTAAAGATTATAATTTTAGAAATGAAAATACTTTAGATGAGGGAAAAGAAGAGTTCTCTAATTTCTTCCACAACCTTAATGAAATAGAGAGAGTAAACTCTCTATATAAAGATTTTCTTATCTTAAACTGTAATCTTATAAATAAAATAAAAGATTTTATAGAGAAATTTTAGGAGGTCAAAAATGAAAATAGCTCAAGAACTAAGAGCAGGAAGCACAATTAAAATCGGAAACGATCCATTTGTAGTTTTAAAATCTGAGTACAACAAATCAGGAAGAAACGCTGCTGTGGTAAAATTAAAAATGAAAAACTTATTAAACGGAAACATCTCTGACGCTGTTTACAAAGCAGACGAAAAAATGGATGACATCAGACTTGATAAAGTTAAAACAGTTTACTCTTACAACGATGGAAGTTTCTATGTATTCTCTAACCCAGAAACTTGGGATCAAATCGAACTTAAAGAAGAAGATTTAGGAGATGCTATCAACTACCTAGAAGAAGGAATGGAACTAGACGTAGTTTACTACGAATCAACTCCAGTTGCAGTAGAATTACCTACTTTCCTTGAAAGACAAATCGAATACACTGAACCAGGACTAAGAGGAGATACTACTGGAAAAGTTATGAAACCAGCTAGAATCAACACAGGATTTGAAATTCAAGTTCCTCTATTCGTTGAGCAAGGTGAATGGATTAAAATCGATACAAGAACTAACGAATATGTAGAA
>ENA-OPVT01001666-OPVT01001666.1-human-gut-metagenome-genome-assembly--contig:-NODE-1666-length-13426-cov-2.095056_pt1 | contig 13426 bp, 14 predicted proteins | sample MGYA00241499_ERZ501990 | MGnify/ENA primary metagenome ERZ501990 (study PRJEB25962, sample SAMEA2042104) | human gut metagenome | biome: human gut; feature: human-associated habitat; material: faeces...
GCCTTCAGGAGTTGTCGAGACGCACCATACGCAACCTCGTGCGCTCGTTCAAGGGCGTGGGCGACGCAAAGGCGGTGACGTTGCTTGCCGCCATCGAGCTGGGCAAGCGATATGCGCAGGAGGGTCCGGTGGAGAAACCGGTGATCAATATGCCGTCGAAGGCATACGACTTGATGCTCGACAAGCTGACGGGACTCGACCATGAGGAGTTCTGGGTAATCTATCTGAACACTGCCAAACGCGTCATCACGCGTGCCAGGATAAGCCAGGGAGGGGTGGCGGCGACGGTGGTCGACGTGAAGATTGTGTTGCGCCACGCTATCGACAATCTTGCCTCTGCAATAATTCTTGTACACAACCATCCGTCAGGCTCGTTGCGCCCAAGCGCGCACGACGACGCTCTGACCGACAAACTCAAGAATGCCGCCAAGCTGATCGACGTCTGCGTGGTGGACCATATCATCTTCTCGTCAAGGGGATTCTACAGCTACAGCGACGAGGGACGGCTTTAGTCGAGGCGTTTCAGCCAATCGTAGCGAAGCATGTAGTCCGACACGGTGTGAGCCTCCTTCAGCCGCTCCACCTCCTTGTCGCTTCCCGTGCCTTCCACATTCATCACCGAGCCTACGGCAACGCCCTGCTTGCGCGGGTCGAGGATGCTTTGTCCCAGACCGTGCCAGCGGTAGGCGTCGAGCTGCATGAGATTGAGTAGTGTGGGGTAGATGTCAATCTGTCCCATAAACTTGTCGTAGCGCATCCCAACGGGCGAGTTGAGCACGATAAACGGCGTGAGCTGCTTGTCTGACACCAGTCCGCGGCAGGCTGGGTTGCCGACGAGTTCCTGACGGTAGGACGCCAGTCCCTCATGGTCGCCGACAATCACCACAATGGTTTCTTTGTATTGCGGCAGCGTCTTCAGATAAGCCACGAAGTCGCCGATGGCCTTGTCGGTGTAGTGGGCGGTGGTCATATAGTCGGCGGCCTTCTCCGGGATAGACGCTGGAAACGTGATGGTGCGCAGATGGTCGGGCAGCTTGAACGGCGCATGGCCGGAGTATGTGACAAACTGCATATAGACCGACTCGCCCGGCTTCCACACCTCGCCGCGCTCAATCTTCTCCCGGCATTGTTGGAAAAACGAGGCGTCGCCGATGCGCTTGTGGGTGCCGAATGCCTCGGTCATCTTGAAGTCGTGGTAGGAGATTATGGTGTCGGTTCCGAAGCTGCGTGCCACCGCGCCCTGATTCCATGTCGACACCTTGTCGATGGTCAGCAGGTAGCTCCGGGAGTGCTTCAGCCCGCGCATCGCTTTCTGAAGCGTGTAGAATGTGTTGTCGTAGTAGAGGCTGCTGTACGTGCCGCTCATCAGCGGCAGCAGTCCGCTGCAAATCATCAGCTGCGCGTCGATTGAACGTCCGCCCTTCACCTGTGTCAGCACATTGGGCGCGAAGAGCGTCGACTTCTCTTTCAGCAGTCTGTTCAGGCAAGGCGTGATTTCCTTGCCGTCGACTTTCTTCTCAAGCACCCAGCTTTCAAGCGACTCAGCGAAGACAATCAGCAGGTTGCTGCGTTTTTCAGTGACGCTGTCGGCAGGCTGGTGTTTCGGTTGCGACGCCAGCCATCTCTCAATCTCCGCCTGCTTCTCGGGCGTGATTGGCTCGGCGGCGTCGGTGATGTCATACCAGATGCATCCGAAGACCGAGAAGATAGGCGCGTCGGCAGAGCAGAGATAAGCCGATTGGCGCACGGAGCGCAACGACTTGTGGAAGCCTCCTTTGCACAGATTGACGCCCGTGAGCAGCAGGGCGAAGCCTGCAAGCTGCCCACCATTTCAGCACGGCTGTCAGCGGCTGACGCTTGGTAGTTTTGTAACGAAATGCCATGACGGCTGTCGCTATGGTGATGAGCGGCATGACGATGTCAGCCCACCGCAGCGAGTCGGTCACACTTGCCTTGAAGTCGGCAAGATTGCCCGCCTCGAGATATGAGCTTGCCGGGATGGCGGAGTAGTAGGTGCGGAAATACATCAAGTTGGCAACCAGCAGCACGTCGAGCAGAGCCATGACCACAATCTGCGCCCATCGGCAGCGCGTCAGGGCATAGACGCCTGCCAGCGCCAGCGTTGCGATGATTTTAGTTGCGTATGTCTCAAAGAAAGAGAACGATGCAAAGGTGGTGTCCATACACCAGATCACGTCGAAAGCCACAAACGTCAGAAAGATTCCGACGGCGAAGATTATGGCGGTTTTGTCCCAAAGTTGTTGTCTCATAACATGTGCTGAAAAAAAGTTTTTGCAAAAGTAGTCAGATTCTGCCTAATGTCGCTAATTTATTTCTGAGATTTTGAGGTCTGCGAAGTTCAGAAGGTTGCCAAGGAAAAGCAAAATCAAACAAGTTTGTTTTGCATTTCGCTCGCCTTGCACTATCTTTGCACAAAAATTGATAAACAGTTATTCTAATGAAGAATAAATTTAAGGAATATAATGGATTCAACCTCTCCGACGTCAATAAGGAGGTTCTGGAAAAATGGGACGCAGAACAGGTTTTTGCGGAAAGTATGAAAATCCGCGAGGGACATCCTTCGTTTGTGTTTTATGAGGGTCCGCCTTCGGCAAACGGTATGCCTGGCATCCACCACGTGATGGCACGCACCATAAAGGACTTGTTCTGCCGCTACAAGACGATGAAGGGTTTCCATGTGAAGCGCAAGGCTGGATGGGACACTCACGGTCTGCCCGTGGAGCTCGGAGTGGAGAAGTCGCTCGGCATCACCAAGGAGGACATCGGCAAGAAAATCTCTGTCGACGACTACAACATGGCTTGCCGACGCGAGGTGATGAAATACACCAAGGAATGGGAAGACCTTACCCACAAGATGGGATACTGGGTCGACACAAAAGATCCGTATATCACTTACGACAACCGCTATATGGAGTCGGTCTGGTGGCTGCTCCAGCAACTCTATAAAAAAGGATACCTCTACAAAGGCTACACAATCCAGCCTTATTCGCCGGCTGCCGGAACAGGATTGAGCTCGCACGAGCTTAACCAGCCGGGATGCTACCGCGACGTGAAGGACACAACGTGCGTGGCTCAGTTCCGCATCAAGAATCCGCGTCCGGAAATGGCTGAATGGGGTACGCCGTATTTCCTCGCATGGACCACTACTCCGTGGACATTGCCTTCAAACACGGCGCTCTGCGTGGGCCCGAAAATCGACTATCTCGCTGTGCAGTCATACAATGGATATAACGGCGAGAAAATCACGGCAATCGTGGCAAAACCGCTGCTTTACCACCACTTCAACCAGAAGGCCGAGGGGCTGGCGCTCGAAGACTATAAGCCGGGCGACAAGCTGGTGCCGTTCAAGGTGGTGGCTGAATATAAGGGTCCCGACTTGGTGGGCATGCACTATGAGCAGCTGTTCCCATGGGTGAAGCCTGTGGAGATGGACGCCGACGGAAATTTCAAGAATGCAGCCGACAAGGCTTTCCGCGTAATCGCTGGCGACTACGTGACCACCGACGACGGTACGGGCATCGTGCATATTGCACCGACATTCGGTGCTGACGACGCCTTTGTGGCACGTGCGGCAGGCATCCCGTCGCTGTTCATGATCAACAAGAAGGGCGAGACGCGTCCGATGGTCGACCTTACGGGCAAATTCTATATGCTCGACGAGCTCGACGAGCGTTTCGTGGCGGAGTGTGTCGATGTCGACGTGTATAAGAACTATCAGGGGGCTTGGGTGAAGAATGCCTACGACCCGCAGTTCAACGTCGACGGAAAATATGACGATAAAGCAGCCGCTGCCGCTGAAAGTCTCGACATCCGCTTGTGTATGGAGATGAAGCAGGAGAACAAGGTGTTCAAGATTGAGAAGCATGTGCACAACTATCCTCACTGCTGGCGCACCGACAAACCTGTGCTCTACTATCCGCTCGACAGCTGGTTTATCCGCACAACGGCGTCGCGCGACCGTCTGATTGAACTCAACAACACTATAAACTGGAAGCCGCAGTCGACAGGCTCCGGACGTTTCGGCAAATGGCTTGAAAACCTTAACGACTGGAACCTCTCGCGCAGCCGCTATTGGGGCACTCCGCTGCCTATCTGGCGCACCGAAGACGGCGATGAGGAGAAGTGTATCGGCAGCGTTGAGGAGCTCTATAACGAAATTGAAAAGGCTGTGGCTGCCGGCGTGATGAAGAGCAACCCTTACAAGGACAAAGGCTTCGTCCCTGGTGTATACACGGCTGAGAACTACGATAAAATCGACCTGCACCGTCCGTATGTCGACGACATCAAGCTGGTTTCCGACAGCGGAAAGCCAATGCGTCGCGAGCTCGACTTGATCGACGTGTGGTTTGACTCGGGCTCGATGCCTTACGCTCAGATTCACTATCCGTTTGAAAACAAAGAGGCGTTTGACAAGCGTGAGGTGTATCCAGCAGATTTCATCGCCGAGGGAGTGGACCAGACTCGTGGCTGGTTCTTCACCCTGCACGCCATCGCCGGAATGGTGTTTGACACGAAAGCATACAAATCGGTAATCTCCAACGGACTTGTCCTCGACAAGAACGGCAACAAGATGAGCAAGCGTCTTGGAAATGCCGTAGATCCGTTTGGCGCGATTGAAAAATATGGCACCGACCCGCTGCGTTGGTACATGATTTCAAACTCTTCGCCATGGGACAACCTGAAATTCGATACGGCTGGAGTAGAGGAGGTGAGCCGCAAGTTCTTCGGCACGCTCTACAACACATATTCATTCTTCGCTCTTTATGCCAACGTCGACGGATTTGACAATTCCGCGGAACAGATTCCTGTGGAGAAACGCCCGGAAATCGACCGCTGGATCATATCTCTGCTCAACACGCTGGTTAAGGAAGTGTCGGCCGACCTCGACGACTATGAGCCTACAAAGGCTGCACGCGCCATCTCGGATTTCGTGGGCGACAACTTGAGCAACTGGTATGTGCGCCTCAACCGCAAGCGTTTCTGGGGCGGCGAGATGAACGACGACAAACTGTCGGCTTATCAGACTCTGTTCACATGTCTGAAGACGGTGGCTCTGCTGATTGCTCCCGTATCGCCGTTCTTTGCCGACCGTCTGTACACCGACCTGACCGCCGCTACTACCGGCGAGTCGACATCGGTTCACTTGGCCGACTTCCCTGTTGCCGACGAAAGCGTAATCAACAAGGCGCTTGAGGAGGAGATGAAGATGGCTCAGGACATCACGTCGATGGTGCTCGCTTTGCGCCGCAAGGCCAACCTGAAAGTGCGTCAGCCGCTGGCAATGATCATGGTGCCGGTGATGAGCGAGGCGCAGAAAAGCAGCGTAGAGGCAATGAGCGCGCTTATCAAGAACGAGGTCAACGTGAAGGAAATCAAGTTTGTGGGCAACGACGAGGGCGTGCTCGTGAAGAAGGTGAAACCCGACTTCAAGAAGCTCGGTCCGAAGTTTGGCAAGATAATGAAACTCCTTGCCGCGCAGATTACGGCAATGTCGCAGCACGACATTATCGAATTCGAGAAGCAGGGCAAGTTTGCGTTTACCGTTAACGGTGAAGAGGCTGTGGTTGAGCTCTCCGACGTGGAAGTGATCTCGGAGGACATCCCGGGCTGGCTTGTTGCCAACGAGGGCTCGCTCACTGTGGCGCTCGACATCACTGTCAGCGACGAGCTGCGCCGCGAGGGCATCGCCCGCGAACTCGTGAACCGCATCCAGAACATCCGCAAGAGTCAGGGATTTGAGATAACTGACAAAATCGATGTTGTGGTCACCCCGAATGCCGCCACTGATGAGGCCGTGCGCGAATATGCCGACTATATCGGCCGTCAGGTGCTCGCAGAGAGCGTCACCATCGCCGAAATCGCCGACGCCGACCGCACTACGCTCGACATGGACGAGTATCCTGATTTGTCGGCATCTGTAAAGATTCACAAATAGGGAAATAATATAACTTTTATAACTATGGCAGAAAAAACGAGATATTCAGACGCCGAGTTGCAGGAATTCAAGGAGATTATCCTTGCCAAACTCGACAAGGCATATAAAGACTATGAGCAGCTTAAGAATGAGGTGACAAACTCTGACGGTAACGACACCGCCGACACGTCGCCTACATTCAAAGTGCTGGAGGAAGGCGCAAACACTCTCAACAAAGAGGAGTCGGGACGCCTGGCTCAGCGCCAGATGAAGTTTATCCAGCATCTGAAAGCGGCTCTTGTCAGGATAGAGAACAAAACCTACGGTATTTGCCGCGAGACGGGAAAACTGATTCCCAAGGAGCGCTTGAAGGCTGTGCCTCATGCCACTCTGAGCATCGAGGGCAAACAGCAGGAAAGTTTAAAAAAGAAGTAAACTTCATTGATGCAGAAAAAGAAAATTTCTAATGGAACCTTGGCGGCAATTATAGTCCTTGCGATTATAATTGCCGACCAAGTTATTAAAATTTGGGTGAAAACGTCGTTCCGCCTCGGCGAGTCGATGCCTTTCACCAACTGGGCTGAACTGTATTTCATCGAGAACCCGGGCATGGCGTTTGGAATAGAATTGGGCGGAAAGCTGTTCCTGTCGATATTCAGAATCCTTGCGTCGGTGGCTCTCGTGTATTTTCTGTTCAAGATACGCAAGAACGAGGCATACCCGAAAAGTTTCGTGGTCTGCCTGTCGATGGTCACCGCCGGAGCCATAGGAAACGTTATCGACGGAATGTTTTATGGATTGATTTTCAGTGAGTCGACGTGGTATTCCGTTGCAACGCTTTTCCCCGAAGGCGGCGGCTACGGAACGTTTCTTCACGGCTTGGTGGTCGACATGTTCCACTTCCCCCTTGTGCAGGGCACATGGCCCGACTGGATGCCGTGGGTGGGTGGCACCGATTTCGAGTTCTTCCGTCCGGTGTTCAATCTTGCCGACGCGGCGATATCTGTGGGTATCGTGTGGCTGATACTCTTCAATTCAAAGTATTTGTCGTTCTCCGGAATCGAGAAAAGCGAAGCCGGACAACATGACGGAGATCAGGATGCAAAACAATAAGATGAGAACCTGTCTGTGCATATTGTGTGTGGCTGCAGCGGCGCTGCTGTCGTCTTGCTCCAAGACTCCCAAAGGGGTGATTCCGGAGAAAGATATGGCAGTACTGCTTGCCGACATGGCTGAAGGCGACGCCGTGGTGGAGCTGAACAGGTCTGACTATGGAAGCGATGAGTCGCGCAAGGCTTTGAAGCAGTCAATACTGATTAAAAACGGATACACGCAAGCCGACTTCGACAAGTCGCTGATGTGGTACGGACACAATCTTGACGTCTATGGCGACGTCTACGACGATGTGGTGTCTATCCTTGAAGACCGACAGCGGGACGCACGCAACGAGGCAAAGAAGGTTGGGGAGAGGCTTGTGGCGGCTGGCGACAGCGTTGACGTGTGGCAGCAGTCGCACTCTTTGCTTTTCGACAGGCGTCAGTGCGGCGGTCTGGTGCAGCTGGCTTCTCTTATCCCGCCGACAGCGAGATGCGCACAGGCGACCGCTACGAATGGCGGATGCAGATGGTCAACGCGAAAAACGCCGCAACGCTGTTTGTAGGAGTGGACTATGCCGACGGCTCTTCTGAATTTCAGTCGCAGAGTCTGATGCCGGAAGAAACGGCATCGATTGTGCTGCAGACCGACTCCACGCGCACCACAAAGCGTGTATACGGATATATGAACTACAAAATGGTGATGGAGAACGCTGTCTTTGTCGACAAAATCTCGCTTTCGCGCTCGCGCCTGCGTCAGGACATCTACAACGCCCATCCATATCAGCGCGGGCTGCGCAACTGACAAGATGCGTTTCCTTGCGCCATATACGGTCTATGAAGGTGCGGTCTGTCGGCTGCACCTTTTTGACATAAACTCCGACGGCAGCGTCAGCCACCGTGCTGTCGAGGAGGAGACCGCCTACACTCTATATGTGCAGGGCATCGCTGTTGTGGCGGCGGCTGGCATCGACACCGCGCTCATCTCGGAGAGAATAAGAGAGATGGAAGGGCAGGGTGTGCCGTTGGCTGAAATCAGCCGTGCCATTGCCGGAATGAACCTGCCCGCAGGCACCGATGTCTATGTGGCCACATTCCCGTTTCAAACTCTGCAGCGGATTGGCTGAGGCGTGGCAAACCGCAAAAAAACGGATAATTTAGAGCCGAAAAGAAGGAAAGATAGATTTTCTGATAAAAAACTTCGGAAGATTATTGCTATTTTCAATGAATTGCCGTACCTTTGCAACACTTTTGAAAAAGATGGTCCGGTAGCTCAGCTGGATAGAGCAACAGCCTTCTAAGCTGTGGGTCCTGCGTTCGAATCGCAGCCGGATCACAAAAAAATCCATCGGAAGAAATTCTGATGGATTTTTTTGTATTGTAGATGGTGGTGTGACTTATCTCAACTGCCCGCGTGAAGATTTGCGTATCATAGACTTGCCCGGGACAAGATAAATCTCCAACCGGCGGTTCTTCTCGCGGTTGTCGACAGAATTGTTGGGGGTGTTTGGCAGCGGGTCGTCGGCGCCCATTGCGTAGGGAATCACATAGTCGCTGCATACGGCATTGTCCTTTATCCAGTCGAACACGGCCGACACGCGCACCGTGGTGAGGTGGTTGGTGTATGCCTCTGAGCCGGTGTTGTCGCTGTGCATCAGCAGTAGCATCCTGTACATGTCGGGCTCTTTAAGGTATTCCATATATGGGCGCAGCACTTTTGCCGCCGTTGGGCGCAGTGTGGTGTCGTTTGGCAGAAACAGGTCGTTGGCGGCGACAGTGGCTATAATCACCTCTCCGTTGCGTGTCGTCTCGATGTTTTGCCCTGACGACAATAGTTTTTTTGCCTGTATCTGCTGGTATTCGCGTATTTTAGCGCGTTGGTTGCCCAGTTTCGGAAGAGCTTTGTTTTCCTCAAACGACAGGTCGTAGAGCTCAGTGACCGATTTGTCGTCGATTTTTTCGCTTTCAGACTGTGTTGTTGTTGTTGTTGTTGTTGTTGTGCCGCTCTTTTCTGGATTGGCTTTTTCTTCTTTCTTTTCCTTGTCGGGAGTGCTGTCGTCCTTCTTTTTGTCGTCGCTGAAGAATTCCTTCACAGCATTCGCCGAGCGTTTGAAGAAATTGTCCTTGGCATAAGCCGGCGCTATTGAAATCGAGATTGCGACAAAGCCAGCCGCAAGAGAATATAATATGTTTTTTGCACGCATAAATGTCTTAGAAATCGTTAAGCGAATCTTCGTAAAGGTTTTCCAATCCAATGATTTCCAACACTTCGCTTTCTGTCAGGCCGCAGCCGGTGCTTTCGATTATGGCGCTGGCCATTTTGCGCTCGTCTACGTCTGAGTCGAAGTCTGACAAGTCGAGCAGGCCGTTGTCGTCATAGTAGTCGTAGGCGGCATCGACAATGTCGAGGATGTCGTCGTCTGACAGCCGTGAAGCCACGTCTTCCGACAGCCGCTCTCTGATAAACTTTACAGCGGCGTCTTCCGAGAACTCTTGAAAGTCATTTTTATTGGACATTGAGATTCTGTTTTTTATATATTTCTCGCTAAGATACAGAATCTCTCTGTTAAATCAAAAAAGATAAACAGTATATTTGATTAATTAGCAAAATTTAGAAGGCATTCCGCTGCGCGGGGTCATAAATCGAGGATGCCCTCGGGCAAATCCATCTCGATTGTTTTTCCTTGCTCGTCGATTTCCGTGATGAAATCCTCCGAAATGGGGATATAGACAGTTTTGCCCTCGTTTTCCACCACAAACAATGCGTTTTCCGTGGAGTCGTCCACGTCGGTTATTGTGCCGATAGTGTTTCCGTCGGTGTCTGTGATTGTGAAGCCGATGAAAAAGTCGCAGTACACCTCATCCTGCTCCGGCATTTCTTCGGCGAGAGCGTAGATGGGGCAGTTGACGAGGCGTTTAGCCTGCGTCTCGTTGCTGATGCCGTCGATTTTCAGCAGCAGAGTGTCGTTGTTCTTCGGGCGTATGCCGTTGACAAAGAACGGCACGAAAATGCCGTCCATCGGCGACACCAGAGCCGACAGCTCGCCGACGGCCATCGTGTCGCAGTCGAAAGTGGCGGAAATCTCGCCGTTGATGCCGTGCGCCTTGTTGTAGCGTCCGATTTCGATAAGTTGGTCGGCGGTGATCATCGTTTATTTGCGCTTTTTCGATTTTTTATTGTTTGAGGCAGGTTTTTCGGGAACCATATCCTTGAAGTCGCGCAGTTTGTGTTCCACTGGGTTCAGCACAATCTTTCCGCGCGAATAGAGGGCGAGGTCTTTGAATATCTTTTCATCGTCGACACCGTCGATGTTTGACTGCACCATGAGCTTCTTCATCTGGTTTGCAATGAGCAGAGCCAGCTGTGTGCGCTCCTCGCCCTCGGGCATGTCCTGGGCGATGTCAATCAGATTCTCGACGATTTTGCCATAGTGGCGGAAGCGTATCGGCGTCAGTTTGTAAGGAATCTTCTCCGGCTTGGAGTGCAGATTCTCGGGCTTGATCACCTCGCACGGATAGTCGATGTCGAGACGGAAGTCTGACATTATGGCGAGTTGGTTCCACAGCATCTTGTTGAAGTCGTCAACGCCCGCCTGGGCAGCAAACAGATTGCTCATTATCGCCACGATGGCAGACGCGCACCGGTTGCGCTCGTCACGGTTCTCGATGGTGAGGCAATAGTCGACCATCTGCTGTACGTTGCGGCCATATTCTGGCAGCACCAGTTTCTCTTTCTGTGTGTTGTATTCTAACATAATTATTTCGTTGGTTGACAGCCAAGAACGTTTTTCTTTGGCGTTGTGGTGTGGAACTTCTTGATGTAGTTTGGCGTAGAGTATGCAAGGTCGAGAAAATCATTCTCGCGGAATGCCTTTTCCGAGAGGGCGATCATGTCGGCTGCATTGGGACGTATGCCGAGAGTGAACTCCGCGTTCTGGCTCTTTATCAAGTCGGAAGCCTTGTCGGCGCCGTTGCCCATGAAGTGCAGCTTGTGCGACTCCAGCAGGTCGGCAAACGAATTCTCGTCGAGAATCATCGCCTGGTTTGGCATAACCTCGTTGAGGGCAAGGTCGTAGACCGCTGTGAACACCTCCATGCGCCGCGCGTCGATCATCGGCACGAAATAGTCGTCGGGACCGATGTTTTTTGAGAACATTACAGCCACGCTCAGCAGTTTCAGGGTGTTTACGCCAATCAGCGGAATGTCGAGACCGAAGCACAGGCCTTTCGCTTCCGACAAGCCGATGCGCAGACCCGTGTAGGAACCAGGGCCTATGCTCACGGCGACGGCGTCAAGTTTCATCTCGCACATCTTTGCGTAGTCGAGGGCGTTTTTTACGAAGCCGCCAAGCACGGTGGCATGGTTGCGTCCTTTGTAGTCAGCGTCGTGAAATTTCATCTCACCGTCGTGCGACAGGCAGACGGAGCAAACGTCGGTAGACGTCTCAATATTTAATATCGTTGCCATTTGGATTCTTGTTTTTTGCTAAAAGCATTGCAAAGTTACTATCTTTTATGCGAAAAAGAATAATTTTTCGACATATTCGGGGAGATTAGTCCGTATATGTAAGCGATTTTAATTAATTTTGCAGAAGAATTAAACCAATTCCCTACTCAATAAATATGATTAGTTTCTTCAAAAATGTGTCGGGTTCGATTATCGCAGTTGATACCGACCACAAGCTGGAAAACAGCGAAATTGAAAAATTAAAATGGTTGTTCAACGACGCCCAGCTGCTTGACGCCTCTACGGTGGAAGGCAAGTTTGTGGGACCGCGCCGGGAGATGATAACCCCTTGGAGTACGAACGCGGTGGAAATAACCCAGAACATGGGTCTTTCCGGAGTTAAACGCATTGAAGAGTTTTTCCCGACAACAGCAAAAAATCCAACCTACGACAAGATGCTTCAGCGCCTTTATGAGAATCTCGGCGCCGACATCTTTGAAATTCTCAAAAAACCGGATGAGATTGTTTACATCTCCGACATCGAGGCATACAACGAGCAAGAAGGCTTGGCGCTCAATCCGGAAGAGGTGGATTACCTGAAGTCGTTGAGCGCAAAGCTCAACCGTCCGCTGACCGACAGCGAGGTGTTCGGTTTCTCTCAGGTCAACTCTGAGCACTGCCGTCATAAAATCTTCAACGGCGTGTTTGTAATTGACGGCGAGGAGAAACCGTCTTCTCTTTTTAAGCTCATTAAAAAGACATCGCAGGAAAATCCGAATAAGCTTGTGTCAGCATATAAAGACAACGTGGCTTTTGTAGAAGGTCCGGTGATAGAGCAGTTTGCTCCGAAAAATCCGCAAGGCCCCGACTTCTTCCAAATCAAGGACGTTGAAACAGTAATCTCGTTGAAGGCGGAAACCCACAACTTCCCGACGACCGTAGAGCCGTTCAACGGCGCGGCTACAGGAACGGGAGGTGAAATCCGTGACCGCCTCGGAGGAGGAAAGGCGAGTCTGCCGATAGCCGGAACGGCGGTCTATATGACCTCGTATCCGCGCACGGAGGAAAACCGTGTGTGGGAGGCTTCGGCGATGGCGCCGCGCAAATGGCTTTACCAAACGCCTGAGGAAATCCTTATCAAGGCATCAAACGGTGCGTCCGACTTCGGAAACAAATTCGGACAGCCGCTGATTTGCGGCTCTGTGCTCACGTTCGAGCATAAGGAAAACGGAGAGGAATTTGCCTACGACAAAGTGATTATGCTTGCCGGTGGCGTGGGTTTCGCAGCAAAGCGCGATGCTCTGAAGGGCGAGCCTAAGCCTCACGAAAGCGTGGTGCTGATGGGCGGCGACAACTATCGTATCGGTATGGGCGGCGGCGCTGTGTCGTCGGTCAACACCGGACAATACGACAACTCTATCGAGCTCAACGCCGTGCAGCGCGCCAATCCGGAGATGCAGAAGCGTGTGTCAAACGTAATCCGTGCGCTTGCCGAGTCTGACAACAATCCGATTGTGTCAATCCACGACCACGGTGCCGGCGGACACTTGAACGCTTTGTCGGAACTCGTTGAGTCGACAGGCGGAAAAATTGAAATCGGAGCTCTCCCGGTGGGCGACCCTACACTGTCGTCGAAAGAAATCATCGGCAATGAGTCGCAGGAGCGTATGGGCATGGTGATTGAGCAAAAAGACATTGAGTGGGTGCGCACAATTGCCGAGCGCGAACGTGCTCCGTTCTATGTGGTTGGAGAAACCACCGGCGACCATCGTTTTGTCTTTGAGCAGACCGACGGTGTGTGCCCGATTGACTTGGCTATGAGCGACATGTTCGGCAGCTCGCCAAAGACTTATATGACCGACTCTACGGTAGAACGCCGTCTGAAGTCGGTTAAATACAAGAAATCAGACGTCAACACATATATAGAAAATGTGCTTCAGCTCGAGGCGG
>ENA-OPVT01001669-OPVT01001669.1-human-gut-metagenome-genome-assembly--contig:-NODE-1669-length-13418-cov-3.379780_pt1 | contig 13418 bp, 10 predicted proteins | sample MGYA00241499_ERZ501990 | MGnify/ENA primary metagenome ERZ501990 (study PRJEB25962, sample SAMEA2042104) | human gut metagenome | biome: human gut; feature: human-associated habitat; material: faeces...
ATTTTGGCTTTTGTTTTGTTGCCGTATCGCGTCGACTTGTATATAATACCACGTGACCTAGGTTATGTCAACACTTTTTTCGATACTTTTTTGAGATTTTTTAGTGAAACACTTGGATTCGTGGAAAAAGAAACATGCTTAACTATCGCCTTTATGGCCTTTAAAATTTCTTGAAAAAACCTCAAAAAAAGTGCTGATTTTAGCTGTTTTTTCTCAAAAAAACGCTCAAAATCAGTAAAATTTTTCTTTGTTCCGCAGTTTTTTTTCTTAAAATCATGTAGGTTTTTTCTTCTATCTTCATTATCCGCAGACTGCCGATTCAATACATATCCTTCCAGAGCATGCTTTTACATACTTTCCTTTAAAATAAATACGCTGAGTTTTCAATAATTCTATGACAAAGTTGTCTGAAAATGCTATAATAAGATGACTTCTATTTGCAGCCTTTGGTATTGGCTGCGCAGTCAATATAATGAAGAAGAGGTAGAAAATGTTTAAAGTACTAAAATTCATTGTCATCAGTGTTGTTTGCCTCATTATAATGGGAGCATCAGTGCTTTATGGCTTCTCCAGTCTTTTTGCACCTCCTAATATGGATGAAACACTGATTCCGGACGCTGCTTCACAGTTCTATGATATCAATGGTAACGCAATCTATACTACGCTTTCGGAAGAACGCAGAGTACCTGTTACTATTGATAAGATTCCTAAGCATGTGCAGCGTGCCTTTATTGCTATTGAAGATAATCGCTTCTATGAACACGGTGGTATTGACTACCGCGGCACAGCACGTGCTCTGCTTTCTACATTAAGCGGTCACGAAGTACAGGGCGGCAGTACCATTACACAGCAGCTGGCAAAGAATGCTTTCCTTACCCAGGAACGTTCCATCATCCGTAAAATTAAGGAAGCTTTTATTGCCAAGGAACTTGAGCACAAATATACTAAGGATGAAATCCTCACTATGTATCTGAACCAGATTTATTTCGGTCAGGGTGCATACGGTATTGAAAGTGCTTCCATGTATTACTTCAATAAGCATGTTCAGAATCTGGATATCGCTGAAGCTGCTACTCTGGCAGCTATTCCCAAAAGCCCTAGCTACTTTAATCCTTTTGAAAATCCGCAGGAAAGTAAAAAACGTCAGGAGCTTATTATCGACCAGATGGTTAAATACGGTTTTATCTCTGCTGCCGACGGTAATGCTGCCAAAGCAGAAAAGCTTGTCTTCAGCACAACACATAAAACCAATTCCGATCCTCGCTCCTATTTCTTCGATATGATTACCCAAAAGGTTATCGAAGAGGTTGGTGCAGACGCTCTCTATAAGGGCGGTCTTAAGATTTACACCACTTTAGACCCGGATATGCAAAAGGCTGCTGAAAATGCTATGAAGCATCTGCCGGGCTATTATACAGACGGCAAGAAGCTGACTCAGCCGCAAATGGCTCTGGTTGCCGTTGACCCGCATAACGGTTATGTTAAAGCTATGATCGGCGGCCGCGGTCAGGATAAGTTCAACCGTGCTACTCTTGCAGTACGTCAGCCTGGTTCTGCCTTCAAGCCCTTTGTATACCTCACTGCAATGCAGAACGGTTACTCTCCTGCCAGCGTTATCGAAGATAAGGAAGAGGAATTCTCTCCCGGCTGGAAACCGCAGAACTCCGACAGAGCATGGCATGGTAATGTAAGCCTGCGTACTGCTCTGGTACGTTCTATAAACGTGCCTACCGTTAAGCTGGCCCAAGAGGTTGGTGTAAGCAAAATTATCAGCAATGCCGAAAAAATGGGTATTACTACTCTGGTTGATTCTGGTGCTTACAGCGATGCAAACCTTGCTATGGCACTCGGCGGTCTCAGCAAGGGCGTTAATCCTCTGGAAATGGCTGCAGCCTACGGCGTTCTGGCAAGCAATGGTATGTATTGCAAGCCTATTGCTCTGCTGAAGATTGTTGACCGTGAGGGTAAGGTTCTGTACGAAGCTAAGCCTGAACCCAAACGTGTTATTGATGCCGAAGCTGCTTACCTGACTACTAATATGCTGCAGGATGTTCTTATCAGCGGCACTGCAGGCGGCATGGGAATCGGCCGTCCGGCAGCAGGTAAAACCGGTACTACCGATACCTACATCGATGCCTGGTTCGTTGGTTACACTCCCGACCTCAGTACTGCCGTATGGGTTGGCGATGATAACAACAAATCTATGAACCGTATGTACGGCAGCGGCGCTCCGCTTTCTATCTGGCATGATTTCATGGTCAACGCTCTGGCCTCTACTCCGCGCACCGGCTTCAGTAATCCGGGCGTAGCTGTTCCGCCGGAACCGGAAATCAAGCAGGATGATAAGGACAAAGATAAAGACAAGGATAAAGATAAGGACAAAGACAAGCAGGCTCCCGCTACGGTAACAACTGAAGGCAATGCCAACCAGGCACCTGTAGTAAGCAACCAGCCCACTAAAAAGAAACGCAGCATTAAGGACCGTGTTAACGAAATCATGGGCAAGCCTGTTGTCAGCAATCAGCCTACTCCGCGTAACTAATTCACTTTTATGGTGGTCACTAAGTGTGGCCACCATTTTTTATTGCTCGAAACTAAGTATATTGTATACATGAATACAGATTTATGCTATAATAATGACAGCTATAAATCAGCTTTAATTAACGAACTATAATAATAAAAGGAGTACTGCCATGGAGAAGAAACCCGTAAAAATAGTTGAAACCGTCCTGCGTGACGGCCACCAATCCCTTGCTGCCACCAGAATGCGCATCAGCGACATGCTGCCGGCACTGGAACAGTTGGATAACGCCGGCTACTATGCTTTGGAGGCTTGGGGCGGCGCCACCTTTGACTCCTGCCTGCGCTTCCTTAACGAGGATCCCTGGCAACGTCTGCGCACGCTCAAAAAGCATCTGCGCAAAACCCCTATTCAAATGCTGCTGCGCGGTCAGAACATTTTGGGCTATAACCATTATGCCGATGACGTTGTACGCGAATTTGTAAACCGCTCTGTTGACAACGGCGTATCCATCATCCGTATTTTCGATGCTCTTAACGATACCCGCAACCTGGAATGCGCAATGCGTGCCGCTAAGGAAGCAGGCGCACATGTTCAGGGCTGTATTGTATATACCATCAGCCCCTACCATCAGGACAAGGATTTTGTACAGCTCGGTAAGGAACTGGCGCAGATGGGCGCAGATTCCATCTGCATTAAGGATATGGCTGGCCTGTTGCGTCCCTACGCTGCCGAAAGCCTTATCCGCAGCCTGAAGGCAGAGCTTAACCTGCCTATCGACCTGCACACCCACTTCACCAGCGGTATGGGCGATATGACTTACCTGAAGGCTGTTGAAGCCGGTGCGGACATGATTGATACTGCACTTTCTCCGTTCTCCGAATCTACCAGCCAACCCTGCACCGAAGCTCTAGTAGCAACGCTGGAGGGCACTCCCTACGATACAGGCATCAACCTTGCCGAGCTTAATGCATTGGCTGACTATTTCAAGGATGTACGCAAGAACCTTATCCACGATTTCAACCTGAACGCCAACATCCCCATTGATCCAAAGGTACTCACCTTCCAGATTCCCGGCGGTATGCTTTCCAACCTGCTGAACCAGATGAAGGAAATGGGCGTTGCCGACAAATATCCGCAGCTGCTTGAAGAAATGCCGCGTGTACGTGCCGAGCTCGGTTATCCGCCGCTGGTTACTCCTACAAGCCAGATTGTAGGTTCTATGTCCGTATTGAACGTTGCACTCGGACGCTACAAGATGATTCCCCGCGAGGTTAAGGATTTGATCCTTGGCAAATACGGCCGTACTCCGGGACCGATTGACCCTGAGGTAAAACGCCTGGCCATCGGTGACGCACCGCAAATCGACCACCGTCCCGCCGACGATATTCCGCCGCAGATGAAAAAGCTGCGTGAAAAGCTGGCTGAAGAGGGCTTCCCTAACGCACCGATTGAAGACGTTTTAAGCTACGCCTCCTTCCCTGAGGTAACTCTTAACTTCCTGCGTCACAGCAACATCGGTATGAAATTCCACGATTTATAAGCACAACGCTAAAGAGCACGCTGAGAAATCAATCTCAGCGTGCTCTCTTTTTTATGCAGATATTATTTTACATCCTCCAGGTGTTCCTCCTGAAGCTCCTCGTGAATCTTTTCCGGCTCGTGCAAAAGCTGGATGCCGACACGCACGATACGCATCTTGTCAATCTCCTCTACCGTAAAAGCAGCAGCAGATGTCTGCACCTTCTGCCCCACCTTAGGCGGATAATCAAGCTGAGAATAAACCCAGCCACCGATAGTATCACAGTTTTCGGTGTCCAAGGCCAGCTCAAAGGTATCGTTAACATCCTCCAGCAGCATTTTGCCGTCTACAGAATAGGTTTTGCTGCCCTTTTCTTCTACCTCCGGACGTTCCTCGTCAAACTCGTCCTGAATCTCGCCTACGATTTCCTCCAGAATATCCTCAACGGTAACCATACCAGCGGTACCGCCGTACTCGTCAACCAGAATTGCCAGCTGACTGCGATGCTTCTGCAGAATACGCAGCAGCTTGCTGATAGGCAGAGATTCCGGCACCAGCAGCACCTTACGCGCCAGACTGCGCAAATCAGGACGCTCGCCGGCATTTAAGCTGCGCAGCAAATCCTTGATATGCAAAAAGCCGATAATGTGGTCCTTGTCCTCATCACAGATAGGATAACGCGTCATGCGCTCCTCCAGCGCCGTCTTGATATTATCCTCCCAGGAATCCTCCAGATACAGGCAAATCATATCGGTGCGCGGCACCATGATGTCGCTGGCGCGACGGTCGGAAAAATCAAAGACATTATCCAGATAAGTAAGCTCTGTTTTATCAATATAGCCATGCTTGTGGCTTTCTTCCATCAGTATGCGTATTTCGTCCTCATTGTGTGCCTCTTCCGCCTCGCTTGCAGCCTCAACGCCCAATTTGTGCAACACCCAGTTGGCAACATGATTGAGGAACCACACCGCCGGATACATCAGCTTATCAAACAGAATCAGCGGAGCTGCCACGAACAGAACAATCTGCTCCGTCTTTTGGATGGAAAGAGATTTAGGCACCAGCTCGCCTAAAACGATATGCAAAGCGGTGATAACACCGAAGCCGACAACAAAGGCTATTGTATGCTCAACTTGCGGCGGCAGCTGCAGCAAATTAAATACAGGATGCATCAGCTTAGCAACTGTCGGTTCACCAATCCAGCCTAAGCCCAGCGAAGCAATGGTTATGCCTAGCTGCGTAACCGAAAGATAGGCATCAAGATGCTCCGTTACCTGCTTAGCGCTTTCTGCCCGAGTATTGCCTTCTTTAATCAGCGCATCAAGACGCGAAGGACGCACCTTGACAATAGAAAACTCCGAAGCAACGAAAAAGCCGTTCAGCGCCACCAAAAATAAAATCGCTATAACATTAAACAAACATATGAGATAGTCCAAAAATCTCTGTAATCCTGCAGATTGCAGAAAAACAGTTTCACCTCCGTAAAATATATAATATTAACAGTATTGTACCATACATAGACGATAAAGCAAAATAATTTTTTGTAAAATTTGTAGCAAAAAAGCCGCCGTATCAGCAAAAATTTACATGATACGACGGCTTTAAGCTTTTATTTGAGGTCGGCTACAGCTTTATGCAAAGATGATGCCTTATACTCAAGCTTTAACTGCTTCAGCGCAACGTTTGCACAGAGTCGGATGCTCAGCGTCCTGACCAACCTCGTCGCTGTAAATCCAGCAACGCTCGCACTTGTGGCCTTCGGCAGCAGCAACGGTAACCTTCAGGTCCTCGCGGCCGGTTGCTTCGGCACCTTCTGCAGCGCCTTCAACAATAACAGCCTGAGAAACGATCAGCAGGGTTGCCAGATCTTTTTCTACGGATTTCAGGATAGCCAGTGCTTCGCCTTCGGCGTGCAGCTCAACCTTAGCGTCCAGGGAGTGACCGATTTGTTTGTTACGACGAGCCAGCTCCAGCACCTTGGTGATTTCGCTGCGGATTTCAATGAAGTTATCCCATTTAGTTTCCAGCTCTTCGTTGATGTATTCTTCCTTAACCTCCGGCCAAGGCAGCATTTGTACGGATTCCGGAGCATTAGCAGGTTTCTTCATGAACTGCCATACCTCTTCCATAGTGAAGCTCAGTACCGGGGACAGCATAACAATGAGGTCCATGAGGATTTCATGCATAGCGGTTTGTGCACTGCGACGCTCTTTGCTGTCAGCCTTATAAGCATACAGGCGGTCCTTGATGATATCCAGGTAGAAGCTGGACATTTCAACGGTGCAGAAGTTGTGGATTGCATGATACAGTACATGGAAATCATAGCTTTCGTAAGCAGCGGTAACTTCCTTCTTCAGCAGCTGCAGATGCATCAGTGCCCATTGGTCAAGCTCCAGCATTTCGTTGAACGGAACTGCATCGGTTTCATAGTTGAAATCGTTGGTGTTGCCAAGAATGTAACGGATGGTGTTACGGATTTTGCGGTATACTTCAGCCAGCTGCTTCAGGATTTTCGGGGAGATACGGATATCTGCCTTATAATCGGAGGAAGCAGTCCACAGACGGATGATATCAGCGCCGTACTGTTTGATTACGTCCTGCGGAACGATAACGTTACCTACGGATTTGGACATCTTGCGGCCATCGCCGTCAACTACATAACCATGAGTCAGTACGGATTCGTACGGGGCACGGCCTGCAACAGCAACGGAAGTCAGCAGAGAGGACTGGAACCAGCCACGATGCTGGTCACTGCCTTCGAGGTACATAGCAACCGGCCAGGACAGTTCCGGACGTTTTGCGGCAACAGCCATGTGAGAAGAACCGCTGTCGAACCATACGTCCATGATATCGCTTTCCTTGTGGAAGTGCTTACCGCCGCATTTCGGGCAGACAGTGCCTTCCGGCAGCAGCTCTTCTGCAGTGTGAGCCCACCATGCGTCACTGCCTTCTTTTTCGAACCAGTTAGCAACGGAATCAATGGTAGCTTCGTTGATCAGATGCTCGCCGCAGTTATCGCAGTAGAATACCGGGATAGGAACACCCCATACGCGCTGACGGCTGATGCACCAGTCGTGACGGTCGCTTACCATGTTATGGATACGTTGTTGGCCCCAGGAAGGAATCCACTGTACATCGTCGATAGATTTCAGTGCTTCATCACGGAAGCCGTCGATAGAAGCGAACCATTGAGAGGTTGCGCGGAAAATAATCGGGTTTTTGCAGCGCCAGCAGTGTGCGTATTGGTGCTTAATGTTTTCTTTGCCCAGCAGGCAGTTCAGTTCAGCCAGATATTTCAGTACCGGGATATTAGCGTCGAATACAAACATGCCCTTGAAGCGTTCGCCTGCTTCTTCGGTCAGCTTGCCCTGAGAATCAACAGGGCAGAGAATCGGCAGCTTGTATTTCAGGCCGGTTTCAAAGTCGACATCGCCATGACCGGGAGCAGTATGTACGCAACCGGTACCGGCTTCGGTAGTTACATAGTCAGCCATAACTACGAGAGAACGGCGGTTGTTGTATTCAGGGAACGGATGCACGCATTCAGCGTATTCCATATCTTTACCAAGAGTAGTGCCGAGGATATTGCTGAGGTCCTTGTGGCAGACAGCGCCAACCTGAGCCAGCATGTCTTTAGCCATGAAGAGAACTTCGCCTTCGCATTCAACCCAGGCATATTCCAGAGCAGGGTTCAGAGCAACAGCAACGTTGGCAGGCATAGTCCACGGAGTGGTGGTCCAAATTACCATGTAAGCTTTTTTGCCTTTAGCAGCTTCCGGAGTCTGGCCGTTGTCTTTTACCAGCGGCATTTTTACGAAGATAGTCGGAGTTTTTTGTTCGCCGTATTCGATTTCTGCTTCAGCCAGAGCGGTTTCGCAGTGCGGGCACCAGTAAACGGTCTTTTTGCCTTTGTAGATATAGCCTTTGTTAGCCATAGTACCGAATACACGGATTTGCTCAGCTTCAAAGCTGTGATGCAGAGTGATGTACGGGTTTTCCCAATCGCCCAGAACGCCCAGACGTTTGAAGTCTTCGCGTTGGATATCAACCCATTGCAGAGCGAAGTCATGGCATTTGCGGCGCAGAGTCAGCGGATCCAGCTCATTGCGGTTCAGGCCCAGCTCTTTGATAGCAGCGTGCTCAATCGGCATGCCGTGAGTATCCCAGCCGGGAACATACGGGGTGTCGAAGCCTTGAGCATATTTGTATTTCATGATGATATCTTTTAAGATTTTGTTCAGGGCATGTCCCATGTGGATTTTGCCGTTTGCATACGGAGGGCCGTCATGCAGAACAAATTTCTTGTGGCCTGCATGCAGAGCCTGCTTTTTGCCATAAATATCGTTTTCTTCCCAGAATTTCAGAAAATCAGGTTCGCGTTGCGGCAGACCGGCACGCATAGGGAACTCTGTTTCGGGCAGATTCAGTGTTTTACCATAGTCCATTACTAATAACCTCCAATTTTATTAAACAAAAAAATTAACAATATAAAAAAGCTTCGTCCCTCAGATAAGGGACGAAGCTGTAGACTAACAACGATTAATACGCTTACGTATCATGCATCATTATCAAATGTGTACTCCGTGGTACCACCCTCATGACGACAGCCTTTGCTGCACGCCACTCGTGTGCGCAATATCGGGCGCTCCCGTATGCAGCTACTCAGGTTCGCCGCATCCGCTCCAAAGTGATTTTCACCTGCTTTACTTCGTCCGGGCTTGCACCATCCCCCGGCTCGCTTAACCTGCGCCGCAAGCTACTGTCTTTTTCATCGCGTTAGCAAATATCAATAAACGCTAATATTATACATTAGACAATGTGATAAGTCAAGGAGTGAAGAACTCTGCACTGCCAAAATTTTATAATACACATCTTCAGACTTCTTACTGCTAAAGTTATATGTTAACAATCCAGTCGCAGAATTATTCTTAATCCTGCTCTGTTAACATAAATTATTTGAACTTCAGTCTTTAACCAAAACGTCACAAACACTCGCTTGCGAAAAACGCCTCTTTATGTTATATTATAAGCAAGAAAGACAACCGCCCACAAGGTGGGTTGCCCGAAAAAAGAGTAGAAAAGCCACTCCGTTACCGGTCAAAGTTCAGGAGTGGTTTTTCTATGTCCGTAACTGTCTTATTACTTTCGGTTCTGAAAAATGAACGTCAGCAACGCTACGATAAAAATTCCAAAGGACATTAAGTCCTGAAAACTGAAATATACCATAGACATCACCTCCATTCCTAAGAATTTTGGCAATGCCACCCTGCAACACGGTCGTCTTGCATAGTATTTTATCATACAGAATATAAACATACAACGAACAAGCTGTGAAGTTTGTGTTGTATGTTTTTTGTTTTTACAAAAAGTTCCCCAGCCTTACGTGAGCGTAAAGCTGGGGAACTAGAAAATTTTACTTATTTATTCTTTTCACTACAGTTCCATACATCTGCAAATAAAAATATTGAAATCCATTAGTATCAAGGTCTATGTCCTGACGCATACAAACGACAGCATCTCCACCAAGCATTAGTGCTCTTTTCTTCAGTTCTTGCGTAGCAACAAAAAATGCTTTTTCAAAATCATTCTGCCCAACAGAATATTCTCCCCATAAGAACCCCCAGTCTGTCCTTCGCTCAGACATCAAAGCATTATTCTTCATTTCTTCAATTTCAGCACTATACTTATTTACAAGTTCACTCAAGGTACTACTAAAAATGCCTTTGTTAGAAACCTGAAAAAATACAGGGCCAATAATTTCGTAATCCTCTTTTAAATCACCAGTCGTGACAATTACGGCATTTACTTTTTGCCGATATTCAGCAGCTTTTTGTTTAGCCTCAGCTGCTCTTTGTTCGGCAGCTTCTTGGACAGCCTTACTTTTCAGCGCTGCTTTTTTGTAATCAGTATCCCAAAACGGCATATGGATTCCCCTTTCTCATCGTATCATTATACGTTATATAGATTATTTTTTGTCTTTAATTTTTACATTTTTATAAATCTGGTTGACGCAATTTTTTGCTTTTGTATCATTCTTCGAATAACACGTAATCAAAGTCCAAAATTCCTTTTCATTCTTGATAATCAAATAGTGAAACACTTCATCAATATTTTTCTGCATATCCGTAAACGCGCAGTAAATTTCAATACGACTTTTTCCACTTACTATTGCATCTTTTCTTTCTGTTTTTATATTAGATACATTATTCATAGATTTTAGTGGAATCAGCAAAGAGGAAGCATACATTTCATAGTAGTTATTCAAAACTGCTTTTTGGGTATTGCTATCCAAAATATTCAACGTATTATCGTCAAATCTGACTCTGGTCAACTGAGTAAACTTTATACCATAGTCATTTTTGCTAGTATCTAAACGACTATCACATTGTGCAGCAACAGGATCTATCTCCGCAAGCTCATTCATCGGAACATATTTCCACGTATATTCATATGGAGCAGCAATTTCTATTGATGTTACATCCCCATCCACGCTGTTATGCTGCGTCAAAATATTTTCGGCCTTACTCCCACACCCCAAACAAACTAAGTAAACGCTTAACATTAAAAGCATTAAAATTATTCGTTTCATTATAAATCACCACACTTACAACAATGTATCTTCTTTATCATATAAATCTTTCGGCAACTCCGGATGTTCTCTGTAATAATCAGCTAATACAATATGGCAATACTTGCACACTGTAGAATTTTCTTTTATCCAACTACCACAAGAAGGACATTTTAGTCCACTGTGATCAGAAAGCAGTAAACTGTGAATCATCGCTACAATCCATAGTAAAATTCCATAAATATACCAACGCTTGAAATTTCTTCCTTTTCTTTTAGCAATATAAGCTGGGATAAGCGCGGCAATCAAAAGCCAAATCAAATTTTCCAGTAAAATAACGAACAACGAATCTTCATACATAAATTTTACATCTCCTTATAAAATTATTCATGATTAGTATTCATAACTTGAACCTGATAATCTCCCGGTCTGTCTGAGTACTCATATACACTCACATAAACTCTCTTGCCATTTTGACCACGACCAACTAAATGAAGAACGTATTGTACACCATGTCCATATTCATTAACTGATGTTGAAGAACTATCGTTATACCATGTATCTAGTCTTCCTCTTTTAAAACCAGTACTAAGCATGGGTCCAAAATGTTCTTTATATTCTTCTAGCGTACACCCTAAATCATTAGCATTTTCTCTTGCTCTTGCTTCTGTTTCCGCTGCTTCAGCGGCTTGTTGAGCTTCCCTAGCCTTAGCTTCTTGTTCAGCCTTAGCATCTGCTAATTTATGTTCAGCCAATTTTTCGCTATATGTACCAAGAACCTTTCCATTTTCAACTAAATCAAAAGTTTTTTTACATTCTTGAGCATTATGCGATACATTAACTTTACTAATAGCTCCGTTATCACCAACAAATATCGTAGTAACTCCTTGTTCTCCATCTTGAGATGGAATTCTATAGTAATTTAAATTACTATTTGCATCCGAAAACTCAATCTTATCATCAGCAGGAACTTTTAAACCAATTTTTGTTAAGAATTCCCTATGCTCTTTTGGTATAGAAGTTGTAATTTTCTTATTAACCGTTATCTGTTTGTTAGCCTCTTTCTGTGTATCGCTACTTGTAGCAGTAAAAATTAGACCAATAAATGCTAGAGAAACAATTACACCAATAATAGTTTGCTTTTTTGAAGTTTTTGTTTCTTCAATCTCTACTTTTTTATTTACTGGTTCAGCGGTCTTTTTTATATCAGCCTTAGGGATAGTTTCCGCCTCTTTTACTACTTTTGCTCCGCAATTCCCACAAAATTTAGCGTTTGGTTTAAGCTCTTCTCCACAAACTTTGCAATACATACAAGCACCCTTCCGTATCAAAAATATATTAAGGATTCCTATGTAGTTATTATATCATCTTGTCCCCCCCCCGCAACCAAATATCCATTTGATGGCGAATAAAAAAATAATAGTGCTCTGTCAAAAGCACTCAACCTAAATTATCAGTTTAACTTATGTTCTAACAAGCCACCTCTCTCTCAATCCTCCCCCTTCGTACTCCACTTCCTCTGCGTCACCCGCGTCAGCTCCTGCAGCAAATACTCCGGTCGCATCTCCAGCACAGCAGCAATTCTCAAAAAAGCAACAAAACTCAAAGACTGCCTGCCATTTTCAATCTTAGTCATCGTCCGTCGCGACACCCCGATCATCCTGGCAAACTCTTCCTGATTTATCCCTGATGCCGTTCTATGCGATCCTATAAGCACTCCCAGTTCAACCAGTTCTGGCAAATAATCCGAATCCACCAGCTCTTCAGAATACAAATTTCTAAGTCTTTTTCTCATACTGTCACCTCAAAATATTACTATTTTGCTAACAGATTATTACAAAAAGACTAGTCAAAACGTTTTTGCGCATTATTATGCTCAAATAAGAAACTTGCTAATCTTCTGTGTTATAATAGGCACATCAAGACTTGATGTAGTACAGCACAGAATTCTGCCATATGCGGTAAAACTACCGCCACAGAAAGGAACTGGACAACATAACAACAAAAAACTGCCCTGAGCAGGAAAATACCGAACAGGTAATCTGCTGCGTGCCAGAAGGCACCGACCCGCAAGACTGCACGGAGGAAAAAACAACCTTCACTCTCACAGAATTTAAAGAGCTGGTGCACAGCGCCCAAAAGGGTGACCGCGAGGCCATCAATGTATTATGCACAGCCTTTAAGCCCTTAATCTACAAGGAGGCCTATCGCTACGAAGTGCGTGAAGCCTTGGGCGAGGATGCCGTCAATACTGCCTGGTTAATCTTTTTAGAGCAAATCAAGAAGTATGACGGACGCGACTTCGGGCATCTGCCCGGACTGTTGCAGTACCATGTCCATTACGGACTGCTGCACAAGTTCACGCGCGGGAAATCTGTCAAGGATTGCTATTATCTGGACGCAGAGGAAGAAGGCGAAGGAATGCAGATTGCCGACAAGAAGGATGCTATCGACGAGCTGGTGCATAATCAGCTCTTGTCTGATACAATGCGCAAGCTCACTAAAGAGCAATTTACTGCTGTCAATGAGCTTGTTCTGCAGGATGTTGATTACAAAATATTTTGCGATAAGCATAAGTGCAGTGTGAAAACTGCTTACAAGCATCGTGCTAACGGTCTAAAAAAATTAAAAGCAATGATTGCTTAATCCGCTAAGCGTTCTGCCCTACTATGGGCGGGACGCTTTTTGTTTACGCTCTACTTCTACCGTACTTTACGTCTAACCTCTAGGTATTACTCTAAAGAACAAGGTTGAGGCTGGGACAAAACCCAACCTTAAACAGAAAAACCAGTGGAGTTTTACCGTCA
>ENA-OPVT01001670-OPVT01001670.1-human-gut-metagenome-genome-assembly--contig:-NODE-1670-length-13418-cov-2.867620_pt1 | contig 13418 bp, 13 predicted proteins | sample MGYA00241499_ERZ501990 | MGnify/ENA primary metagenome ERZ501990 (study PRJEB25962, sample SAMEA2042104) | human gut metagenome | biome: human gut; feature: human-associated habitat; material: faeces...
AAAATGCTCCGCGACTTCTCAAGCGACCGAAATGCTCACTCGGCGACCACACACCCGCCGCTGGGGTATCCTTGGAGCACATGCACCGCAAGCCACACAAAGGAGCCGCCATGCGCACCGAGCTCGATGTTCCCTTTTCGCACAAAGACGAAGCCAAGGCCCTGGGCGCCAAGTGGGACCGGGCCAAGAAGATCTGGTACGTGCCCGATGGCGTCAACCCCGAGCCCTTTGCCGCGTGGCTGCCCGGCGTGGATCGCTCCGACCCCAGCGCGCCCTACATCTACCTGGTACTGGGCAAGCGCGAATGTTGGAAGTGCCACGAGCAGACAACGGTCGCGGCCTTTGGCATTCCGTATTGGGCGGCCGAGGATTCGGGCAGCAAGGCCACGCCCGGCGGCGCGCCCACCATGGACGACGCGGGCCACATCGCAATCGACACCGCCCGCGCCAACGCCGTGTCCATCGTCCCCGCACTGGGCTGCGTGCCGGCCGAGATCCGCGACTACCTGCGCGAGCGCTGCGGCTACAAGCCCGTAACGTCGCGCACCACCAAAGCCGTATCGCTCGCCAGCACCTGCACCGGCTGCGGCGCGCTGCAAGGCAGCCATTACCTGTTCGAGGAGCCCACCTCGCCGTTTGTGCTCACGGCCATCAACAAGCTACCCGCGCTGGAGTTCGTGCGCGTGGAAGTCGCCGGCGTCTATGGCATCCCCGCCAGCCCAGGCAACTTTGACCAGGCGCTCTTCACCTGGGCACGCGACCACCACACCCAGTTCCACAAGAGCCTGTTCGAAGGGATCTACCTGTAAGACAAAGTTCGAAAATCGAGTATGCGCAGGTAGTTAAGTTGCCCGCGCAATGCAGTAAATGTCGGACCATTGGGTTTGGCTGGTCAGAAACTCAATCATCGAAGCTATGACTCCGCATCGTCATAGGTAATGGCACATCCGCAGGTTGGACATTGCTGAGGATAGACTGGAAGACGCAGGCCTGTTCGAGCCCGTAGGTCAGCGGCGTGTTTGTCACGAGTGTCGATGAAGCTGATGTCTAGGCATGGGAGGTCTGCGCCACAATCCGGACACGGTAGACAGATGTGACTGCAGCTGACTTCGACCGTTGGGAACAGATTCCTATTCATCAGAGCTCGCGGTAGGTTTCCGTACACGCCTCGTGCGATATCGCTTCGCCATCCCATGGTCTCCCCTTTCCCGTTTTAACTGTTGAGGAGAGAATGGCAGGATCGTGCAGCACTCGATGCGGCGCAGCGCGATCCGATCAATCGACATGATTGGGTTGCAACGGGCCACCTCTGCCTAATACGGAGCAGCGGCTTCCGCCCGACGTCGCGATTCCGAGAAATCGAACTCGGCGCGATGAGCCTCAAGAAAACGGGCGTTGGGGCGCAAACGATGTTCATCCGGCTCGCGCAACACCGAGCCCGCAAACGTCGCATAATCCGTATACTGCAGAAGATACGACCCGCGAAGTTGATAATCGCCGCGCACCAATTCAAACGAAATCAGATGGGCATCGAAGAGCGAGTGCAGATCGCGGCGTAGCAGGATTCCGTTGCTGACAACCTGAGATTTGGGACCCGAGTAGTTCTCGATATGTGCGGCTTCGAGCGCCTCGTCGACATTGCAGCCCGAGACGGCGCATCGACCAGTGTAGGCCTCAAAGAGTTCAGTGCGAAAACGTTGCTGGCCGATTCGCTCGCGACGCAGCGCGTAGCGAACCTTTTCATCGTCGCTCGCTGGAGCGCCGGAAAACTCCGCCGCGACCGGAGCGTCCTTCATGTAGCTCATATCGGGGAAGAAACGAGCGTCGGGCCCACCCTTATGGACGGGGCCGTGCAGTACAAACCAGCTGTTCTCGGGCTCGTAGCGCTCGACGAATGCGAGACCAAGTACCTTGTATCCGACGCTCGTTGCAAAGAACACGCCGACCGGAACGCCGCATTCCATGCAATTGATCATCTTTTGGTTGTAGTCCTGGTCGCGCCAGTTTTCGACCGAAGTGCTCTGCGACGAGTACTTGAGCACCCACGTGCCATCCTCAAGATAGAGCGGCGGAACATCGGGGTAAGCGCCACGCTTGGAATTGTGCACGGAGAGCGCAAAGGTCTTCTCGCGCGGATGTTTAACGCGCCCGCGACCAGGCCAAAAGATGCCCGAATCGCGCGACACCGGAAAGAGCTCGGAATCAATCGTCAGACGAAAGGGATATTGAGGGCTGTCGGCATTGGTGCGATGCGGAAGATTATCCCACAGGCCGCCACGCTGCTCCTCGCGCAAGAACCACTCCCAGGCCTGGACATATTCGGACGGTACAAAGCTGCAAGCGCGGTCGAAACTCGGCCGAGCAATCAGCGGAACACTAGAAGCGATGCCGTCCATCCATAAGGAACCTCCAGAAAAAACAGTTCCCCACATCATCGCCTACGAAATGATGACGCCAAACGAAAAAGGGCCCACTTCCTTCGAAGTGAGCCCTTGGTCGTCTGCATTTAAGCGAACGTCGGCATTACGACGTTGCGACACCGGCGAGCTTGACAGTCACATCGTATGTCGCAAGGTCCTCGGCTGCGGCGTTGTTAACGCAGTCAGCATCGGTTCCTTCCATCCAAATATAAATTCGGACCGCTATACCATCATAGCCAACGCGACTTGCGATCTTATGCGTACCGGCGTCAACCTGATAATCGTCTCCAACCTTGTTCGCAAGCCAGCCGTCGCAGTTGCCTGCTTCAATATGCTGATAGGAAGGCGCCTGAGGCCCGCTGACTGTGTCCTTTACACAGGACCATCCAGCAATGGCGTTTTTATCGTTACCCCTCTCGGTAGTAGAAACTGCAGCAGGAGCGTACACGACCTTTAGAGTTTCATCACCGGTCGGGTTTCCATTAGCATCAATTGCCTGAGTAGTGATACCGACTCGTAAAGAATTCGGGATGGTATCGGTCGTTGGTGCCCCATGGGCGGTAACAACTACGGGCTCTCCATCAGATCCTTCAAGATACACGTCGGCTATACCGGACTCGGTAATGGTGTAGACAATAAACTCGCTCTTGAGATAAGCGTAGTGAGTCTCGCCACCAGCCTCGTATTCGCCAGACTTGCTGTCCCGCTTAAAGTTAATCTGCGAGTAAGAAGTTACTCTACCGTCTGATCCCCAGCCTTGGCAAACAAACCAGTTCTTAAGATCATCCGTAGAAGACGGCGTTATCTTTCCGCCCTGTATTGCAGCTGCAAGCGACGTCTGCTCGCCACCATGTTGGGCACCATTCTGGAGTTCATCAATCTGAAGGATGAAACCATTCGTCGTTGCGCTGATGGTTGAAGATGTTGCCTTCACCGTGTTATTTGCGACATACCAAGCATAGGTGGCAGACGAGAGAGCAACAGCAGACATAAGCACCGCACAGGCAGCGCCCACAAGCTGTTTTTTAAGCTGTTTTACGCTCTGGCTCATTCGATAGACCCATCTAGTAAAAATGCCGGGAGCCGACGGTTCGGCCCCTGGCATTCTGAAATCTCAAAGACGACGAAGTCGGCGATAGCTAGTTAGAAGCACCCTTGTACTCCTTGGGCGAAGCCTCAAAGGTGATTGTCACGCCATTGTCGCCAGCAGTGGTATTGATTTTCTCAAGGTTATTGGAATAGACGTTAGCGTCGCCGCCATCGTAGTACAGGTAGACATCAATCTTAGCATCTGCGTTGGACTTGATCACCGCGTCGTCACTAGCAAGCAAATTACCGGCAGTGAGCGGTTTAGCATCACTTGAGGAGCTGAGCAGAATACCCTTACCACTCCAGACTTCCCACTTTTCGCCGCAAACAACAAGAACACGAAGGGCATTGCCGAGGTTCTTGTTCTGCTCCGTAGTAGCGTTGGCCACGGTCACGCCCGTGATATGCAAGTTCGTGAACTCACCATCGTAGCCACCGGTACCTACGTGGAAAGTATTTTTGACAGCATAATTTGCAGCAACGGCTTTTTCCGCAGTGCCGTCATCAATCTTAAACTTGCTATTTTCCTTCATATCCGCGGCGTTAGCCTTATCCGCGTAAGCAGACATCCAAACAGCCTTGCCATCAGTTTTGTCAATCGTAGCAGGATAGAGCTTTGTTGCTGCTGTCCCCTCCACCGTATAACTGGTTGAACTAGTTGAGTCCTTCGACGTCGTCTGCTTATCAATCACGAGGTATGCAGAGTTGGACTGAGCCGCAATATTAGACGTCGTACCCTTAACCGTATTATTGCTGACAAACCATGCGAAGGTGGCGGAGCCGAGGGCTACGGCTGCCACGAGGACCATGGCGATGGCGGCGCCCATCTGCTTTTTTAATGCCTTGGTATCCATGCGGACCCCTTTCTTTCCCCATTCATCCCAGATGACCCTCGAGAAGCCCGGAAGGGGAGCCCGCGCTTTCGTGTTGGATGTTGCTTGCCCATCCTTTAGATATGAAGCTGAGAATACCATAATTCTTACGATTTCCTTATGAGTTTTCGGGAGCTTACATTCCGACAGATTTATGGGTCCACCTCGGGTTATGCGCGAGCCCATGTGAACACTATTCACCTTATTTGATCTCTCTCCCGCAAAGTCGTAAGCCCCTCTTAAGCCTTGCAACCGCAGCGCCACGCCAACGCATGTATACGCCCTCCGCCGCGCTTCGCCCTAGCCCTTCCCCACTCGCTATACTGGTGTGGCACGTGTCATTTTTGCCTGCTAAACGGGCTATTTGTTGGGAGGGCCCCATGGCTTTTGCCAATCAACCCAAGGGAAGCGTTTCCACCGGATCGATTAAGCCGGTGACGCGCAAGGCCGTTCGTTGTCAGCGCGAAGTCGCTTGGCTGGTCACGCAAGCGGCCGGTAAGCTCGTCGCCACCACCGGCGACGTCAATGCGCCCACGCCCAGCTTTGTACTGGCGGCGGCATTGTCGTACACCCGCAAGCAGGAGCAGGTCGCTCAGGACAACGGGCACGCGATTGACTACGAGGCCGTCATGAGCCCCGACCTTGCGAGCTTTTGTCAAGCTGCGGGGCTGCCCGCAGCACCCAACGCGCTTTCGGACGCGGGCTACATGTTCACGCTTTCGGGCGCGGACCTCATCCGCGACCTCTATGCCTACTGTAGTGACCTGGACGAGCGCATGGAAGACGCGGCCCAGGTCAAACCTGGCTACGCGATCAAGCTCGCGCTGCGGTCATTCTTGCTGGACGCCGCCGCCGGCAACGGCGCAACCTCCGCAGACAGCGCCTCCGCATAACAAAAGCAATCCCGGTCCGGCGCTTGTTCGTTCTACTTGTCCCCGTCCCCTGCGGGCGAGTTCTTTTGGTTGCGGCGGTTACTCCAGGTCACGTTGTGTTCCTTGTAGTAATCGGGCGCCTCGTTGCCGCTCGCGCTAATGGGGTCGTTGCCGGTCAGGGTGTCGGCAATATCCTGCACGAACTTAACGAACAGGCTCGAATCGTCGGTCTCGGACGAATCAAAATCGAAACCGAACTCCACCGCGCCGCCGATGATCTTGTCCACGCACTCCGGGTCGTCGCCATCCAGCCAAATGACCACGGTGTATTTGTCCACATCGCCCACGCGAAAGTTCTTGTGGCTGATAGTCGTCACCACGTCTTTGGACGCAAACGGCTCGGTGTTGGGCTCGGGGCTGCCATCGGCCGCAGCCGCCGCGTAGGTGGTGGGCTCGCCGTTGCGATACACCCTCACGCGCGCGGCCTTCTCCACGCCCTTGCTGGCGCTGACCACCTTGAGCTTGGCGCTGTAGCCCAAATCGGTCTTGCCGGCGTTGCGGATATAGAAGGTGTACGCCACGTAGTTCTTACCGTTGTGGCTGCCGTCGATGTCATCCAGGTTGTCGGGCAGGTCCTCAGCAGCGATATTGGTGCCGTTGTCCAAGGCGTCGGCAGCCAGGCGCGCGGTGGCGTTGTTAAAGTCGCCGTTGTCGGCAATGGCCACGCCGCGGCGGAACAGCTCCAGGCGGTTGAGGTTGATGGTGAAGTTACCCATGTTTTCCTGCATAAACGACAGGGCGAACAGCACGCCAAAGGCAAGTGCCAACACCACAAGGGCCTTTTGCAGCTTGTCCATGCGCAGCAGCGCCGCGCCAATGCGCTCCATGCGGCGCTTGGGCATATACATGGACACAACCGCGTCGGGGTCGATATCGTCGAGGTCCTGGTCGGCCAGCGCCTGCTCCAGCTCCTCGATGCGCACCACGCCGCGGAGGTTGCGTTTGGGCTTGGGCTTGAGTTTGCCGAAGCGCTTGCGGGAGGTGGGAGCCTGCTCGGGTGCGGAATCCTCGCCGAGCGCGTCCTCGGCATTGGCGCCGGGCACGTCCTGCGACGTGTCCTCGGCCTGTTCCTCGGACAAATTCTCGGCAGCTTGATCTTTGTTGTCGTTGCGCTTGAACAGTGCCATGGCGATCAGATCTTATATTTCGTGCGAATGTAGCCGACGTATTCTTTGACGAGCTCGCGCTCCATGTCGTCGGCGTAGCGGAACTGCAGGCCGCAGACGTTGCGGTACAGGCTGCCCTTGGGCGCGCGGCGCACCCAGCACACGATGCCCAGCTGCTCGGGCAGCTCGTGCTTGGGCACGCCGTAGTGATAGTAGATGCCGGCTTGGGCGCCCCAGCAGGCGGATCGAGGGCATTTGCACGGCCAGGGCCTCGCCCACGTCGGGGTAATCGTTGAGGTAGATAGCCAGACCGCCGGCCGAGACGTCGATAGTCATGGCGTCCTCGGGCTCGAGGGTCGGCGCGTTGTCGCGCTGGTAGGTCAGGCGCATGGCGACCTTAAAACGCTCGTCGCGGCGCTTGACAAAGGTGCGCTGCTCGGCGACTTTGCGCATTTTCCAGTAAGTGCGGATGCCCTTTTTCTCGACCGACTCGGGGTAGCCGGCGAGCACGAACGTCTCCTCGCCCACTTTGTATTGCAGCAGGAGCTTTTGGTTTTCGTCCATGATGAGCGGCTTGCCGGCGAGCATGGGCGCGCTCATAAGGAAGTACGCTTCGTCCAGGTTCTCTTTGTACGTGGCGAGCATGTTGAAATCGGTTTTTTGGCCCATGGGCACGTCGAATGCCACCTGAAGCTTAGTCCCCGGCGTTATCTGTTGCTCTGCCATATATTCTCCCCCAGTCGCGGGCGCCGATATCATCGTCGTGCGCGATGCACATTGGGCTATTGTAACTGCTTTGCCGCAGGTTTCGATGTGCAGCGCATGAAATGGCGGGATGCGAGGCGCGGGTGAACGTGCAGCTGCTCCGCGCGCGGTGCCAATCTGACAGCGATGTATGTTCCCGACAGACCGTCTGTCTATCTATCTCTCGGCTATCTCTCGTAATTATCTCTCATCTCTCATTTATCTCTCAGCTTAGAGATGAGTGAGAGATGAGAGACAAAAATGCCGTTATCGGTTCAATCAAATCGCGTTCGCACAGGTAAACACATGTATACGGGAACTTTGACTCGATTCACCAGCCACCTTGCAGCATTGTTATCTCTCAAATATATCTCTCGTCTTTCAGCTATCTCTCATATTAATGACGAATGAGAGATGAGAGATACGTGAGTGATGGACGAGCGTGGATTTTTGAACGGTCGGAAAATCCCTCAAATAAAAAACGGGGCCGGCCTTACGCCGAACCCCGTTTTCAAACGGTCAGTTAGTTATCCAACGCGCGAGCATAGCAGTCAACATTACGCCGCCGCGAACACTCCCAAGCCCGTTCCGATGATGCAAATCGCAAAGATGCCCAAGATGATCCAAATGGTCTTGACGCCCTTTTTGTACAGGGCGACGCAGGCAAAGGTTGCCAGCAAGGGCAGCAGACCGGGGAAGATCGAATCGAACAGATCCTGCAGGACAATCTCCGAACCACCCACATCAAAGGTCAAAGCAGTGGACAGCGAGACCTGTGCCGCAATCATGGCGCCGATAACGGTCATTCCGAGGACACCGGCAGCATGCGTCATGCGAGACATGAGGTTGTTCTCTTCGGACTGCTGCAGGAACTTGGTTCCCAGGTCGTATCCCAGATGGGCTGCGACGATACGCGTTGCAAAGTTAATCACGGAGTAGATGAGCGCGTACACGATGGGGCCGAGCGGGTTGCCCGTCGAAGCGATACCAATACCAATGCCGGCGGCGACCACGCGGAACGTACCCCAGTAGAACGAATCGCCAATGCCGGAAAGCGGTCCCATGAGGCCGACCTTCATGGCGTTAATCGAGGACGTGTCGAAGTTCTTATCGGCAGCCGCCTGCTCTTCCATCGAAACCGTTAGGCCGGCTACAAACGGAAGCACATGAGGCGTGATGTTAAAGAACTCGGTATGGCGATCAAGCGCCGCATAGTAATCGTCGTCGTTGGGATAGATCTTTCGCAGGGGCTTCTGAATGGTGTACATGAAGCCCATTGCCATCATCTTGTCGTACGACTGCGAGCACTGGCTCGTAAACTGGCGAAGGAACATGCTCCGATACATATCGGGAGTCATAATCGCGTCCTTCTTGGCCTCTTTGAGATCGGTGTTCTGGGTAGCCATTAGAAGTCCTCCTCTTCATCCTCGGCAACCGCCTGCGGACCGGCCGAGCCCTCGCGGAAGGCCAGGAGCAGCGCGACGCAGATAGCGGCAGCGGCAACACCGACAACGTCCATCTTGAGGTAGATGACCATAATGAATCCCAGGAACAGCCAGGGAAGAAGCTTGTTGTCGCCCATGGTCCTAATAAGAAGAGCGAAGCCGATGCAGACCATGACGCCGGACGCAACGTTGAGGCCGTCCATCACAAACTGCGGAATAGCGTTAAGCGCATTGTTGATGAGGTCGGCACCAAAGAACAGCGAGCAAAACACCAGCAGTGCAGACGGAATGCCAATCGACAGCGGCACGATGGTCAGATGGTACAGATTCGCCTTGGCAAGATCACGATTTGCCAGAGCGGTCTCAATCTTCTTGCAGGCAAAGGCACCCGGAACGGCGTAGCAGAAGTTGCGCCACACCTGAAGGAAGACGGAGACGGGAAGGGCGAGTGCGACGGCAGTTGCCGTGCCCGTACCCGTAATGACGGCAAACGCGCAGCCAAGCACGCCGGAAGCATAGACCTCGGGAGGAACCGCCGCACCGACCATGATGGCGCCCATGAACATGGACTCCAAAGCAGCGCCGACGATAACGCCTTGCTGGACATCGCCAAGGATCAAGCCAACGAACAGGCTCGTAAACAGCGGACGACCAAGCATCGTAATGCCAAATAATTGCTCGTCCATGGACGCAATAAATGCGACCAGTGCAACTAGAAGATACTGGACAACCATTTCGATCAACCCCAGAAACAGGTCTGCAGGCGAGGCATTCTGCGCAGCTCGCCTGCAGACAACCGCAGCAATTTGAGAGGATTAGTAGTTCATCTGGTGATAGTAACGACGCGTGGTGAGCGGGTGGTTGCGGACGTGCTCGAGATGGCAGCTCAGACGCTCGGTGATGGTGTAGGTGACCATCGGGGAGACGATCTTGCGGAACTCGGGGTCGCTGAACGGCAGCTCGACCTCGGCGGTGTCGAACTTGTTCACGCGGACATGGACGCCCTTCTCGTCGGCGAGCATGTGAGTGAAGTTGTCCACGCGGTCCATGAGCTTACGGGTGTCGTCCTCGCCGTAGAGCATGATGAGGCTCGTGCCCTCCTCGCACAGCTCGATGGTGCCGTGGAAGAACTCGGCGGCGTGGATGGACTTGGTCTTGATCCACTGCATCTCCTCGAGGATGCACATGGCGTAGTCGTAGGCCTCACCCCAGAGCATGCCGGAGCCGATCACCATGTGGTAGTCGGTGTCCTTGAAGTCCTCGGCCATGGCGGCGCAGCGCTCGTCCTGAGCGTCCTTGGCCTTGATGAGGTACGGAGCGATGTTGCCGAACTCCTCCATGAAGGTGTCGTACTTGGGGAAGGCGCCGGCGTTCTTGAGGAAGCGGGCGACCAGCGTGATCTGGTAGGTGTAGATGGCCTCGCACAGGACGTCGTCCTCGGCGAAGCTGAAGAACTTGTAATCGGCGTACTCGGTGGCCGGGGTGTTGTCGTTGGAGACATACATCAGCGTGCGGGCGCCCTGCTCCTGGCAGAACTTGGCGGCCTCGATGATCTCGGGGGTGGTGCCGGTACGGGTGGAGAAGACGCAGACCGAGTCCTTGTTGAAGGTCTTGGGCGGGCATGCGAGGAACTCAGCGGCAATCTCGCAGTGAACGTCGACGTCGGCCGTGGTGGTCTCGACCCAATACTTCATCGGGAGCGTGTGGGCCCAGGTGCCGCCGCAGCCGATGAAGAAGATGTTGGAATAACCCTGCTCGCAGACCTTGTCCACGGCAGCCTCAATCTGAGGACGGAGAGCGAGGGCATCGCTCACAACCTTCTCGTAACGAGGCTCATCGAAATTGAACATCCCTTACTCCTAACTCACTTGGATGAACCCTTCATTCATCCCATGACGTTATAATACTTTATATAACTAACTATGCAAGAGCTATTTCAGATTTTTTTGATTTTTCTTTAATAAAAAGCCCGCCGATCAAATAATCGACGGGCTTAAGAAAGGAGCACCTAGTTAATAAATGCTAGACAATGGCATGTTTCCAGCTAGAAAACGTCCTTGGCAAATACCTTTGAGTCATTGGGGACCTGACGGATTTCGATAACCACGCCATCGTTCACAAGCTCTTGGATATGCTCGGCATCGGTTTCGGTCGCAAAGATCGCGGGGGTCGGATGAAGCGTGGTCTCGGGAGACTTTCGAGTTCCGCCCAGATTGATCTCCTTGATGTCTTTGCAACCCTTAGCAAGGCGATAGGCATCCTCGATCGTCTCGACAATGATAAACAGCGAATACTTGTCGGTGACGCCGCTGTTGAGCGCCTCGATAGCAGCGTTTACGTCTTTTATGACGAGCTTCACGCCGTTGGGACGAGCTAGCCTCAATGCGGCTTTTCTCATGTCGTCTTTTGCCACGGCGTCGCTGGCACACAGGATGCAATCGACATTCAGCGCATGTGTCCAAGACATGGCGACCTGGCCGTGAATCAATCGGTAATCAACTCTCGTAAGCTTAATCATCAAAATCATCTCCGCACGTAATAAAGGTAATGACAGGTGCGGCCCTTAGCTAGGGCTCGAACCAGAACTAACTAGAACTCTTCTTCTTCGACATCGGCAAGCATGTCCGCCGCCTCACAAAGCATGATAAACGAACGTGATCCCTCGACCGCAGCTTTGGCCTTGTCCGCATCCAGGGAGTCCAGCTGTGTAGCCATTTCCACCAGCAGCGGCAAGTTCATTCCGGTGATCAACGTAAACGATCCGGCGGTCTGCCTCTGAATGAATTCGTTGTTTACAGAGCCGCCAAAGATGTCAGTCACGACAAACCAAGAGTCGGCAGGGTCCTTCGACTCCATCCAAGCATCGATAAGCGCTGCGACATCCCTCGTGTCGTCATCGACATAGGCGCACAGACACTCGATTCGGTCGTTGGCGCCCATCAGGATCTCGAGAGAGCTCTTCATACCTTGGGCGAGATAACCATGACTCGCTAGCAATATCTTATTCATAGTTCTCCAATATCAATAAGACGTACTATATTGTCATAACAAAGTATATTAGCAATCTACCCTACGCGGTGTGTCTATTTTCCAAATCCGCGAACGGTAGCAATTGGTCGGTAAATTGACCAATCTATCTCTAATTTACAAATAGAACTTCAGTCGCTCGGTGCAGTACACCTGACGGGAGATGAAAAGCGGCTCGCCGCTTGGAGCATAACGTCTATCGACAAACAGAAGCAGCGGAGAGTCCAGCTCCACGTTAAGGTATGCCGCCTCGAGCTCGCTCGCATAGCAGACCTCGAGCGTACGCGTGTTGGGGCCCATCTTGATCCCCTGGCGATCGAGTACCGCCATCAGCGAATCCTCGAGGGATTCATGCTCCAAAAAAGAAAGCGCAGCGGAATAGCTATTGGTTTCCAGCATCGTGGGCTTGTCATCCACAAGGCGCAGACGACGACTACGCAATACCTTTTGGGTATCGTCTACGCCCAGGAACTTCGCGTCTCGCAGGCTTGGGAAGTCCCAGCCCATTGCGAGAACCCTGGTAGACGCCTGTTTTCCCGCAAGCTGGCACGAATGGGTAAAGCTCTCACGGTCGTCCGCGGCATACATCTGTGTGTCCGACGAAACGAATGTGCCCTTGCCGCGGGCCCTCTCAACAAGCCCAGCATCTTCCATTTCTTTAATTGCGGAGCGAACCGTTATTCGGCTCACGCCAAATTGCTCGATGAGCTCCGCCTCGGTCGGAAGCTTATCTCCCGGGCGGTACGTGCCGTTGGCGATCGAATCAGAGAGCGCACGGACAATCTGTTTGTACAGGGGGATAACGCTATTTGCTTCAACCATATCAACCATACCTTTGCAAGGAATCAGCAGTTTATAGATAGATGACTTATATTGTATTAGAACTTTTTAGGAGTCCATATATTTCCTAAATGATTCGGTAAACGGGGTGTTATTTCACTTTAGCGGGGTGCAGCGGCTACCCGCGGCATTCGTTATCAACCTAGCTAGGCTAGTCCACCCACATCGTCTTCAGTTCGCCGCAGAGCCGCGGCCCCATATGGGTATACTCTCGGGGATTCGACTCGATTCGCCCCCGCTGGGGCGTCAAAGGAGACTGCATATGCCCACCACCTCAACCGACCCGCGCGCCGCTGCTGCCGCGCTGCTGGTGCCCGGTACCACCTGCCACGGTTTTGCCGTCGAGCGCTGCGAGACCGTGCCCGAGCTCGACTCGGACGCCTACGTGCTGCGCCACACTGCCTCGGGCGCTCGCCTGCTGTACCTGGCGTGCGACGACGAAAACAAGGCCTTTGCCATTGGCTTTAAGACGCCGCCGGCCGATTCCACCGGCGTGTTCCATATTCTTGAGCACTCGGTGCTGTGCGGATCGGCTAAGTTCCCCGTCAAGGAGCCGTTTGTCGACCTGATCAAGAGCTCCATGCAGACGTTCCTCAACGCCATGACCTACCCCGACAAAACCATCTACCCCGTTGCCACCACCAACGAGCAGGATCTGTACAACCTGATGGACGTGTACCTGGATGCGGTGTTCAACCCAGCCATCTACACCAAGCCCACCATTTTTGAGCAGGAGGGCTGGCACTACGAGCTGGACCTGCCGGAGGGCGCCGAGAGCGAGGGCGACGACAGCTCCGCGAGCCTGCGCGAGGGCACACTGCGCTATAACGGCGTAGTGTTCAACGAGATGAAGGGCGCGCTGTCCGACCCCATGAGCGTGCTGGACGACGCCGTCAACGCCGCGCTCTATCCCGACACCGCCTATGCGCACGAGAGCGGTGGC
>ENA-OPVT01001683-OPVT01001683.1-human-gut-metagenome-genome-assembly--contig:-NODE-1683-length-13348-cov-1.958775_pt1 | contig 13348 bp, 14 predicted proteins | sample MGYA00241499_ERZ501990 | MGnify/ENA primary metagenome ERZ501990 (study PRJEB25962, sample SAMEA2042104) | human gut metagenome | biome: human gut; feature: human-associated habitat; material: faeces...
CCCTCCTGCCCATTGCGGAAGCCGCCCGGACGAGGGCCTGCGGGGCCGCGTCCTTCCCGGGGCTGACGCGGAGCCGGGGGCAGCAGCCGCTTGATAGACAGCGCGATCTTGCCGTCCGGTGCAATGTTGATGACCTGCACCTTTACTGCATCGCCATCGTGCAGCACTGTGTTGATATCTTGCACGAACTCGTTGGATACCTCGGAAATGTGGACCATGCCGACACGCCCCTCCGGCAGCGCAACAAATGCGCCAAAGGGCTTTACACCGGTCACGCGGCCTTCGAATACGTTCCCTACCTCAATTGCCAAAACTCAATACTCCTTGCTTTCCAAATACTCTCGACCTGCCGCGCGGTCAGTTACCGGTCACATCCACAAAGATGCGCTCATTGGGTGCGGCGTAGTTGTAAGAGTCGCGTGCGACCCATTCGGTGATCTGGTCGGCATCGCCGCTCAGTACGCGCTGCAGTTCCTGATTTTCCGTCTGTTGCTGCGCCACCTGTTCGTTCAGTGTTTCCAGTTCTGCCCGCTTGGAGCTGATGGTGACCTGATTGGAGATATAAGCCGCCAGCATACTCAGCAAAAGCAGCACGAAAAACAGGCGGAACGCCATGGTGACCACTGCATTTTTTCTGCGCTTTTTGCGTCCCGTATTCGTCATTGCCTTACGCTCCTGTCTGAACAGCAGACCTTCTGCGTCTGTTCTCTTACTTTGATACGTTTGAATTATACAACAATGCCCGCTGGTTTGGCAAGTTCTTTTTGGATTTTTTTGCGGTTCTTTCCGCGTTCCGGCGTAATTTGCGGGCAATTTTAGCCGCAGCGCGGCGGCGGCACAGAGGCTGCACCGCAAAACGGTGCAAAATACGGCCGGGCAGGCACAAAACAGCCCGTATCCCCCGCCCCAGCGCCCGCAACGGGATGCCCAGCACCCCGGCAACGCAAAGGGCGGCTGCAAAGGCCGTAGCTACCATGTACCACCGCAGCACGCCCGCTTTGCTGTACCCGGCGGCGTAGCTCTGGCACACCAGCAGCACCGCACCAGAAAGCAGCACGTCCGGCACAAAAGCCGCCCTGCCCCGCGCCGGCAGAAACGCTCGCACCGCGCCAAGGGCAGCGCCCAGCATAGCACAGGCGACGGCTTCCTGCAAGAGCCGGACGGGCAGCAATACCCGTACCATCAGCGCAGCAGCCGGTGCCAAAAGCTGCCGGCTGTGCGGGCGGCGGTATACTCCAGCCCATCGAACCGCCCGGTCAGCTTTGCTTCCCCGGCTTCCAGATCCAGTGTCTGCATACTGATCTGCGCGCCGGACAGGTGCAGAATACCCTTGCCGGTCTCCAACGCGGCACTTTCGGCGCTGCAATGCAGCACCCGCTGCACCCCGGTGACGGTCAGCCTGCTGCGGCTCTCCAAGATCAGGTCATGGGGCAGCGGCGGCTTTGCGGCAGCTTTTTCCATAGGCAGTCCCCCTCTGCCAGCATTGTATGCGGGCAGGCAGGGCGGTTATTCCGCGATCACCTCGTACATCTCGCGGGCAACGTCTTTCGTGCGGGGCTCCACATCCGAGAGCACCCGCACCTTGATGGGACGGTTGCCGAAGGTGACCTCGATGATGTCCCCGGCGTTGACGGCCTGACTGGCCTTGGCCACCTTGCCGTTGATGAGGATGCGGCCTGCATCCGCCACCTCGTTTGCCACGGTGCGGCGTTTGATGAGGCGGGAGACCTTGAGATACTTATCCAGACGCATTTAGAGTTGTTCCTTTCCTTTCAGCAAAAAAGCCGCCGCACCTTGTGCAGGCAGCGGCGGCGTGACAGAACCGATTACAGAGTGTCCTTCAGGGACTTGCCGGGCTTGAACACGATGCTGCGGGAAGCAGCGATGGTGATGGGCTCGCGGGTACGGGGATTGATGCCCTGACGCTCGGCGCGCTCGCGCACCTCAAAGGTGCCGAAGCCGGAAATGGTGATCTTTTCACCCTCGGTCATTGCCTTGCCCAGTGCCTCAAAAACAGCGCTGACAGCCTGCTCTGCGCTCTTCTTGCTCATTTCGGTGTTTGCCGCAACCTGTGCGATCAAGTCGGTCTTGGTCATATTATTTGCCTCCATCTGATTTGTCTTAAATTCTCTCGTTCTATCGGAGCAGGTCATTCGACCTGAGTACCGCTTTGTTCCTGTTCCAGACACTGCTGTGCAAAGCGCTTGGATGCAAAGGTCAGCGCTTCCTCTGCATCCACCCCTGCAAGCCGGGCGGCGTTCACTGCTGCAAACAGCAGCTGGCCTGCGGCCTCCTGCTTTGCGGCTTCCTCTGCCTTGGCAAAGGCCTGCACGGCGGCTTCCAGCTGATGCTGCGCTGCGGCTGCGTCCTGCTGCCCAAGGCCATGCCCGGCGGCACGCTTTTGCAGCTTCTGCGCCCGCATGAGCGCGGGCAGCGTAGCGGGCACGGTGGCCAGCTCGTCCGCAAGGGTAGTGCGTCCCTTTTCCTTATTTTTGAGCGCATCCCAGCCATTTATACCGGCGTTTTCCGCTGCGGAGGACGCAAAGATGTTGGGGTGCCGGAACACCAGCTTTTCGCAGACGTTGCGGCACACATCCTCAAAGGTAAAGCGTCCCCGCTCTTCCTCCATGGCGGCGTGGAACACCACCTGCATCAGCACGTCTCCCAGTTCCTCCCGGAGCAGAACAGCATCATCTGCGTCAATGGCCTCCAGCGCCTCGCAGGTCTCTTCCAGAAAGTTTTTGCGGATGGACGCATGGGTCTGCACCTTATCCCACGGGCAGCCGTTTTCCGGGTCCCGCAGGATGCGAATCACCTGCAGCAGCTGCTCCGCCGTATAGGGCGGCTGTGGGTTCCAGTCCAGCACACGTTCCATCTCCTTTTGAAAAGATACTGTAAATTGTACCGCAGCTGTTGCGGTTTTTCAAGCAAAAATCCGCAATTTTCCAGCATTTTTCATGGTTTTCTGCGCTTTTCACAAAAACAGGACGGTGTCCTGTGGGGGATACCGCCCTGTTGCAGCTTTTTCCGGTTACCGGCTTACAGCTGTGCGCCGCACTTATTGCAGAACAGTGCATCGTCCGAGACGGGCGCGCCGCACTGCGGGCAGGTCTTGCGGGCAGGCTGGGCGGGCTGTTCCGGGGCAGCTTCTTCTGCCTCCTCCATGGGGGCTTCGTAGTCCACCTCGGCGGCCTCGGCCGGGGTCAGAGTAGCCTTCAGGCGGGTGATCTCCTGCTCAATGGTATCGATCATCTCGATGTATTTATCTACCAGCGGCTGGTTCTCCTCCTTGCCCTTGGCAAGACTGTACACCAGTGCACCCAGCTGACGCTGTGCCTTGAGCAGCTTGCCCTGCTCGTTGACCAGCAGCGCCTGCGTCTTGCCCTTTTCAGCCAGATCCATGGCAGCGTTCTTGCCCTTTTCGGCATATTCCAGACCTATCGCTTTGATTTTGTTAAAATCCATAAAAGACACCTCTCTTATTCTGGCAGCATTCTCTGCAGACTGCGGCGCACAGTGCGCCATACCGGAGTCGTATTCCCATTATAGCGCAGCGTTATGGCAATTGCAACGAATGCACCGCAATTTTTACAGTTTGGTGCCGGTTTGGAAACAAATTTTACGCATTTTTCACTTGTCAGGTTTTCTTCGTGCGTCCGGTGTTTACGTAGACGAGGTTGCCGTTGGCGGCTGCCGTAGAACTCGCACAGCATACTGTCGGCGGGCAGCAGCTCCAGCGGCAGCGGATCCACCTGCTCAAAGCGGCGGGCGGTCTCGTCCCACAGCTCAGCGTTATGGCCCTCCAGCGTGAACTGACGGCGCACCTCGCCCAGCAGCCGGGAGATCAGTCCCAGCTCGTAGGTAAAGGAGGTGTCCAGCAGAAAATCCGCGGTGGTCTTGAAGCCCTTGATATACCGGGTCTCGCCGTCCAGCACCCTGTCCCACATGGAAAGGGTCTTGGCGGGGCTGCGGCCGCGGGCTGCGGCATCCCGCAGGGTGCGGCGGCACAGGCGGATATCCTGCGTATTGATGACCCGGCGGCCGTCAATGCTGTACTCCTCCCGCAGACCGGCGTAGATGCGGTAGATTTGGTCATCCGGCACAAGGCCGGTCAGTTCCGGGTTGAGGGCATGGATGCCCTCAACGATGCACACACCGCCCTGCAGGTCGATGGGTTCCACCGCGGCAGCGCGCTGCTCGGTGGCAAAATCGTAGATGGGCAGTTCGGTCTTGCCGGTCTCGCTGAGCTGGTGCAGGCACTGCTTGATAAGGGGCAGATCCAGCGTTTCAAGGTTTTCGTAGTCCAGCGTGCCGTCCGGCATTTTGGGGTAGTAGGCAGCACCTTTAAAAAAGTTGTCCAGACTGACCACCTGCGCCGGGGTGCCCTGCTGCACCAGAGCCTTTGCCAGACAGTGGGCGCTGGTGGTCTTACCGCTTGCCGAGGGGCCGGTCAGCATAACGATTTTTGCCCCGGAGCCGCGCACCTTCTGGGCGGCATACTGCACCCGCCGGGCGTAGCTGTTCTCGCTCAGCTGTGCCAGCGCCTGCGGACTGCGGGCTGCTACGTTATACAGGTCTACTTCAACCAGTCGTTTCGGTACCCAGATTGTGATCATAAAACTCAGCCACTCCTTTTTTCCGTTCCAGTACCTCCGCAAAGCGCTGGATATACTCGTTCGGATACTTAAAATTGAAGATGCGCTGCATCCGTTTGCCTCCATCGGCCACCAGTTTGGTGCTGCCGCCCGCACCGGCCGAAAGGATGGTCTGGACTTCCTCCATGATATAGATATTATAGTACCCCTCGTGGCCCGGCTTGCACCAGCCCACATTTTCCAGATTCTGCAGGGTGTTCTTCTGGCGGTAGAGGTAATAGGGGCGATATCCTGCATCGGCCAGCAGATGGCACTTTTCCAGCATGGCGGCTACGTCCGCGTAGTCGTTCTCCTTCTGATCCTCGATGACGATGCGGGACGCCCGCTTGAGGGTAAGGGTGTGGACGGTGATATTCTCCGGCTGCAAGGCAATGGCCTGCCGCAGGCTGTGCTCAAAGCCCTCCACCGTATCTCCGGGCAGACCGGCAATGAGGTCCATGTTGATGTCCTCGTGCCCGGCGCGGCGGGCATCGGCATAGCAATCCAGAATGTCCTGTGCCGAGTGCTTGCGGCCGATATTTGCCAGCACTTCATCCGAGAAGGTCTGGGGGTTGATGGAGATGCGGGTAGCGCCGTATTCCTTGATGACCGCCAGCTTTTCAGCGTCGGTGCAGTCCGGACGGCCAGCCTCTACGGTATATTCTACGACCTTAGTCAGGTCAAAATTCTCCCGCACAGTGCCCATGAGCTGCCGCAGTTGGGCTGCGGAAAGGCTGGTGGGGGTGCCGCCGCCGATGTAGATGCTGCACAAGGTCAGCCCTGCACGCTCAGCCTGTGCCCGGATCTCTGCGACCTCCTTGCACAGGCAGTCCACATAGGGCTGCACCAGCTTGCGGTCGCGGTCCAGATTGCAGCTGACAAAGCTGCAATAGCTGCACCGGGAGGGACAGAACGGGATGCCGATATACAGGCTATACGTCTTGGGGGCGCTGCCCAGCCGCAGGATCGGCTCCTGCAAGTCGGCAATTTCCTTCGCCATTTCGTATTTTTTCTCCGAGCAGTCGAACCGCTGCAAAAAGAAGCGGTCGATCTGTTCTGCGCTCCACCCGGCGGCGCGTTTATCGTGGATCAGCCGCACCGGGCGCACACCGGTCATCTTGCCCCAAGGCGGGCGGATGCCCGTCCACTGGCGCAGCAGGTCATAAGTCAGGCTGGCAAGGGCAAACTCCGGGGTTTCGCCGCCCTGCTCCACCGGCAGCGGCAGCGGAGCTTCCAGCGTTTTGCTCTTTTCGCCCTGCCGCACCAGCACCCGCAGACCGGTATCGGTCTTTTCTGCCCACAGACAGTCCTCGGCAGGCTCCGGCTGGGTCAGGGTCAAGGGTGCCATGGGGTAAAACAGGCGGGCAAGATGCTCCACCTCGTACCCGGAGGGCAGCCCAGTGATATAGATCTTCATGTCGTTCTCTCTTTAAAAAATGTCGTTGCCGCCGCGCAGGGCGCTGCGGATATAGTAGTTGTTGTCCAGCTCCGCGCCAAAGGTAGAAAATTCGCCATGGCCGGGCAGCACCTGTGTTTCGCGAGGGATGGGCAGCTGTGCCAGCTTGCGCAGGCTGTCTGCCATCTGTGCGCTGCTGCCGCCCTCAAGGTCGGTGCGGCCGATGCTTCCGGCAAACAGCGTATCACCGCAGAACAGATGCTCACCGCACAGCAGCACCACGCTGCCGGGGGTGTGGCCGGGGGTGTGCCACGCAGTAAAGTGCAGCTCGTCCACCGCGATCTGTTCCCCTTCCGTGTAGCCGCAGTCCGCAGCGGAAAGCGGGTACATCCGGTCGCCGACAAGGTCTGCCTTTTCACAGTAGAGGGTGGCGTTCCACTCTGCCTTCAGCGCAGCAGCGCTGCCCACATGGTCGTAGTGGCCGTGGGTGCACAGGATGGTGGTAAGGGTGGCGTTGTGCTGCTTTAAGATTTCGTCGTAGCTGTGCACCTCTGCCGCCGGGTCGATGACCACGGCATGGCCTGCATCGGAGATGAGCAGAAAGGTGTTGGTATACAGCGGCGGTGCCGCAGGAATGTGAAAACCTTGCATCGTTACTCCTTCTTTTTCCACTCGTCGGTATCAATGATGATGGTGCAGGGGCCCTCGTTCACCAGCGACACCTGCATATGGGCACCGAACTCGCCGTGCTGCACGTCCTTGAGGCCGTGCTTAGCCATCTCGGTAAGGAACAGCTCGTAGGCATCCACCGAGAGGGGCGGCTTTGCAGCCTTGATAAAGCTGGGACGGTAGCCCTTTTTGGTGTCACCGTAAAGGGTGAACTGGCTGACCACCAGCGCGGAATAGCCCAGATCCCGGGCGCTCAGGTTCAGCTTGCCCTCCGCATCCGGGAAAATGCGCAGACCCGCGCATTTATCGGCAAGCTTGGGCACGATGTCCAGTGTGTCGGTGTCCCTGACCCCCAGCAGGATCATGATTCCCGGCCCGATGGCGCGGGGTTCGCCGCCCTCCACCCGCACACTGGCGGAGGATACGGCCTGAATAACTGCTCGCATTGCGTTAACTCCTTGTCACCTTGAGCACGTCCCGCACCTTGGAAAGGCGCGCCACCACACGGTTGAGGTGCTCGGTATTGTTGATGCCGATGGTCAAGCTGACCACGGCGCAGTTGTTTTCTACCTGACGGGCGTTCATGGCATAGATGGGCACCCGGATATCGGCCAGTGCACTGAGCACGTCCTGCAGCAGCTCGTTGCGGTTCAGGGCAATGATCTCCAGCCCGGCCTTGTAGCTGTCCTTGACGCTGTCTGCCCAGTAGGCCTTGACCCAGCGGGGGGCGTTGGAGGGGTCCTTCATGCTGGCAACGGCGTTGGCGCAGGTCTGCTTGTGGATGGAAACACCAAAGCCACGGGTGATAAAGCCCACGATGGGGTCGCCGGGCAGCGGGCTGCAGCACTTGGCAAACTTGATGGGGGTGTTATCGAAGCCCTCCACCACCACGCCGTCGGTGGCGTGCACGCGGCTCAGGTCTACCTTTGGCAGATCCTCCACCGACTTATTCTCCTCGGCTTCGGCAGCCTTGAGCTTCTGCCACTCTTCCTTGAGCTTGGGCAGGCAGTTGGCAATGGTCATGCCGCCGTAGCCGATGGCGGCGTACAGCTCCTCCGCGTTGTTCTGGCGCATCCGGCGGGAGCAGCCGTCAATAAAGGCATCCAGCTGGTCGTCCGGGATGATGATCATCTCCCGGCGCAGTTCCTTGGACAAGGCGTCCCGTCCCTGCTGGATATTCTCCTCCCGGCGCATCTTCTTGAACCAGTTGCGGATCTTGCTCTTGGCCTCGCTGGTGCGCACGATCTTGAGCCAGTCGCGGCTTGGGCCCTTATCTGCCGGGCCCAGCAGCACCTCAATGATCTCGCCGGTAGCCACCACATGGTCGATGGGCACCATACGGTTGTTCACCTTACAGCCCACCATGCGGTTGCCCACTGCCGAATGGATGGCGTAGGCAAAGTCGATGCAGGTGGCGCCGGTGGGCAGGTTGATGACATCACCCTTGGGGGTAAAGGCAAACACTTCTTCCGGCAGCAGGTCGCTCTTCAGATCGTGGAGCAGGTTGCCGGAATCCTCGCTCAGGCGCTGGTTCTCCAGCAGCTGGCTGACCCATGCCAGACGGTCGTCCAGCTTATCGTGGCCTTCGCGGCCTTCCTTGTACTTCCAGTGGGCGGCAACGCCGTACTCAGCCTGCTCGTCCATTTTGCGGGTGCGGATCTGCACCTCAAAGGGGATGCCCTCGTGGCCGATGACGGTGGTGTGCAGGCTCTGGTAGCCGTTGGGCTTGGGGGTGGAGATATAGTCCTTAAAGCGGTTGGGCAGCGGGTGGTACATATCATGGATGAGGCCAAGGGTGCTGTAACACTCGGCCAGAGAATCCAGAATGACCCGGACCGCGTAGATATCGTAGATCTCGTCGAAGGACTTATTCTGCATGATGGTCTTGCGGTAGATGCCGTAGATGCTCTTGACCCGGCGCTTGATGGTGGCACCCTCGATGCCGCTTTCCACCAGACGGCGCTCGATGACGCCAGACACCTTGATCAAAAACTCCTCACCGGCGCGCTCGCTGAGCATCCGGCTGATCTCGGCATAGCCCACGGGGTCCAGATAATGCAGGCTGCGATCCTCCAGCTCTTCCTTGACGTTCAGGATGCCAAGGCGGTTGGCGATGGGGGCGTACACCTCCATGGTCTCGCGGGCCTTATCGCGGCGCTTCTGCTCCGGCCAGGCGTCGCCGGTGCGCATATTATGCAGCCGGTCGCACAGCTTGATGATCATCACACGCACGTCCCGGCTCATGGCCAGCAGCATCTTGCGCAGGTTCTCGGCCTGCAGTTCCTCAATATTGGAGAACTGGATCTTGGTCAGCTTGGTCACGCCGTCCACCAGCAGGGCCACTTCCTCGCCAAAGGCGGCTTTCAGGTCGTCCAGCGTGGTGGGGGTATCCTCCACTACGTCATGCAGCAGGGCGGCGGCGATGCTCTCGGAGTCCATGCCCAGATCCAGCACCAGCCGGGCGACTGCCAACGGGTGGCAGATATAGGGCTCGCCGCTGCGGCGGCACACGCCGTTGTGGGCGTTATTTGCCAGCTCGTAGGCCTTTTGGATCATCTCCATATTGTAGGCTTTGCCGCTGGCCTGAATGGCCTCGCACAGCTTTTCCCACGTTACGATCTCCGGGCGTACCTCAGAGGGCAGCGCCCCCTCCGGTGCGTCTGCCAGCAGCGCCGTAGCGGCTACGGTGGCGGTCTCCTGCACCGGCTGGTGCAGATGGGTCTTGGCAGAGTAGCCGTCCTCGTCCCGTACCGGAGCCGGGACCGGTGCAGTGTTTTTCTTTCCCTCAGGCATTTATAGTTCCTCCAGACATTTCAGGATGGGGGCATCGGCAAGGTTCTTTTTGCCTGCTGTCGGCACCAGCTCCCAGAATTTTGCCCCGCCTTTTTCCGCTGCGGTGATCAGCCCCACCTGCTCTAAAGCGGCAACTGCCACCAGCGTTTTGCCGGTCTGCTCCTCGCCCAGCTTTGCGCACAGGGGCTGCAGGTCCTCGGCGTGCCAGCGGCGGGACTGCAATTCCCGGTACACGGCAATGATATCCGTGCGGGCGGGGACGATCTGTTTTTTCTGTTCTTCGGTCAGGGGGGTGCCCCGGCGCAGTGCCTGCACCAGTGCAGCCTGCCGCGCCAGCTCTGCGCCCAGCCCTGCCGGGTGCAGGTCGATGATACGGCCGGAGAGCTGCGCCCCTCGGGCGGACTCGTAGACCGAAAGGTTCAGTGCCACGTCCACCACATCGCCCAGCGCGTAGGGCAGCTGCTCGGCGGGCATCCCGAACCAGACGGCGTACAGGCAGCTATTGCCCTGCCGCAGCCCTTCCGATACCGGGTATACGCCGTCCACCACGGCACTTTGCAGCAGGAACACCGGGGTGGGGTTCTCGGCTCCGTAGGGTGCCAACTGCTCCAGATGCCGCACGCTCTCCACCGTGATGCGGTCCAGATGGATGGTCACATCACAGGTAAGGGGCGGGGTGTGCAGCACCGGGCATTCCCGGGCAGCCCAGTCGTTCAGGCGGCGGCGCAGCTCGGGCAGATTTTCTTCCCGGACGGAAAGTCCCGCCGCCATGGCATGACCGCCGTAGCGCACCAGAAGGTCGGCACAGGAGCCGATGCAGGCGTGCAGGTTAAAGCCCTGCACGCTGCGTCCGCTGCCCTTGCCCTCGCCGTGCTCGTCAATGGTGACCACGATGACCGGGCGTCCGGTGCGCTCCACCAGCCGGGAAGCCACGATGCCAATGACGCCGGGATGCCAGTCCCGTCCCCACAGCAGCATGATGCGGTCATCCAGACGCTCGGGCTGCTGTTCCAGCAATTCCTCGGCAGCTTTGAAAATCTGCTGCTCAGTCTCCTGCCGGTGGGCGTTGATCTCGTTCAGCTTGTGCGCCAGTTCCTCGGCCCTGTCCGGGTCCTCACAGAGCACCAGCTGCAAGGCGGTGACGGCGTTATCCATGCGGCCTGCCGCGTTGATGCGGGGTGCGATGGCGTAGCTGATATTCTCGGCGGTGATGGGCTTGCCCGCAAGGCCGACTTCCTCTAAAAGTGCCCCAAAGCCGGGGCGGTCGGTCTGTTGCAGCTGCCGCAGCCCGGCCTTGACAAGGGTGCGGTTCTCCCCCACCAGCGGCATCACGTCTGCCACAGTGCCCACGGCGGCAAGGTCGCCGCAGTAATCCAGCATTTCCTCCGGCGGGCAGCCGTCCAGCGCAGCGCAGAGCTTGAAGGCTACGCCCGCGCCGCACAGACCCTTGAAAGGGCTGTGGTCGTCCTCTCGGCGGGGGTCCACCACGGCCACGGCCTTGGGCAAAGTCTCCGGCGGCAGATGGTGGTCGGTGATGATCAGGTCCATACCCAGTGAAGCCGCAAAGTCGGCTTCCTCCACGGCAGAAATGCCGTTATCTACGGTCACGATGAGGGTGCAGCCCTTGTTATGCATGGACTGAATGGCGTTTTTGGACAGGCCGTAGCCGTCCCCTTCGCGGCTGGGCAGCATACACTTGACGGACGCGCCCATGCCCTTGAGGTGCTGGTACAGCAGGGCGGTGGCGGTCACGCCGTCCACATCGTAGTCGCCGAAAACCGCGATGGTCTCGCCGTTGTCAATGGCCTGCCAGATGCGCTGACAAGCGGCGTCCATGTCGGTCAGCAGGGCGGGGTCGGAAAGTTCTTCCTCCCCTGCCAGCAAGGTCAGCGCTTCGGCGGGGTCGGTGATGCCCCGGGCGGCAAGGATACCCGCCAGCAGGGCGTTTTCCTTCTGCTGCGCAGCCAGCACGGCCTTATATTTTTCGTCTGACCACGGCGCTTCGTCCATGGCCTGCTCTTCCAGCTGTGCCGCCGCTTGTTCGGCAATGGCGGCGGTCAGTTCCCGCACAGCGGCGCGGTCCAGCGGTTTTTGTTCCCAAGCACGGTAGGTCATTCAAATTCCCTCCCGGTCAGGCCATCGTTGGCCAGCATTCCCTGCAAAGCGGCGATCTCGGAAGAAATGTCCATGGCTACGTCCGAAAGCAGATTGTTGTACAGGTTCTCATACGCCTGATTCAAGGTGTGCAGGATACCCGCGATATCCCGGCGGATGGTCTCGGCGTTTTCGCCCTGCTGCCCCTGCACATCGTTATAGGTGTGCAGCAGCTTGAGGGTGGTGGGAATATAATATTCCGCAAAACGGCGGGTCTTGGGCTGGCTTTCCGGGTGTGCCTCCAGCCAGTCGCAGATGGCGGTAGTGGTCTTGTGCATGGCCGCCAGCTCTTCCCGCGCCTGCGCGTCCTGCATGAGCTGCTGCTCTTTTTCCAGCACGGCAGCAAAGCGGCGGGCGGTATCGAGATTGAGCAGAGCATCGCCGGTTTCTTCCTTTTCCGGCTGCGGCTGCGCGGCGGCTGCGGCGGCTTTCTCCTTGGCAGCGCGGTAGTCCTCTGCCGTCAGGTAGAGCGTTTCAGTCTCATCGTCCAGCCATGCGTTCAGCCAGCCCTTATGGATGTAGCCGCGCAGCTTTTTCAGCGCCTTTTTCTTGGTCTGGTGGGTCAGGTCTGCCAGCATCTCCACCGCCAGCCCCTTCTGCGCGTTCAGCTTTTCGGCTGCATCTGCCAACGCCCCCAACTTTTTGGAGGCCGACAGCCGGGAGGCACCAGCGGAGATCATCACACCAAAACCACATGCCAGCAAGGTAAAGATGCCGCCGCAGAATTCCAGGGCTGTCATAGCCGCTTCGGTAAGCAGCTCGCCGCCCACAACGTACTGGGCAATGTCCTGCACCCAGATGGGGGTAGCCGCCGCAGCCACGCCAAGGCAGCTGATTCCAGCGATGCCAAAGGTGGCCGCAAAGGTGATGCCCACCGCCAGCAAAGTGCAGCCTGCGCTATGGCGTTTTTTTGCGCTGATACGGATGCTTTCCACCGGGGTCGGCTCCGGCTTTGCAAAGATCTGCCGGAACCAGCCGGGCATCCCGGCGGGGTCGGCATCCGCAGCACCTTCGCGGAAAGGCTGCTTTGCATCCCCGTAGGGATAACCTCTGCGCCCCTGCCGGAAGGCCTTTGCGGCCTCTCCGATACCGTAGTTGGCTGCATGGACAGCGGCTTTGCCCACATCCCACGCCCGGTCACCGATGTCCATGCCCCTGCCCTCAAAGCCGTGGGCAAAGGCATCGGTCATGGTGTCGCCAAAGGCGCGCAGCTGGTCTTCCAGCTCCTGCTGTACCTGTCGGCCTTCGTTATTATTTCGGTTATCGTTTTCACGATCGTACATCAAAATTTTCTCACCCTTCTGCCGGTGCATACCGGCTGATGATGGCGCGGGCCACCCGCAGACCATCCACGGCGGCGCTCATAATGCCGCCCGCATATCCCGCACCCTCGCCGCAGGGGTAAAGCCCTGCCAGCTGGGTGCACACAAAGTCCTCTTCCCGCTTGAGCCGCACCGGGCTGCTGGTGCGGGTCTCAAGGCCGGTCAGGATGGCGTCCGGCGCAGTGTAGCCCGCGATCTTGCGCTCATAGGCGCGCAGACCCGCTCGCAGGGTATCCGCCAGCTCCCCGGGCAGCAGTGCGCCCAGATCTGCGGCAGTCACACCGCGGTCGTAGGTGGGCTGTACGCTGCCAATATGCAGCTGCCCGCGCCCTTCCAGAAAGCTTTGCACATTCTCTGCCGGGGCGGCGTAGGCTCCGGCG
>ENA-OPVT01001684-OPVT01001684.1-human-gut-metagenome-genome-assembly--contig:-NODE-1684-length-13347-cov-1.714339_pt1 | contig 13347 bp, 5 predicted proteins | sample MGYA00241499_ERZ501990 | MGnify/ENA primary metagenome ERZ501990 (study PRJEB25962, sample SAMEA2042104) | human gut metagenome | biome: human gut; feature: human-associated habitat; material: faeces...
GTATTTACGGATCACTTTGTCCGGATTCAGGGCAAGTTCTGCTTTGCCTGATACATATTCAGCCAGTTTTTTAATAAACGGAACAATATGCTGTACTCCGACTTCTGCGACTTCCTGATAATTTACATACAGGAAATCATGCGTCTTGGACTGTGCGAATGCCGTTTCTCCTTCTGTATTGTATTCCACAACTGCGGATACATCTCCGTTCAGAGAACTCTTTACTCCATTCAGGTATGCAATCGCTGCATCTGTTGTATCTTTCCAGCAATCCAGCCAGTAAACAATCTGATTTCTGATTGCCTCATTACCTGATTCTTTATACAATGCTGCTGCATCCTGAAGTGTCTGGAATTCCTGGATCAGATCATCCACATCTGCTTCTGTGACCGTTTCCGTTTCCAGTTTATCTTTAAATGCGTTGAGTTTTTCCTTCAGTTCTACTGACTCCTGAAGCTCAGTTACACGGCTGTCCATATTCTGATTGATCATATGCTTGGACAACTCTCTGAGTGCATCACTTGCTTCTGTCTCTACTGCCGAATTATGATCTACAAATGAAAATGCGTCTTCCCATGTCTGATCTGCATCGGCATCTGTATCCCAGATATTCCATGCATAGGATGCATTTGCAAAAATAGCTACTTTACTTGGCTCTGACTGCTGCATCGGGTTCAGCATGATTCCCTGAATCTTAGACGCATCAACACCACCATGAAGGAATGTGCTGTTACCACCCATGATCAGATGCTTATGTGAGTTATCTGAACAAGGCCAGTTGATCCACATGAAAGGACCTCTTCCTACATTATTTGTAAATGTAGTAGTAAAATTATTTGTAACCTCACCCCAGACACGTCCACCGGTCATAACGATCTGTACATTTTCCGGTACACTCTTCAGGGTCTGAAGTTCACTGGAACTTCCATTTCCCATATAATCATACGGAACGAACGGAAGTGTCATCTTCATATCAGGGTATTCCTGCTTCACCTCTGCCAGCCAGGTACTCATATCGTTCAGAAGTCTTACTTCATTTGCTGCTCCCGGATTTACAAAGTCATCCGCAAGAATCGCAATCTGACGTACTCCTGCATCAATTACCTGCTTAAACTTTGCTTTCAATTTTGCAAGATCTTCATTATAGTGTGCATCTGTATCAAAGCGGAAGTTATTTCCACTCGGAAATGGATGCAGGGCATACACAAATCTGCACTTGGAAGCATTTCCAGCTTCTGCAAGTGGTCTGATCTTACTCTCTAACTCTTCATCTGTATAGAGTTCATCCCAGTTTGCTCTGTGTTTCGGATCATCCTTTGGTGCATAGAAATAAGCATTTAACTTATAGTATCCCCCCCATGTCATCAGATTCACACGATCCTCTGTAGACCATGGATTTCCATAATATCCTTCAATAAATCCACGGCTTACAACATCTGCATAATCTTCAATCGTAAAATTTCTGATCGACAGGCTCTCTGTCTGTGCAAGTACATGATACAGTGTCGTCAGTCCATAAAAACTTGCATCTGTATCTTTTCCCAATACAGCAATCGTATTGTTGTCACTTTTCAGGAAATAGGAATCGGTATGATCAAATAATGAAGTATCTACAGCATATTCATCTACGATCTGATCATCTACTGTTCCGTCCGATCCGTAAACTCCTACATAAATGTTCGTTGCACCACTCTTTTCTGCATCTGATTCTGTCACATTCAGACCTTTCAGTTCTGCAGTCTCTTCAAGTCGTGCTTTTGTTGCATCGTCAATATCCTCATCATAAATGACATTGACATTCTTTTTCAGGATGTAGCTTCCATCCTGATACGTCATTTCCTGAGGATTCGGATAAAGCTTATATGTAACTTCTTCCGCTTCCTCAGCCTTTGCCGGTATTGCAGTCATCGGCAGAACCATTGCCACCGCCAGCACTGCTGCAAGTACCTTTTGGACTCTTCTTCCTTTCATGCTTTTTCCTCCCTTGCAAAATTTAATTTTATTTAACTATCAAATAAAATCACGCAAGTATACAAATCTATTATAACATTACAAGATTTTTTTTCCTTGTCATTACCGTTACTATTCTTCCTTATTTTTGTCTAATATGGAACTAAAAATCACCGGATTTTCAGATACTTCTCTTTAAAATCCGGTGGTTTTCTCCATCTTGAAACTATTCTTTTAATATTCAAATACAGCAACGCCATAAGCAGGGAGCGGATATGCAAAAGAATATTTCTGACCGTCGCACTCTTTCTTCACCGGCTTATAGATCTCGGTTCTCTTTTCTCCAGAACCTCCATACTCTTTCTCGTCGCTGTTCAGTACCAGCTTACACTGCCTCTTCGTCGGCACTCCAACCCGGTAATCTTCTCTTGCTACCGGAGTAAAGTTGCACACAAATAAAAGATTCTTTTTCTTTCCCTTTGAATGTCTGACAAAACTGAAGATACTTCTGAAAATATCATCTTTATTGATCCATTCAAATCCGGCCGGATCATTATCCAGCTCATACAGTGCAGGATGCTTCTTATATAAATGCAGAAGATCTCTGTACCAGTTCTGGATCTGCTGATGTGGTTCTTCTGAAAGAAGGAACCAGTCCAGTTCTCTCTCCTCGCTCCACTCACGCAGTTGTGCAAACTCCTGTCCCATAAAAAGAAGCTTCTTTCCCGGATGTCCTGTCATAAATGCATATGCTGCCTTGAGATTGGCATATTTGTCAAAGCCTTCTCCCGGCATCTTATTCAGCATGGAGCATTTCAGATGAACGACTTCATCATGCGAAAGAACAAGGATATAGTTCTCCGAATATGCATACTCCATGGAAAATGTCATCATATGATGTGCATTTTTCCTGAAATACGGATCCAGCTTCATATACTCTGTAAAATCATGCATCCATCCCATATTCCACTTCAGGCTGAATCCCAGTCCGTCATCCTCCGGGTTTCCTGTAACCTTTGGCCATGCAGTGGATTCTTCTGCGATCATCAGTGCGCCAGGGTTACGTCCGGTAGTAACGGAATTCAGATGCTTGAAAAATTCGATTGCTTCCAGATTCTCATTGCTGCCGTATTTGTTGGCGATCCACTGACCGTCTTCTTTACCGTAATCAAGATACAGCATGGAAGCAACAGCATCTACGCGGAGACCATCGATGTGATAATGTTCGATCCAGAACAGTGCGTTGGCGATCAGGAAGTTCTTAACTTCTGCTTTACCATAATCGAAGATCTTGGTTCCCCAGTCCGGATGTTCCCCCTTCTTAGGATCTGCATATTCAAAGGTAGCTGTGCCGTCAAAGTCAGCGAGTCCGTGTGCATCGCGTGGAAAATGTGCCGGTACCCAGTCAAGGATTACGCCAATCTTATTCTTATGGAAGTAATTGATCATATATGCGAAATCTTCCGGCGTACCATAACGGGAGGTCGGAGCATAATATCCGGTCACCTGATATCCCCAGGAGCCGTCAAATGGGTATTCTGAAATTCCCATCAGTTCGATATGAGTATACCCCATCTTTTTTATGTAGTCTGTAGCTGCATGCGCAAATTCACGGTAGCTGTAGAACCCATCATCTTCACGTCCCGGATGGCGCATCCAGGAACCGATATGTGCTTCATAAATGGAAATTGGTGAGGAATGGAAATCCCATTCTGCCCGGTGCTTCATCCAGACACTGTCACTCCATTTTAAATGGGAGATATCAGCAATCTTTGAGGCAGTTCCCGGTCTCAACTCTGCACTGTTCGCAAATGGATCAGCTTTGTAAAGCTTATCTCCGGTCTGTGTCTCGATACAGTACTTGTAAAGCTGTCCGAGCTGTGCTTCCGGAACAAATGCGGTATAGATTCCAAGTGGTTCCTGACGCTTCATAACGTTTGCATCTTCACTCCAGCCGTTGAATTCACCGACTACGGCAACTGATCTGGCGTGTGGAGCCCATACTGCGAAATATACGCCGGTTTTTTTCCCATCTTTTACAAAATGTGCACCCATTTTTTTATAGATTTCATAATGGGTTCCCTGTCCGAATAAATATTGATCTAATTCGCCGATTCTATAATCAGCGGGTTTATCTGTTGTTACAGTTTTTACAGACTTTTTAGCTGTAGACTTTTTAGCAGCAGTTTTAGCAGCTGCCGGTTTTTTTACAGTAGATTTTTTTACGGCCGTCTTGCGGGTCGTGTTGGTCTGTTGTGCTGTTGTTTTTTTTACTGCCATCCCATTCACCTTCTATCAAAGATATTTAGGAATATTATACTAGAAATAGCGATAAAAAGAAAGAGTTTTGGACAACTTATACATTTCTTATGTAAGATGTCTAAAACTCTTTCTTTATAGTTATCGGTTTTGTCTGCATATATAAAAGAACGCGCCGGAAGCGCGTTCTTTGTAGAAATCTTATGCTTTAAAATCTTCTTCTTTCAGGATGATGTGGTCTGAATTATCAGTGCTTCTTCCAAATACCCGTTTCACAAGATGTTTTACATTTGCTTTCTGGGAATGTGAAATTGCTTCATCCATGATCTCTTTTACTTCTGCAACAGTAACCGCATGATCTTCTCTCTGCATCATATCAATCCGGCTGTATAATGCAAGGATTCCCATTTCATCGATACGGTATCCGTTTTCCTTAGCATAGGTCTGACCGAATGTAACCAGTTCATCATTGATGAATACCGGAAGCTCCAGTCTGGAAGTAAATTTACGTTTGAATTCGCGATGGGATGCAAACATCCTTTCCAGCGGTTTCTTCTGGTCTTCCAGAAGGAAGAGAAGTTCGCCGGTCTGTTCATCCATCATGTCATTCAGTTCACGGATGGTTCTGTCATTCATCTTGGAAGCTTTTTCGATGATCAGTGCGCCACCGTTCAGCTTATCGATGATACTTCCGATGTCCTTTTTGTTCAGAGAATCACCGGTTACGATTGCAACTTTACCCTGTTTGAGTCTGCGCTGTTTCTGGATTGCTTTTACAATATCAACTGCGAGGACTGTTTTTCCGCTTCCCTTGCGGCCAAGGATCAGGATGTTGCCTGTGCGGGAAGTTCCATAACGGTTACGGCAACGTTTGTCGTTATCAAGGATTTCAACAAGCTGTTCACTGACACCACGGATCGGTACAAAGTAAGAGAACAGCTGCTTCTGCTCTTCAGTAAGTCCAAGCTTCAGTCCGATCTCACTTGTTGCACTCAGATCGTAACGACCCTGTACAACGAATCCGGTATCGAATTTACCCATGCGTTCGGTGATTTCATCTTCTGACGGTTCTTCGATTTCAAGAACTTCGTCAATATCAGGAGTTTGCGCTGATTTTGAAGTTTCTTTCTCTGGCTCAGGAGCCGGTTTCTCGTCAAATTCAAGATCAAGATAATCATCACTGCTATCTAATTCTTCTTCATCTTCAAAGGAATCAAGGTCTGCAAAATCACCATCATCTTCGTCAGAATCATGATCATCGATATCGAGAGCAGATTCTTTTTCAAAATCAAAATCCTCTTTATGATCTTCATCTAATTCATCATCGATCTGGTAGTCATCTTCGTCTTCATCCTCGTATTCTTCCTCATCGTCATACTCGGAATCGTCTTCATCCTCGTATTCCTCGTCATCGTCATATTCGGAATCATCTTCATCTTCGTATTCCTCGTCATCGTCATACTCGGAATCGTCTTCATCTTCGTATTCCTCGTCGTCATCATACTCGGAATCATCTTCATCCTCGTATTCCTCGTCGTCGTCATACTCGGAATCATCTTCATCTTCGTATTCCTCGTCGTCGTCATACTCGGACTCATCCTCATCCTCGTATTCAGCTTCTTCATCGTAAACCGCATCCGATTCATCATCTTCTTCGGAGTCAACGATTTCTTCAAAATCATTTTCTTCCGGAGCTTCCTCGTCAGTGTCTGAAGCTTCTTTGGATGAATCTTCCGGGCTTTCAGTCGCTTCATCCTCTTCATCATCAACGAAATCTTCAGCATCTTCATCGGTGATTTCAGGCTCTTCACCATTTTCAAGCTGTTCCATCAGTTTGCGGATATCATCAGAAAGGATTGGTTTTGTAGCTCCAAGAACTTCCTCTTCTTCTTCTTTCTTCTTCTCGCGCAGGGCTTTTTCTTTCTCAGCTTCCTCCTGGCTCTTTTCAAGAATCTTTGCATTTTCACGCTGAGTTGCTTCCCAGTTGGCAAGAATTTCTTCAATCTTCATCTTACCGGTCATCTGTGAATCGTCTGAAGCAGATTCAGGAGCAACTGCACCACTTGCAACGGCAACACCAGCTTTCAGGGCATCTGAAAGGGAAGCACCGGAAATGGTTGTGGAAATATCGGAAGTGCTTCGAATCCGGGTTTTTGGCTGTGACTCAGCTTCTGGTTCGGAAGCATGTGTCCGGGCCATTGGCTCTGGAAGATCCGGAAGATCAATACTGTCTGTGACATGTACATCTTTGCGGACCTTGTCTGCAATTCGTGGATTCGGTTCCGGACGTTCTTTGGATTTTCGGAAGGAAGGTTTTCTCTTGGAAGAATCCTTACGGCCGATACCATCATTTCGATGATCGTATTTTTCCTGCTGAAGTGGAGTCAGCGGTTTGTATTTCATTTTAAGTTCCATTGCCTGGTATACATAAGTACCTTCGCTGAACCAGAGAATCAGATCATCACATTCATCAAGACATTCGGAAGTCATACCGGCTTCAGCGTATAATCTGGCAAGTTCATATGCCCATTTTTCAACGTATTCAGAATGCTTGAAATCTTCAAGAGCTTCAATCTGTTCTTTGACTGGCGCTTTCTGTGCTTTTAAGATCTTATACCGGAGAATGTACTGGTTTGGATCTTTCGGAGCAAGCTTGACAAATTCTTCGTAGCAATCAGCTGCTTCATCGAAATGTCCCAGCTTCAGAGAAATAATTCCCAGGCGGTATACAACCTTTCTGCTGGAAGGTGCTTTATCATACGCAATAAATAAGGTATCACGTGCTTTACCAAGTTCCCCCGCATTTTCATAGATTTCGCTTACGGTAGAGAGCATGGCGGTATTTTTTACTTTACGCCAGTCGATCGTATCTGCAATCGACATCGCTTTCTGGTAAGACTTCTGTTCGGCATACGCAAGCATCTGCTCTGTCTTTGCGCGATATTCATATTTATCCAACGTTTCTCACCTCATATGATTATTATTAATTATTTTACTTTTCCTCAGTAAGTCTGACTTTTGTACCAGAAACGGAAAACAAAAGTCTTATAATTTTACTTACTAAGTGTATCATAGAGCGTTGTCAATGTCAAAAATTACGGCTGATATTTTTCAGAAATGTTAAAAAAATATTACAAAAAATTCACAAATTGGGAGCTGGTAACAGAAAAAAAGGAGACAGCCATCTTTTGAATGGCTGTCTCGGAATATTCAATTGTAATTTTTATTTTTATATCGGAGGAATTAAGTAATTCTTATTCCTGTAAGTTCTTTGAGCATTTCATATGATATTCAGATTTTATAAAATTTATAAAAATGAAATCATATGAATCGATTTTGATCAATTCTGATCGTTCGTTATTTTATATAATCAGGTAATCCAATTTTGGTATTTATCAGCTTTCTCGTCACTGTTAAATTTACTTATCAATGAATGTTTCTTTACACATTTTCTGATCTTGAATTACTGTGGTATTTACTTCAATATGTCAACAAATGCTGAATCTTTTTATATCTTATAATCGCTTCCGGTTTATCTACTACTCCGACCTTTTTTATCATTAACTTTTCTCTTACCGGATTATAATCTATGGTTAAGGCTCATCTCACAGGAATTTACATTTGCCATACCATTAACATATTGAGTTTTAGATGATGAAATATCCAACGGTCAAAGCCTCCTTCCTTTCGTTCTCGTTCCAAAATTTTATCCGGATATTCTTTTTCTCTTATACTTTTTTCTGTTCAGAAGTCAGATATCAATTTTCTCTTATTATTATAAATTATCAATTTAAAAAATTGTTCTCTACACACTCCGCTTACAAAACGCTCATAACCAAAATGTATAGTTGCTTTTTTAAAACTTTCTAACCTTCAAATAACAATTATTCTTGTTACCCTTTTCTGATCTGGTTCTTCATCTTATACTCTTGGCGAGTATATATGAAACTATGTAACAGATTAAAAAAATATCTTTTTGAAATTCCCTTTCTCGTCAGGAACTTCTTTTCTTTTGGATTAACTTAATAATAACACCCAAATACTTATTTGTCAATATAATTTTAAAATAATTTTGATAAAATTAGAAAGAAATGAAATTATAATATATATATCAGAAAATTCAAACAATTATAAATACGATTAGAAATAGTTATAGCCATTTGCAATATATTCGGGGTTTTGCTATTGTTTCCGTCCATAAATGCATGATACACTAAAAAATAGATGAAAAATACAGGCTATGGCATTGGGATAAAGAAAGGAGACCTACAGATATGGGAGGATTTTTTGGCGTTGCATCAAAAGAAGCATGTAATCTGGATCTTTTTTATGGAACAGATTATCATTCGCATCTTGGAACCCGCCGCGGAGGTATGGCTACTTACGGAAGTGATGGCTGGAAGAGAGCGATTCATAATATTGAAAATTCACCGTTCCGTACAAAATTTGAAAAAGATGTTGATACAATGAAGGGAAATATTGGAATTGGATGTATTTCAGATTATGATCCACAGCCAATTCTGATCCAGTCGCATCTGGGGTGCTTTGGAATTACGACAGTAGGTAAGATCAATAATGCGGATCAGCTGATCCGGAATCTTTATGAAAATGGACATACACATTTTCAGTCTATGACCAATGGACAGATCAATTCTACAGAGCTGGTTGCGGCATTGATCTGTAAAAAGGATTCGTTTGTTGAGGGAATCCGTTATGTGCAGTCAGTAGTTGAAGGCTCGATGACGCTTCTGCTTCTGACAGAGAATGGAATTTATGCAGCCAGAGACCTTCTCGGACGTACACCGGTTGTGATCGGAAAGAAAGAGAATGCATACTGCGTTTCCTTTGAAAGCTTTGCATATATCAACCTTGGATACACAGATTACAAAGAGCTGGGACCTGGGGAAATCGTCTACGTGACACCGGAATCTGTGGAGACTGTAAGTCCTGCATGTGAAAAGATGAGAATCTGTTCGTTCCTGTGGGTATACTATGGATATCCTACTTCTTCTTATGAAGGGGTTGGTGTAGAAGAAATGCGTTACAACTGTGGAAAGCTTTTAGCACAGAGAGATGACCATTCGATCGACGTGGATATTGTTGCAGGAGTTCCGGATTCGGGTATCGCTCATGCGATAGGCTATGCAAATGAATCAGGTATTCCGTATGCAAGACCATTTATCAAATATACTCCGACCTGGCCAAGATCTTTCATGCCGACAACACAGAGTCAGCGTAATCTGATCGCCAGAATGAAACTGATCCCGGTACATAGTCTGATCGAAGACAGGAGCCTGCTGCTGATCGATGATTCTATCGTGCGTGGCACACAGCTCCGTGAGACGACAGAGTTCCTGTATCAGAGTGGCGCAAAAGAAGTGCATGTCCGCCCGGCATGTCCACCGCTTTTGTACGGATGCAAATATTTGAACTTCTCCCGTTCCAAATCAGACCTGGATCTGATCACAAGAAGGATCATCCGTGAGTGGGAAGGCGACAATGATGTCAATGTACTGGGTGAATATGCGGATCCGAACAGTGACCGGTATGCAGCAATGCTGGAGGAAATCCGCAAGAGACAGAATTTCACTTCACTTCGTTATCACAGACTGGATGATCTGATCAAATCAATCGGGATTGATGCATGCCAGGTATGTACCTACTGCTTTAACGGTGTGGAATAACAGGTAAATGAAAATATAAAACAGGTGTCCACGTAAGTATATCTTAGTGATATATCCCAGTGGGCACCTGTTTTTGTATATACGATTTTGGTGTATAAGGTGATGTGGAATGGTGTACAAAGTATGCGGAGCGGCAGCTCCTTCTGCAAAGCTGCACTATAGCAGCAGATCATCTATCTTCACATAGTCTCCCATCCGGTATGCTTCAATTGCATTTCCATTGATCACATAGAACTTTTCATTTGCATACACACCGCGGGTTCCAAGATAAGAATTACCGTTGACTTCCTCCTGCATTTGTACCTGGAAGCCCTGATCTTTATCGTAAGAAAGGATCACATACTGGTTGGCAGATCCGGAAAGCGGAAAGCCGATCAGATTCTTTTCCGTATCAACCAGTGCTGCACGGTAGTCAGAAAAGACATCCGAGTAATAGTACTGATCCAGTGTGTACTTGCTGACTTCCTTCACATCCGAAGGATCACTGATATCAAACATAGAGACCTTTACCCCGTTTGTAATGCCATTTTCATCGGTATCCATACCGATTCCAAGAAGCAGGTTATCACTGTAAAAATGCAGGTATTCCGAAAAGCCGGGAATTTTCAGCTTGCCAAGGATCTTCGGATTCTCCGGATCGGAAAAGTCTACGGAGAATAAAGGATCTGTCTGTTCATAAGTTACAAAGTAACCGGTATCGCCCAAAAATCTTGCGGAATAGACCTGTTCATTTTTGGCAAGATCCTCGATCTTACCGATTGTTTTCAAATCTGCATCCAGCACATAGACTGAATTGGACTGTGAAGAGCTTCCGACATTATGCGTAACCGTTGTCACCAGCCGCAACGTATTGTCATACTCATCAATGCTGAAGGAATCGTTCAGATATCCTTTTACTTTGCCCTGGGCAGAGCCGGAAAGTTTTCCTTTATTGTAAGACAGCTTGCGGAGGATCGTCTGATTCTTTGCCGCAAGATTATCTGCGAGGATACTGCTGTTCGCATACTCGTAAATATAAATGTTGTTCTCACTCACATAGACTTCGCCATTCTCAGACATGACTGCTTTCTGGTCTGCTGCCTTATCCGGACTGGAAGCGGAAACGGAGCTGACAACAAGGTACTGGTCTGCTGCATGGTTCGTCGGGAGATAGATATCCGACTGCTTCAGAAGATTGTCACCAACAAGCGGAACATAGGAAGGATAATCTTTTTTGGTGATCGTATCGTAAATATAATAGTCGCTGAATACATACAGATATCCGTCTTTAAAACGTGAAGTGCGGTAGTAACCACTCTGATCCACGGTTCCGATGGATTTTGGATTATTGATATCTGCCAGATCATAAGTCTGGATACGGGTACAGCTGCCGCGGTACAAGGTTTTACTGTCAGAATCAACCTGTGTGTTCTGCATGTTGCCAAGGACAAAAAGCTTCTGGTCACTCAGGTAAAATTCGGATGCCTGAAAATTCTCATTCAGCGAAATACCGGAAACAACCTTCATCTGATCAGACCGGATATCTACAATGGAAATTTCCTGTGAGTTTGCTTTCAGTGTATAAAGATAACTTCCATCCGTTTTTACAATGTCTGCTTCACCGACACCCTCTGTGCGGACGTTGGTATCGGAAAATGAAGTATCCACAGCACGTGCAGAGGCTGTTGCCGAATCCGAAGAGGAACTGGAACTATCGGTGCGTGCACCACTGTCGGCTGTTTCATTTGAATACATGACAATTCCGCTGTCGGTTGAACCGGTAACAGGTGAAGAATCCAACTCATCCTGATAAGATTGCAGGTATGTGTAGACTTCATCATAATCGGTTGCCGTCTCTAAAGTATCGGAAGAAGCAAGCTTACCGGAGGATGTACCGATTGAAGAACTGCTTTTTGTGGAAAAAGTGGCTGAGTCTGAAGAAAGATTCTGCTGGCGGATGTGGGCGCCAATGCCGACAACCAGTACCAGTGCGGCAGCAATAAGTCCTCCGCGCATCCGGTGGCCGCGGGAAAATCCATGCTTTTTCGGTATATGTCCGGAAGCCTGAGTGCTGTTATGCTCTTCCAGCATTTTCATAATCTGATCCGGTGCAAGGCTTTCCGGAACAGGAGTTTTTTCCGTAGATTGTTTTATTTTATCCAGTATTTCTTTTTCGTGATCTGTCATATGAAACACCTCCTATTACTCTTTTATCCTACTCTTTCAGAAGCCAGCTCATCTTTTCGAGGGCACGCTTTCTGCGGGAGCGGACTGTATTCGGGTTCAGCCTTAGCATTTTTCCAATCTCTTTACTGTTGTAACCGCCATAGACGGATAAGCCGATGATCAGCTGATCGTCTTCATCGAGAATAAGAAAAGCACGCTCGACATCTGTGCGGAGTCCGTCACAGTATGTGGCAGAAGCATGATCTTCTTTCAGCTCGGTCTCGGTCCGTTCATGGCTCTTTAACTTCCGGCGGCACACATTTGCCAGAATCTGAAAGATCCAGGAACGGAATGCTTCTTCTTTGCGTAATTTATGTATGTTCTCATAGGCGGAAAGAACGGCTTCACTGACGGCGTCTTCTGCATCCTGCGGATGATGCATCATGCAGAGCGCAAAACGATACAGATCCTGATAAACCGTCTTATATAATTCTTTAAATGCAATTGCATCGATCATAAAGTCCCTCCTCTCATAACAGGTTCTTTGTATATAAGAGTATAAAAAAGTCGGAAGTGTTGCAAAAAGGGACAGAAAAATTTCCGTCCCTTTTAAATCATATCATTGTCTGAGAAAAATTAACCTCTGTAATAATTGATCAGACATCCTTTGAGGATGATCTCACGTTCTGCATCCGTCAGATCACCGAGCTTCAGATCAATCTCCTTCAGATCATCGCCTACGACATAAGCCTTGATCGTGGAAGCTTTATCTTCTACTGCTTTGCGGATATCCGGCACGAAGAGATAGTCACCGTTCCTGAAAGAAAGCTTTGTGTGTTCCTCTTCGGTAATAAACGGAAGCATGCCCCAGTTGATCAGGTTCGAGCGGTAACGTTTGGTTGCGTACTCATTCGCGATATTCGCCCAGCCGCCGAGAACCTTCTGGCAGGAAGCAGCCTGCTCACGGGCAGAACCATCACCAGGTTTGACCGCGAAAATGGTACTTCCGACACCGATATTTCCTTTGCCGACTTCCGGATAAGACTTCTGGATTGCTGCCATCACCGGTTTTAATTCATCCAGTACATCCAGTGGACAAGTACCTGCTTCAATCGCTTTCTGGGCTTTCTGGACTTCTTTCGCGCGTCCTACATAGGCAGGATCCTTTCGGGAAAGTGCAAATTCAGCAAGTCCAAGCGGGTTGGAACGATAAGAAGAAGTCTCGCCGGACGGGATCAGTTCGTCTGTCGTTGTAACCGGATCGTGGATCTCAGATACGACCTTCAGGATCAGATTCTCAGGAAGAGCG
>ENA-OPVT01001685-OPVT01001685.1-human-gut-metagenome-genome-assembly--contig:-NODE-1685-length-13339-cov-3.853056_pt1 | contig 13339 bp, 13 predicted proteins | sample MGYA00241499_ERZ501990 | MGnify/ENA primary metagenome ERZ501990 (study PRJEB25962, sample SAMEA2042104) | human gut metagenome | biome: human gut; feature: human-associated habitat; material: faeces...
AGGCCAAGGAGCCCATAGAAGCCGTAAACTCATAGTCTTTGTTCACTATCAACGTTACGTCATCCGCTTCATATTTTTCGAACATTTCTGCCTTGTATCCTACTACTATAAGGATATTGCAGAAATGCAGATCTCGCAATATTCCTATGGTTCTGTCCAAAAGACAAAGATCTGGAGCAAATGGTTTGAGAGGATAAGGTACCTGAGACTCTTTCTCACGCCTCGCAGCAAGTATTACGGCTGTCTTCATATCTTTTTATCCTTGGTTCGGTCTTGTCGTTATACTCATAAGTGATATCACCCACCTTAAACTGGAAATGCAGGAAATCTCCATGATGCTTGATGTTCTTGAAACCATAGACATCTGCCTCCTGGATATTAAGACTTTTGCATATTGATTTCACAACACTTGAACGAGTATCCCCTACATAGCTGACGTCAAACAAGCGCAACTCGTCAAGGCTGTCAAATTCCTGGATATCACCTTCTTTATAGCGGTTGATTTTCATCTTGGGCAATTGGTCGAGATAACGAATATACAAATCCTCCCAATACCCTTGCTTGGTAGTTTCATTCTTATACTCCTCAATCATAATTTTACGGAATGCCTCAGAAAACGCATGATTAAAAAACACATGCCCTACCATATACCACGCATCACGTCCGCCAACGCGTACGCCTGTGATATAACCTTCAGCATTGGTCGTAAGGCAATACTCATTCGTCTCACCTGCTGCGTAAAGGGCAGAATAGCAACTGTCGCAAGAATCCTTCACAAACACATTCTCCGGAAAATAATTATCCGAGCTACAAACAAAAGTATTGTCCAATTTGTCTATCACACGAATCAATGACGAGGTGTTGTTGTAGCGTGCAAAATCTTCATTAAGCACAATCTCCACGCCATACTTGTCGCCAAGATAGGCAAACAAATCCGCCTTATAGCCTACAACCAAGGTAATATCGGCAATGCCTGCTTCTTTCAACTGGCGCATCTGACGTTCTACCAAAACCTCGCCTTTCACTTCGAGCAATCCCTTCGGACATTCGGCAGATAGTGGCACAAATCTCGAAGAGGTACCTGCAGCCATAATGATGGCATTTCGTTTCTTCATTATCTTAGAACGCAAAATTTGCCGCAAAGTTAACGTATGATTTGTCAAAGGCTGGATTATAGATGTATTCTACACTCAAAGGTAAGGCCCAGCCATTCTTAAACTGCACGTTATAGGTATATTTCAAATCAAGATTGCATACGGCAAACTTCTTCTCGTAGTTGGTATAGCACGACTTGTTTGGCGTCACACCCAAGGCCAAAGAAAGGCGATTGTCATCTAGAAAGTCGTAATAAGTACCAATTTCCATGTAGGTAGAATATGCCTGTTTCTTGTTTCCCGAACCATCGTCACAAGCATCATCATCCCCAGCAAAGAAATTGCTAACAGTAATCCAAAGTGGAACTTTTTCAGGAGCATAGGTTATGCTTGCCTCTAACCAATGGCCGTTATGTTTGCCACCAATATACTCATCATCCTTACCATTGATCGTTGGATAATAATAGTCGCTGAAGCCCAATGTCAGCCCTTTCCATGTATAACTAACCCCGAGGTCCACTTCGGCATACTTACCATTTATAGCATATCCACCCATAGCGTATACATAAAGGCCATTCCATTGATAGTTTATACCAGGGAAGACAACAGGAGACGCGTCTTGGGACATCATCTCCATGCCCCGCCACACATACTTGGTCTGAAGGTCAACTCCCAAATGGAAATTTGAAGTTCTGAGTTTCGCTCCCCAGTTGTTTTTTTCATGGGGTTCGGTTATTTCAGTGGCTTCTTTGGGTTCCCTCGCCTCAACCTCTATAGAAGAGATCGGTTCTTGTACATTGCCAAACTGCTGAGCACAAGAAGATGTGTATATTACCAACAACGACAACGCTAAAAAATATTTTTTCATTTCTTCATTAATTTCGTTACATCCTTTTCATTTAAGAAATCCTCCATAATCTGACTAATGGCAATTCCTATTTCTTTGGACACAGAAGGCATCTTTTTATTTTGAATCGACTTAACAAAAGCTACAATCTCATATCGGGTTCCTTCACCTTCCAACTGATAGAAAAATCTACGATTATTCTCTGCATTCTCATATCGTACTTCAAAATAATCTGTCTTCCACCATGGTGCAGGAACATATATATATCCTTTGGTGCCAGAGATGATTAAGCAGCCTTCACTTTTTACTCCTTTTCCTACACTTATGCTTGCACATGCGGAAGGATAAACAAAGTTGCATTTGGTAAATTCATCATATTTGTATTCTTCATTGGCAATGCGCGAAATGATTTCCTTTTTGCCATAGTCTACCCCGAGAAGCTGGAAAACAGGCAACAAAGCAGTAGGTCCCCAATCATTCAAACTGCTAACACACCCAACTACCTGATGGTTGTCTGCAAAATTCACAGTTCTTATGCTGGTACAAGTAGAATCTATAGAAACAACATCGCCAATAATTCCGCCTTTCACCAAAAGAAGCATACGGTTGTAAGCTGTTGAATAGGCTGTTTTACAAGCTAAAGAAAGAACACATCCTTTTTTTTCTGCCAATTCAAATAGCTCATGTGCCTGTTTCGCATTCTGGGTAAGCGGCATCTCACAAAGAACATGCTTCTTATGCTCAAGGGCGTAGGTAATATACTTATAGTAATTTGCAGGATGGCTATAAATATATACAGCATCTACTTTTTCCACAAATGCCTGAAAATCGGAATTTGCAGACAAGGTCCTAACTCCATTTACATATTTACACTCTTCGATAAATTTTTCTGTGACAATACCGTCCCCATAAACACCCAAAACAATTTCTCTATCATGGGAACGAATGATACTACTTGAAATACCTTCTGTCCTTGGTAGATAGATCACTCTACAATAATCATTGAGATAATCAAAGTGACCTTCCCAATCTGATCCTATGGCAAAAACGTCAACGGCGTACTTTTGGATATCGTCTATTTTTTGACCTTCATACTCCTCGATAATGACTTCGTCAGCAAGGCCCGTGGCTTGAACGCCAGCTACTCTTTCCATTAAACTCTGCTGGACATTTATTTTACCACGAGTTTTGTCGAAGTCATCCGCCGTAACACCAACAATCAGATAATCGCCAAGCGCCTTTGCTCGCTCAAGCAACTTTATATGACCATAATGCAACAGATCATATGTTCCATATGTTATAACTTTAGTCATAAAACGGCTTTATATAAATTTCTTTTTTCTTAAATCTAAGAACGCAGATATCAGTCTGTCATAATCGCCCTTGTGCAAATATCCAATATGACCAACTCTGAAAACAGTGTCCTTCAAATCCCCTCCATTGGGACACACCCATATGCCATACTCGTCCTTTAGTTTTAGAAATATTTCGTTAGCCGATTGAGTGGTCGGACGAAGAGGCGTTAGGGCATTGCTCAAACTCTCGCTTATAACCTCAAAAGGTAAATCATGCTCTACTAGTTTGTCACGAAAATAATTCGCCAAACTTGCACAACGTTCTATTTCTGTTTCAACGCCACCATTCTCCTCTATTTCCCTTAGGCGAGCGTTTATCTGGCGTAGGATTCCAACGGCGGGTGTCCAAGGTGTCTGTCCCCTCTCCATGTTTTTTAAAGCGAGCTTCAAATCAAGATATTGGCAACAACACTTGGTTTTGGCTATACGATTCAAAGCAGAAGGAGCAAGCACCATTACTGCTATGCCTGGTGCACAAGCCAAAGCCTTTTGACTACCTGTTATCATGACTCCGGCATCTAGTGATTGCATATCAAAAGGATCACAAAGAAACGAAGAGATAGTGTCAACAATTAAGAAACAATCATTTCGCTTGCAGAATTTAGACACAAGATCCATATCATAATGAACACCTGTAGACGTCTCATGTTTCTGGATTAAAAAAGCAGTATATCCTTTGCCTTCATATTTTGACAAATGTTCTGGCTTCAAAGTTTTCCCATGCCCCAATTTGATCTCAGAAAAAGGAACCTCATGCAAACTAAGGAGTTCTACAAAGCGCTGCCCGAAGCTTCCTCCATTTACCACAAGCGCTTTGTCATCTTTGGAGAGACAGTTTATGATAGCGGCCTCCATACCTCCAGAGCCAGAGCAAGTCATAAAGACTGCTCTACTATCATTGGTTGCTTTGGAGAATTTCTTAACGAGTCGCTCGTTCTCCAACATCATTTCGGAAAACTCTGCGGTTCTAAAATAAGGCACCTGCTCAGCGCCTATTGCCCGTACAACATCACTCGACTGCACAGGGCCAACAGTAAAATTTAGCATTTTTTCAAATAACTATTTAGGGTTAATCCCTATTCTTCTATCGCATAGATCGTAAGCGTCCAAAAATGTCAAAACGCCTTTATTTGCGGGCCTTTTGCAAAGCCCGCAAATTTCATTTTTAATTTTCTTTCACTAAAAAATCATCGCTCCAAACTAATTGTCATCGGAAGCAAGTTCTCGTAGTCCGTCCTACCAGACTTCACGGCCTTGGGTAAAGCCTTGAAGTATTGCCTGGACGAGACTCCGACTTGCTTGCAAGTTTGAATAAAGGTATTATACATTGCCGATTTCAATACTCCTTGAACACTTCCGACTCCAAAGAACGACCTGGCTGCTGGCTTTTACTTCCACTGTAAAGATCAGAACGAAGGAGAGCTATCTCACCCTCCAAATCCTTACGCTCCTTGGCATGCTTCTTTCGTTCAGCTTCCAACTGATGATTTTTCTCGTTGGCATCAGCCAACAGGGCCTCAGCTGTTTCCAACCTTCTCTTCGTATCGGCAAGCTCCCGTTTGGTTTCTTGTAATTGCTGAAGCACAACATCCAACTTTTGAGAATGAGTGGCACCTAAGGCCATGTTCTCATCATTGTGTGCTTGCTGTTGAAGACGAGACAAACGGACCTCGTCCGTCAAATCTTTAATATTGGCGGTAAGGTGGCTTATCTCCTCATCCTTGGACTGAACCTGCGAATACAAGAATTTACAAAAGTTATGTAGCTCTTCTTCTGTCATACCATGGGACGGTTCATATATTGTACCACATTCGCTCATAGAACTACCCGTACAACAACTTCCATATATTTTAGAACTTGACACAACTCCATTTCTGTTCGCGACTCGGCAATGCCTGAGTAAGCTCGGCATTGCTCTCGCCGCATCAGAATTTGCGCCAAACCATTTTATTGACTATGCCGACGTAGCTCTGTACGATCTTCACGACTTTGGTGCTGACATTCTCATCCACATAATCAGGGACGGGGATGCCATGCTGGCCGTCACGGCAGAGTTCGACGGCGGTGTCAACTGCTTGGAGCAAGGATTTCTCGTCAATACCAGCAATGATGAAGTTGCCCTTGTCGATGGCTTCGGGACGCTCGGTAGAAGTACGGATGCAGATGGCGGGGAAGGGGTGGCCGATGCTGGTGAAGAAAGAGGATTCCTCGGGAAGGGTTCCGCTATCGCTGACGACGGCGAAGGCGTTCATCTGAAGGCAGTTGTAGTCGTGGAAACCGAGGGGCTCATGCTGGATGACACGTGGGTCGAGCTGGAAGCCTGAGGCGGCAAGACGATTACGTGACCGGGGGTGGCAACTGTAGAGGATGGGCATGTCGTACTTCTCCGCCATCTTGTTGATAGCAGTGAAGAGGGAGAGGAAGTTCTTCTCCGTGTCGATATTCTCCTCACGGTGAGCGGACAGGAGAATGTACTTGCCTTTCTCCAGGCCGAGGCGTTGGTGGACATCGCTGGCCTCGATATCAGCGAGGTTGTTGTGGAGGACTTCCGCCATGGGGGACCCTGTGACATAGGTGCGCTCCTTGGGCAGGCCGCAGTCGGCGAGGTATCTTCTTGCGTGCTCAGAGTAGGCCATGTTCACGTCAGAGATGATATCGACGATACGGCGATTGGTCTCCTCGGGCAGGCACTCGTCCTTGCAGCGGTTGCCGGCCTCCATGTGGAAAATGGGAATGTGAAGTCGCTTGGCTCCGATAACGCTGAGGCAGCTGTTGGTGTCGCCAAGGACCAGTACGCCGTCGGGCTTGGTCTGGGCGAAGAGTTTGTACGAGCAGTTGATGATGTTGCCGCAGGTAGCGCCAAGGTCGTCACCGACAGCATCCATATAGACCTCGGGGTCGGCGAGCTTCAGATCCTTGAAGAAGATGCCGTTGAGGTTGTAATCGTAGTTCTGGCCCGTGTGGGCGAGAATCACGTCAAAGTACTTGCGGCACTTGTTGATGACGGCGGCGAGACGGATGATCTCGGGGCGCGTGCCGACAACGATGATCAACTTTAATTTGCCGTTGTCTTTAAACTTAATATCTGAATAATCGAATTTTGGTTGCTTTTCCATAAAACATGAATTGTATTTTTTTCGAACACGGATTGAACAGATAATACAGATTTATACTTCTCAATTCCTTGGGGAATTCAAAACATATATTTTATTTTTTACGAACACGGATTTTTCGGATAAAACGGATTAATAGAGCTTACGCTCCCATTCTAATCCATCATAATGTCCGAAATTAAACAGTAATCCAAGTTTATGACCAGTTGCTTTTAGATAATTGAAGACTTGACTTCTATGTGCATCATCTAAATGAGCAACCGCTTTCAACTCTACCATAACGTTGCCATAACAAACAAAGTCCGCCCTATAAGTTTGATGCAATTCCTTTCCTTCATAGTATATTTTCAACTCCTTCTCTCTTTCGTAAGGAATTCCGCGCTTTCTAAATTCCAATTCGAGAGCCTCCTGATATACTGCTTCAAGAAATCCAGGACCCAAAACATTGTAAACATGCATAGCTGCACCATTTATTGCGTAGCTCTGTTCCTTATTATACAACATGTCACTTATGTATCTATGATTACAAGTTTACTCGTGGCATTAAAAATCCGTTTAATCCGTGTAATCTGTGTTCGTTACTTTTCGACTTTGTCAAAGTAGGTGTCGGGCCTGTTCGGATCGAATATCTCGTTGCAGTACATGACGGTGACGAGGTCTTCGGTGTCGGAGAGGTTGATGATGTTGTGGGTGTAGCCGGGGAGCATGATGACAGACTGGATTTTGTCACCACTCACCTCGTAGTTGAGGACTTCGTCGGTGCCTTCCTTGCGGAGCTGGATGAGGCCGTGGCCCGAAACGACGATGAACTGTTCCCATTTGGTGTGATGCCAATGCTCTCCCTTGGTGATACCTGGCTTAGAGATGTTGATGCTTACCTGTCCGCAGTTGAGGGTGTGAACCAATTCGGTGAACGATCCACGGGCATCGACATTCATCTTTAAGTTGAAGATGGCCTTGTCCTTGGGAAGGTATGACAAGAAGGTGCTGTACAGACGCTTGGCGAAGGAGTCGGCGGGAATCTCGGGAATCATCAATGTCTTGGGCATATCGGCAAACTGATGGAGCAGGGCCACGATTTCGCCGAGGGTTGCTTTATGGGTGACGGGACAATAGCAGTAGCGGCCTACTTTTCCGAACACAGATTGAACAGATTGAACAGATTTTTCATTATCCGTGCTACCTGTGGTATCACCATTCATGGGGATGACTTCCAGGCCGTCAAACTCGCAATGGTGCTCCTCGCCCTTCAAGGCGCGGATCATCTCTTCTACAAGGTCATCGATGTAGAGCAATTCAAGTTCTACACTTGGGTCGTTGACTGTGATGGGGAGATCATTGGCGATGTTGTTGCAGAAGGTAGCTACGGCACTATTATAATTGGGACGGCACCATTTGCCATAGAGGTTGGGGAAACGATAGACCAGAACTTTGGATCCCGTCTCCTTACCATACTCCAAGAACAGGTCCTCGCCAGCTTTCTTGCTGCGACCGTACTCGCTATTACCGAAACGGCCTGTCAAGGAGGCTTGCTGAGAACTGGAGAGCATCACAGGGCAAGTGTTCTTATGAGCCTTCAGTGTGTCGAGCAAGGTGGAGGCGAAGCCGAAGTTACCCTTCATGAACTCGTCATTGTCCTTGGGTCGGTTGACGCCAGCAAGGTTGAAAACGAAGTCGCACTCCTTGCACCAAGCGTCGAGTTGGTCGGAGGTGGAGTCGAGGTCGTACTCGAAGACTTCCTCGATCTTCAGGTCGCCGTAGCAACGAGCCTTGCCGTCTTTGATGTTATTGAGTTGGGCGCAAAGGTTCTTGCCAACGAAGCCTTTGGCACCAGTTACTAATATACGCATGTCGTTTATATTTTGAACACAGATTGCACACCACTGTTCTATTAGCGAACACGGATTGCACGGATTACACGGATTTAGAAATATCTGTTAGATCCGTTATATCTGTGTTCGTAAAACTTTTGAAGTCTGTGTTCGAAAGATTACTGCACGAAGTTTCCCTCGCCTTTCAATTCTTTCTGAATATACTCCAAGGAAGCGATTTTGGCCTTGGTCTCCTCAAGATTCAGGCGGTAGGTGTTGTCGGAGTTGAACTCCTCTATCTCGGAACGCTTCGTGTCGCCCTCCTTGAAGAACTTGTCATAGTTCAGACCGCGGTTGTCAGCGGGTACACGGTAGAAGTTGCCCATATCCTCGGCCTTGGCGCACTCCTCCTTAGTAAGCAATGTCTCATACATCTTCTCTCCGTGGCGGATGCCGATCACTTTGATGTCCTCCTTCTTGCCTCCGAAGAGCTCACAAACGGCCTCGGCCTGGGTTTGGATGGTGCAAGCAGGGGCTTTCTGCACGAGGATGTCACCGTTGTGGCCATGCTCGAAAGCGAAGAGGACAAGATCGACGGCCTCCTCCAGCGACATGATGAAGCGGGTCATCTTGGGCTCGGTCAGCGTGATGGGATTGCCATTACGAATCTGATCAATCCACAGGGGAATAACAGAACCACGGGAGCACATCACGTTGCCGTAGCGGGTACAGCAGATCTTGGTATTGCCTGAGTAGCGACTCTTGGCGACGGCGATCTTCTCCTCCACGGCCTTGGTGATACCCATGGCGTTGATGGGATAGGCGGCCTTGTCGGTGGAGAGGCAGATGACGGCACCTACGCCTGCCTCAATAGCAGCAGTCAGGACATTGTCCGTGCCGATGACATTGGTCTTGACGGCCTCCATCGGGAAGAACTCACAGCTCGGGACCTGCTTCAATGCTGCGGCATGGAAGATGTAATCCACACCAGGCATGGCGTTGCGGCACGACTGCAAGTTGCGTACGTCTCCGATAAAAAACTTGATCTTGTTTGCCACGTCAGGGTATTTCACCTGGTACTCGTGACGCATATCATCCTGCTTCTTCTCATCGCGGGAGAAGATGCGGATTTCTCCGATATCCGTACGGAGGAAGCGGTTCAACACTGCGTTACCGAAGGATCCTGTTCCACCGGTTATCATTAGAGTTTTTCCTGCAAAAATGCTCATAATATTCTTTGTTTATTTCTTTTCTGTGTCGTAATACTTTGCGTACCATTCAGCAAAGCGTCTCAATCCTTCCCTCAGACTAGTATTCGGCTTGAAGCCAAAGTCCTGCTCCAGAGGTGTAGTGTCAGCATAAGTGACGGGGACATCTCCAGGCTGCATCGGGACGAGCTCCTTATGGTCCTCAAAATCGTAGTCTTTGGGTAGCACGCCTGCGCGCACCAATTCTTCCTGGAGAATCGTGACGAAGTCGAGGAGATTTTCGGGGGAGTTGTTACCAATGTTATACACCTTATAGGGCGGAATGGGAAGTCCGTCCTCGCCGTTCTGTTTCTCGGGGGCATGCTGCATAATGCGGACCACTCCTTCCACAATGTCATCGACATAAGTAAAATCGCGCTTGCAGTTGCCGTAGTTAAAAATCTTGATGGTCTCGCCCTTGACCAGTTTGTTGGTGAAACCAAAGTAGGCCATGTCGGGACGTCCAGCAGGACCATAGACGGTAAAGAAGCGGAGGCCCGTTGACGGGATGTTATAGAGTTTGCTATAGGCGTGCGCCATCAGTTCGTTGCTCTTCTTCGTGGCGGCATAGAGGGATACGGGGTTGTCCACCTTGTCATCGGTGGAGTACGGAACCTTCTTGTTGCTGCCATAGACCGAGGAGGAAGAGGCATAGACCAAATGCTCGACCTCGTGGTAACGGCAGGCCTCCAAGATATTATAGAAACCAATAAGGTTACTTTGAATGTAAGCGTCGGGATTGGTGATGCTGTAGCGGACTCCTGCCTGAGCTGCGAGGTTCACGACAACGGCAATCTTGTTTTCCGTGAAGATTTTCTCTACTGCGTCTTTGTCAGCGATGGAGGCATGGACAAAAGTCCAACTTGATCCATTTTGCCCTTGATAAAAACCTGTTGTAATTCCGTTATCTCCAGTTGATTCACTAATATCAACAAGTACTCTAAGAGACCTTACTATCTCTTTCAAGCGTTCACACTTGATGTTGACATCATAATAGTCGGTGAGAGAATCAATACCAATGACCTTGATGTTCTTGACATCGTGGAAGAGTCGCTTGACGAGATTGCTACCAATAAAACCAGCAGCGCCCGTCACGAGGACGGTCTTGCCCTCGAGATTTATGTTATGCTTTACCATGTTTTCTGTTTATGTTTATAGAGGTTACACGTATAATACGATGTCTCAGCACAGGGCTGAGAGACGTTGAGGATATGGTTGGCAGGCAAGCTGCCAAGGGTGTGCACATTAATCGCCGTTAATCGAACATTAATCGGTCGTTAATACTTTGCAGAAGCACTTCATTTTTGTAAAGACCCTGAAGGCTGGAATACTACATACAGTACCTCAATGTGGCAAAGTTCAAGCAAGCTTGCAATGTTCACAATTCATCAAAAATGTTTCAAATCTTCGCTGCTGTACATAAATCAATTTTTAAATTTGGCAGCAAAGATACACCTTTTAAAAATGAGCCCTAATTTGAGTGCTTACGTTCACGTAAGTCTTTATACCATTGAGGATTTATCCTTTATTCTTAGCGATAACTTTTCCCAAGGTATTAGCAATCTCAAAGAAGAGCATAGGGTCGTCATGATCTATCTCTGAAATGGCGTTATCCATATCATTGACAGCATAACGAATCCACTCGATGGTGGCATCCAGGTTTTTCATATTGATATGAGAGTAGGTTTCCTCGAAACGACGTGTGAAGAAGGTAGCAGCAAGTGGACTCTTTGTCAAGTACTGATGAAATGCCTTGCATACCTTGGCTTGGTCTTTGTAGTCGAGACTACGTATATCATCAAGCATTGGCATGGCGCAGGAATAAGATGGTGCAGAAGAAGTTTTCTTACCCATCTTCTTGCGAACCTCCTTCGCTTCGGGAATCGTATCATCGTAAATGTCTTGAAACTCTTCTGGGAGCATTGAGAGCATTCGCTCTAAAAAATCTTTATCTGACATAATAGTATTTTTCTAAAAACAACCCAACAGCCTGTAGTTTTAGCCCATTGTTCTATAGCTGCTGCTTGCGCCTCTGCTCGTTGACAATCTCTTTTGAAGCTGCCTTCTGGCGCAGTGAGTTGATTTGTTGGAGTTTCTGCTCCCGCGAGTATGGATGCAACAACATGGAAGCTACCTCCCGTTGCGCAGCCATGCTGTTCGCTTGGTGAGTAGCGTTTAAATAATAATTGCTTGTTGAAAAACTGTTCTGCATTTCTGTTTATAGGGGTTATACGTTTAATACGGAGTCTCGACTCAGGGTCGAGAGACGTTGAGGGTATGGTTGGCAGTCAAACTGCCAAGGATTTTCACATTAATCGCCGTTAATTGGGCATTAATCGTTCGTTAATACTTTTAGAGACCGTCGCTAGGACGGGTAATACAACATTGTTCCCCATCGCAGTATCGCTCTGCGCTATGCCGCCACTCGAATGGGGATATGTTTCCTATTGGTACTGGGAAGAGATGCTACATCAAACATTTGATTTCTTCCTCGGTCATGCCCGTCGCTTTCATGATACTATCAATGGGGGTGCCAATTGACAAGAGGTTTTTGGCGACCTCAACAAGAGTTTCTGAACGACCTTCAGCACGACCTTCAGCACGACCTTCAACAAGACCTTCAGCACGACCTTCGGCTTTTGCAGTATCCAATGAGTTCTTAATATCGCGATAGGCTTTGAGACTATCCTCATATTCGCGGAGCTCGACTTTGGAGAATTGGGCTATCTCGGCTTCGGAGAACAGGCGGTTGAATATCTCATTGCGCAAATAGTCTGGCTGACTATCAAGGCGGGAGAGGTTGCGAAGGACATAGAGCCATTTGTCATAGTTGGTCTCAAGCTCCTCTAAACTTTTGTTGAATTTCGAAATCTCAACGTACTTGAAAGTCAATTTATCATTGAACACACGATGAGTCTGCTTGTCAAGTAGGCCGATGTCGTGGTTGATGCTTTCAGTAGAAAAGGCTGGATCGCTCATCTCATAGTTGAGCAGTGCCACCACATAGACATGTTTTAGCTGATAGTTCCAAACGTCACCCTTCTCGGCTTGCTCGCGGATTGGGAAGGTTGCGTAGTAGAGAGAACGGTCTTTAAAAAAAGTCTGATAGGCATTCTGCATCTCGACGATAAACTTCTCGCCTTGCTCGTTCTCACAATAGACGTCGAAAATGGCCTTACGGTCGGAACGGATATCCCCGACATGCTCGCTGTTGAGGAACGTCACGTCCTTTACGACCTGCTCGCCATCAAAGAGGGAGTTGAGAAAGTCGATGAGCAAGTCCTTGTTGGGAACAGTGCCGAAGACGCGCTTGAAACCGAAATCGGTCAGCAAACTGATATATCGTTCTTCTGAATTTCGCATAACTTTGATTTTTTACAAAGGTATGGGATTTTTACGACAACGGCAAATTTTGGAGGGAAAATCTGCGGAAAACTTGTCGGACGACATGGAAGGACGGGAATTCAGGCGGCATCTTTCTATAAAGCCATCATTCCCTCGACCTGGCAAATCATTCGGCATCATCTTGCTTTGACAAAGAAAAACTGTGTTATTCTTGATTGCTCAGCCACGTCACAGAACTAGTGGCAAGCCATCCGTTCATATCCGCCACTTTCACGGGAGCAAGAACGAACAAATCCACATCTTTCAAAACAGATTTCAGCTTATTGTAAATACTCATTCCCGAAACGCTTTCGTTCGTCTTCAAGAAATAGCATCTGGGCATAAACAACAACGTCTCACCAACTTCGTTGAGCTGCTGAGCAAACTGTTCCACCCTTGCAGAATCCTTTATGTCAAAATTCACAATATAGAGCAAAGATACGGTAGTCACGATTCTGATTGGCAGAAGCAAATGTCGTTTTCGCAAT
>ENA-OPVT01001699-OPVT01001699.1-human-gut-metagenome-genome-assembly--contig:-NODE-1699-length-13246-cov-2.509211_pt1 | contig 13246 bp, 7 predicted proteins | sample MGYA00241499_ERZ501990 | MGnify/ENA primary metagenome ERZ501990 (study PRJEB25962, sample SAMEA2042104) | human gut metagenome | biome: human gut; feature: human-associated habitat; material: faeces...
AATAGCGTTAAGGGACAAATACCTGAAGAACATCAAGTTACGGATAAATAACGCTGACGGAAAACTGAGCGGAGACCTTCTCGCCGACGAGATTATGGCCAGACCGGCACTGATGCGCAAGTCCAGCGTAAAACTCATTGCCGACAATGATTCTCTCCGCATGGGCATCAGTTATGACAATGAAGAGGAACTCGCCAGCCGCGGCGAGCTTTTCCTCGACGGAATGCTATACAGGGACGAGGACGATTCATTGTCATTGAAGACAATGTTCAGACCGTCATACATTTACCTCAAATCCAAGCTGTGGAACATCGCGTCATCCGACATTGACCTGCACGACAATCATATAAAGGTAGATTCGCTCAGGATTGTCGGAGACAACCAGGCGATCAATATAGACGGAGGCTCGTCGGCAGAGCCGGACACGCTCCGGGTGAGTCTGGACAAGTTCGACATCTCATTGACCAACTACTTCACCGGCAACGGGGAAATGGACATTCAGGGACTGCTGACCGGGCGTGCAATGGTGACATCGTCCAGCATCCGAAAAGCCGGCATCCTGCTGAATCTCACCTGTGATTCGACCATGTTCGGCGGCCAGAGGGCAGGAAAAGTGAAGGTGGCCGGAGTCTGGGACGAGGACAGGCAGGGCTTCAACTACGTGTGCCGCAACCTGCTGGACGGAAAGAAGACATTCGACGCATTCGGCAATTTCTACCCGTCAAGCAGGCAGGTGGAGGGAAACATTTCGCTCGACGGCCTCAATGCAGGATATGCCATGCCGTTCCTGAGTTCCCTGTTCAGCGAAATCGACGGCAAGATATCCGGCGACATCGCCTTCAGCGGCCCTTACAACGCACTGGATATCAGCAGCAAAGACCTCAGGCTGGAAAACACATTGCTGAAAGTGGACTTTACCAATGTCGGTTACATTACTGACGGCCCGGTATCACTGGACGGCAACGGCGTGAAATTCCAGAACGTAAAGGTCAATGACAGATTCGGCAAGACAGGTACGGTGAGCGGCGGCATCAGCTGGAACCATTTCCGCGACATGACTTTCGACACCAATATACATTTCAACGAGATGGAAGTCCTGAACCTGGCCGAGAAGGACAACCCGTTCTTCTACGGAGGCCTTTCCGCTACCGGAAACCTGTCTGTCACCGGACCGCTCAACTCGATCCTGCTGTCAGCCGATGCAAGAACTGCCGGACGTGGCGAATTCCATATCCCGACAAACTCATCGTCCTCAAGCGGCAAGTCCAACCTGCTGACTTTCAAGGAACCGTACAGGGAAATCTTCATTGACCCTTACGAGGCGATGATGGAAAGGCTGCGCGAAAAGGAGAAACAGGCCAACAGCCTCGGCATCAGGCTTCATATCAATGCCACACCGGACGTTACTGCCAGCATTGAAATAGACAAGGACGCGGGCAACGTCCTGAGCGGCAACGGAAACGGAGTCATTGACCTGGACATCAGGCCTTCAGCGGGGGCGTTCAGCATAAACGGAAACTACATCATCACGAGCGGAACATATCATTTCGTCGCATTGGGCATCGCCAAGAGGGACTTCACCATACAGAACGGCAGCTCCGTCAGATTCAACGGCGACGTTATGGACAGCGACCTGAATATCAATGCATTATACAAGACCAAGGCTTCTGTTGGCACGCTTATCGCTGATACCACGTCCACGGCAAGGCGAACAGTCGAGTGCGGCATTTCCATAACCGACAAGATCCGCAACCCGAGACTGGGCTTCTCAATAAACATCCCGGACCTCGACCCGACTACAATGAACAAGGTGGAGAGTGCCCTCAACACGCAGGACAAGGTCCAGAAACAGCTGTTGGCACTGCTCATCAGCAACAGTTTCCTGCCGGACGAGCAGTCGGGCATCACGAACACGTCTTCAACAATGCTCTATTCCAATGTCTCGGAAATCATGTCCGCACAGCTGAACAACATATTGCAGAAACTGAACATTCCGGTCGATTTCGGGCTTGACTATCAGCAGAATGCGAGCGGAAGCGACATCTTCGACGTGGCACTGTCCACGGCACTGTTCAACAACAGGGTAATCGTGAACGGTACCATCGGCAACCGGCAGTACAGTTCCAACACATCCGGAAGCGAGGTCGTGGGAGACCTGGACATTGACGTGAAACTCGACAAACCGGGCGCGCTCAGGCTGAACCTGTTCTCGCACTCGGCGGACCAGTACACTAACTATCTGGACAATTCGCAGAGGAACGGAGTCGGTCTGACCTACCAGAAAGAGTACGATTCCATAGGCGAATTCCTGCGCAACCTTTTCCGCAGCAAGAAGAAAAAGCAGGAACTGGAGGCTGCCAGACAGCAGGAGATACAGAACGAAAGAAAAGTCAGAATAAAAATAGAGGCTCAGGAGCCTAAGAAAAAGAGAACAAATGGAAAGAAAAAATGACAGGGGAAGATTGTTCCTGATACCGTCACCGCTCGGGGAGAACGACCCGAAGGAAGTCATACCGGAAGGAGTATTGTCAATGCTTCCGAAACTGGACACCTACGTGGTGGAGGCGACCAGGACAGCAAGAAGGTATCTGTCGGCTGCAGGGCTGAAAGGCCATATACAGGAACTTGATTTTCATGAGCTTAACGAGCACACTAAGCCTGACGAGGTAAGGGCTCTGCTGACTTTGTTTGAAAACGGGAAGGACGTCGGCCTGATTACAGAAGCCGGTCTTCCTGCAGTGGCTGATCCCGGTGCCCAGCTTGTAAGTCTCTGCCATAAAGAAGGTATAGAGGTAGTGCCGTGCTCGGGTCCGTCCTCCCTGATGCTGGCACTGATGGCCTCAGGACTGAACGGGCAGACATTCGCATTTTCAGGCTACATTCCGGCCAAGACTGACGAGAGGAGACAGGCGCTGAAATCGCTTGAGAGGCGTTCTGCCTCAGAGCATCAGACTCAGATTTTCATAGAGACGCCCTACAGGAACGAGTCTCTGTTTGCCGACATACTGAACATCTGCCAGAACAGTACCGAGTTGTGTATTGCGGCGAATATCACTATGCCTGACGCATTTATCCGTACCAAGACTATTGCGGAGTGGAAGAAATTCGCTGCCGGCAAGAACGAGGTCATAGGCAAGAGGCCATGCGTATTCCTCATTTTAGGACATTGAGGCATCCCTTTTAGGACATTGACATACTGCTATGACGAAAAAAGCATCATATATCACTCTCGGCTGCAAACTGAACTATGCCGAGACCTCCACATACGAAAGAAATTTCATCAGGGCCGGCTACGAATCCGTTCCATGGAACAGCAAAGCTGACCTATATATTATAAATACGTGTTCAGTGACGGAGCATGCCGACCGGAAATCCAGAAACATCATCCGCAAGATCCACAGGACCGCACCTGAGGCGACTATTGTCGTGACAGGCTGCTATGCCCAGCTCAAACGTCAGGAAGTGGAAGCCCTGGAAGGCGTCAGCCTGGTGTTCGGCGCTGATGAGAAGAGTTCGCTGGTAAAGAGGACGTTGGATCTCATTGACGGAAAAGCCTCGGCCGGACCGGCTGAAAATGAGTACAGGACAATGCCTTCGGACAGCGCCACTTTCGCGGCTTACTCGAGCGGCGAGGAGCGCACGCGTTCTTTCCTGAAGGTGCAGGACGGATGCGACAATTTCTGCGCCTACTGCACTGTACCGTTTGCACGTGGCAGGAGCAGGAGCATAAGCATTGACACGGCTGTCAGCGAAGCTGAAAAGATAGCGGCCGCAGGTGTAAAGGAGATTGTGCTGACCGGGGTCAATACCGGTGATTTCGGCAGGAAAAACGGGGAGAGTTTCCTGGAGCTGCTGAAGAGGCTGAACGATGTGGAAGGTATTGAGAGATACAGGATTTCATCGATTGAGCCGAATCTGCTGACTGAGGACATCATCGACTGGATCGCGTCAGGGACCAAGTTCCAGCCGCATTTCCATATTCCGCTCCAGAGTGGCAGCGACACGATTCTGAAGGATGTGGGCAGGAAATATACCACAGAATTTTTCGCGGAGAAGATAGACTATATCCGCAGCAAGATGAATCCTAAGCCTGGCGAGACATATCCTGACGGCAATTTGAAGCCTTCGGTGTTCTTCGGAATAGACGTCATAGCCGGTCTGCCCGGTGAGACTGACGAACTGTTCCAGGAGACGTACGACTTCCTCAAAAACAGGATCAGACCTGCGTTCATACATATTTTCCCATACTCGAGAAGGGCCGGGACCCGCTCGGCAATGCGGAAGGACCAGGTGCAGGACTGCGTCAAGACCAAACGTGTGGAGATGCTTGAGGGGCTGTGCCGCAGTCTGAATGAGGAATTCATTGATTCTCAGAAAGGTGTGAAGGAGAAGGTGCTTTTCGAGGAGAGCTGTACTGACGGGAAGATGAGCGGCTACACCGGCAACTATATAAGGGTGGAACGGAATTGGGACGAATCGCTCGCGGGAAAACTTGTGGAGGTGACTTTATGAAGGCGCGTCTGACTTTTCTCGGCACCGGGACGTCGCAGGGAGTGCCTATCATAGGGTGCAAATGCGCTGTCTGCCAAAGCATTGACCAGCACGACAAAAGGTTCAGGTCAGCTGCTCTGGTGGAGTATGGCGGGCTGACCATCCTGGTGGATGCGGGTCCTGATTTCAGAATGCAGATGCTCAGACAGGGGGTTTCGCACTTGGATGCGATACTGCTCACGCACAGCCACAGGGACCATACGGGTGGACTGGATGATGTCAGGTCATTGAACTACATCGACCGCAGGGCTGCCGAGATATATTGCGAAGTGCCGGTATTAGACTCGCTCCGAGAGAGTTACGACTATGTTTTCGCTGAGAAGAAATATCCTGGCGCTCCGGAATGGCACGTGCATCTGATAGATGAGAGGCCGTTTTTCGTGGAGCCTGGAGATGATGACAGGGAGCTGGTCTGGGTGCATGATGTCGGCTACTGCTACGTGGACTCGGACGGGAACCACATCCCGACTGACAACAGGAATGCCACGCCTGCCTGTGTCGCAGATGACATTGACTTTCACGGAGGGCTTTCTTCTCCTACGGGAAAGGGGGTTGAGATCATTCCGATCCGAGGAATGCACGACAAGATGCCGGTTCTGGGGTTCCGCTTCGGCGACATTGCCTATATAACGGATATGAGTCTGCTGCCGGAGAGCGAATTCTGCAAGCTGAAAGGGCTGAAGCATGTTACGCTCAATACGGTAGGCTACAAGCCTCATCATTCGCATTTCTCTCTGTATCAAGCTATTGACCTTGCAAGGACAATCGGGGCGGAGCACACTTGGCTGACTCATCTGTCTCATACTTTTCCTACATATCCGGAGTTCTGCGGACAGTTGCAGGAGTTGGCTCCCGACATTGACATAAAGCCGGCTTTCGACGGGCTTGTCATCGAGGGATAGGGGCCTGACTGTGACAGACCGGTTCAGGGCCGATGCAGGACTATTTCAAGACCTGTGACGGACTGCATTTCTTCCTTACGGAATCCTTCTGCGCCTGTCAGCTCTTGTAGGGAGGCACCTTGCCGGAGTCTATGAGTTCGCGCAGAATGGTCAGATAATCAGGAGAATAGGATGCGGACGGATCAGCAAACCTGGCATTGATGTCACGGAGCGTGTAGGCGCCATGCATTGTTTCATTGACAAAAGCAGTCAGCGCCTCGGCAGTCGAATTCTTTTCATTGACTTTTTCATTGACTTTTTCATTGGCACCGCCGGATGGCTGGGCAGCGTCCTCAGAGGCTTTTCCTTCGCGGCAGATGTCGCAACGGCCGCAGTTCGCGGACTCGGTCTGGCCGAAGTACGAAAGCAGGAAGCGGGAACGGCAGGTGTTCCCCTCGCTCACGTATTCCACCATGGTTTCCATGCGCTTGTGCCAAGTCTCTTTCAACATCTGGTAGCGGGACGGGGAAAGCTTCACGTTGCCGGGCGTAAGGTGCTCACTATGAAGGGTCAGCACATCGGCACGCTGCCCCGGAATGTATTTTATCACGTGCTCGAGGGAGAGGTTGTACAATGTCTGCCTGAGGTTCGGGACCGAAATTCCGCATCGTTGGGCGACATAGTCTTCTTCGATAGGAACCGAGAATGAAAATATTCCGTCATAGCGGCGCATAAGCACTTCCAGGACGTCCAGCATGGTACTGTCGCTGAATTCCACATCGTACAGGTCGTCCCTGTTTACGGCTATGCGGACTCTTGTCGGGGCCTCAATGTCCTCAGTATAAGTCCAATGCCCTTCTCTTTCCAGATATTTGATCGCGTAGTAGGCAGAGGAACGGTTCAGCGAAAACCGTTTGCAGAACTCTATGAGGTCGAACCGCACCTGGCATCCAAGTCCCTGTCCGTAAGCGAAATTGCTGTTCGCGAACACCTTGTGGAATATGTCCTCCACGTATTCCAATGACGGAAACGAGACTGTCTCTATCTGCCTGAGCCTCTTCACGTCAGAGGAGTTCCACAGCAGTACGGCATATGAGTCCTTGCCGTCACGACCTGCTCTTCCGGCTTCCTGGAAATATGCTTCCGGAGAATCGGGCATATCTGCGTGAATGACGAAGCGCACATCCGGTTTGTCAATGCCCATTCCGAATGCATTGGTACAGACCATAACTCTGGTTTTCCCGCTTTTCCACTCTTCCTGACGGAGCATCCTCAGTTCGTGGCCCAGTCCGGCGTGGTAGAATGAGGCTGAGATTCCGTGGGCGGAAAGCGCTGCTGCGAGTTCTTCAGTCTTGCTCCGGCTTCTGACGTAAACGATTCCGGTGCCCTTCACGCCGTTGCAGATATTCAGCATCTGTCCCATCTTGTCTTCGCATTTGCGCACTATATATGAAAGGTTAGGGCGTTCGAAGCCGCTTCGGATCAATGTCTTTTCACGGAATTTGAGTTTTTCCATGATGTCGTCGGCCACTTCCGGCGTCGCTGTCGCTGTCAATGCTATCACCGGCGCGTCCACCTGATCGCGCAACTCCCCGATTTTCAGGTAGTCTGGTCTGAAGTCGTAGCCCCACTGGGATATGCAATGCGCCTCATCAATGACTATGAAACTGAATTTCATGACCGGGATGTAGGACTGGAAGAGTCGCGTGCCAATGCGTTCAGGGGATATGTACAGAAAGCGCACGTCACCATATGCGGCATTGTTAAGGGCGAGGTCCACGTCCCAGCGGGTCATTCCGGCATAGATGGCTACGGCCTTGATGCCTCTGGCGTTCAGGTTCTGCACCTGGTCTTTCATAAGTGCGATAAGCGGTGTGATGACCAGTGCAATGCCGTCTTTCATAAGAGCCGGGACTTGGAAACAGACTGATTTTCCGCCGCCTGTAGGAAGGATGGCAAGCACGTCTTTTCCGGACAATGCCGTGCGCACTATATTCTCCTGCATCGGACGGAACGAGGAATATCCCCAGTATTGTTCAAGTATGTCTATCGGCTCCATAATATATTATTACTTAGGAAAGTCGTGGTAAAACAATTTATATTCCTTATCCTCTTCATATGGCAAATTTTTTGCATACGTTTGGGGTTGGAATTTTTACAAAAATACGAAAATTTAAGTCTGCAAATGTGGCAGTAATCATAAAATTGTCTTAATTTTGCAGGCGATTTGAAAAACGAAATCAGTTATAATATTTTAAACATATTATTTACATTATGCCAACATTGGATTTAAGCAAGTATGGAATTAAAGGTGTAAAAGAAGTCCTTTACAACCCATCTTACGAAGTTCTCTTCAACGAAGAGACAAGACCGGAGCTTACCGGTTATGAGAAAGGTCAGGAGACCGAACTCGGTGCCATCAACGTTATGACCGGTATCTACACCGGACGTTCTCCTAAGGACAAGTACATCGTTATGGACAAGACCTCTAAGGACACCGTATGGTGGAACACTCCAGAGTATCCTAACGACAACCATCCTGCTTCAGAGAAGACTTGGAAAGCCTGCAAGAAGCTCGCTGTAAAACAGCTTTCCGGCAAGAGACTTTTCGTAGTTGACGGTTTCTGCGGTGCAAACGAGAACACCAGAATGAAGGTTCGTTTCATTATGGAAGTTGCATGGCAGGCTCACTTCGTTACAAACATGTTCATCCGTCCTAAGAACCAGAAAGAGTTCGATCAGGAGCCTGACTTCGTAGTATATTGCGCAGCCAAGGCAAAGGTTGAGAACTATGAGGAGCTCGGTCTCCGTTCAGAGACTGCTGTTCTCTTCAATGTAACATCACACGAGCAGGTTATTCTCAATACTTGGTATGGTGGTGAGATGAAGAAGGGTATGTTCTCTATGATGAACTACTTCCTGCCTCTCAAGGGCATCGCTTCTATGCACTGCTCTGCAAATACCGACAAGAACGGTGAGAACACCGCTATCTTCTTCGGTCTTTCAGGAACTGGCAAGACTACCCTTTCTACAGACCCTAAGCGTCTCCTCATCGGTGACGACGAGCACGGCTGGGACAACAACGGTATCTTCAACCTCGAAGGTGGTTGCTACGCTAAGGTCATCAACCTCGACAAGGAGTCAGAACCGGATATCTACGGTGCCATCACCCGTGACGCTCTCCTCGAGAACGTGACAGTGGACGAGAACGGCAAGATCGATTTCGCAGACAAGAGCGTTACCGAGAATACTCGTGTATCTTACCCTATCTATCACATCCACAACATTGTACGTCCTGTATCACATGCTCCAGCTGCAAAACAGGTTATCTTCCTTTCAGCTGATGCATTCGGTGTACTTCCTCCAGTATCTATCCTCGATCCTGAGCAGACAAAGTACTACTTCCTTTCAGGTTTCACAGCTAAGCTTGCAGGTACAGAGCGCGGTATCACAGAGCCTACTCCAACATTCTCTGCATGCTTCGGCCAGGCATTCTTGGAATTGCACCCAACAAAATATGCAGAAGAGTTGGTTAAGAAGATGGAGAAGAACAACGCTAAGGCTTACCTCGTAAACACTGGTTGGAACGGAACAGGCAAGCGTATCTCTATCCGCGACACTCGTGGCATCATCGACGCTATCTTGAGCGGCGACATCGACAAGGCTCCTACAAAACAGATCCCGATGTTCGACTTCAAGGTCCCGACTGTATTGCCAGGTGTAGCAACTGAAATCCTTGACCCACGCGACACTTACGCTGATGCAGCACAGTGGGAAGAGAAAGCTAAGGATTTGGCTGCCCGCTTCATCAAGAACTTCAAGAAATATGAGAACAACGAGACAGGTAAGGCTCTTGTAGCTGCCGGTCCGAAGTTGTAATCAGAACTTAAAGATTCAAATATCGGAGAGCGCGTCCAATTGAGGGCGCGCTCTCTTTGCTTTTTGTGGATGGTCTGATGCAATAAAACGCGATGGCGTGCGTTTAAACATTAGAATAAAAGTATGCTTTTCTATGAGACTCAATTTTACTAAGATATTTATTGCAGCCGCAATCGTATTGGCTGCCACAGTGACATCGTGTAAGGCTCCGCAGTCGTTGGCATATTTCGAGAATGCCGACAGCTTGAAGACAGTCGGAACAACAGCACTCGACTATGCCGTTAAAATCCGTCCGGCCGACGAGCTGATAATCACGGTCAACTCCATTGTGCCGGAGGCAACAGCCGCCTACAATCTTCCGCTCGTCAATCCGTCGCTTGAGGGAGAGGTGGGTGTGTCGTCGACACCGCAGAACCAGACCTATATTGTCAATACTGACGGGGAAATAACAATGCCCGCTATCGGCAAAATCCATGCAGCCGGAATGACTACCAAAGGCTTGTGCGAATATCTGACGGAAAAGATTTCGAAGGAGGTCGACAATCCGGTAGTCCGTGTTCAGCTCGCAAATTTCCGCGTCAACGTGCTTGGTGAGGTGAAACGTCCGGGAGCAATCGAAGCCAAAAGCGAGCGGTTCACCATTTTTGACGCGCTTGCCGCTGCCGAGGACATGACAGAATACGGCGAACGCACAAACGTGATGGTGATACGCGAGGAAAACGGACAACGCGCCTACCACCGCGTGAATCTTAAAGATGCGAAAATCGTAGACTCGCCATACTACTATCTTCAGCAGAACGACGTGGTCTATGTGCAGCCTAACAAAATCAAGGCAGGCAATGCGAAATACAGCCAGAACAACGCATTCAAGGTGACAGTGGTTTCCACTGTTGTCAGCGCAGTGTCGGTTATCGCGTCACTTGTAATTGCATTGGCAGTCAAATAACAGTGAAAATGCTCAATATCCACCGGGCATATTTCTACGTGTTCTTCGTCAGCGTGCTGGGCTTGTTTTTGGCTCCGCATTTATTGTCGTTTCTTGACGAATTGTGTCTGTTGGCATTTGCAGTGCTCGCTGTCGTCGACATGACGTTCAACCGCTGCTTCGGCAAGTATAAGTTGATGTTTGTGCTGCTTGGCGTGATGGCGTTGTATTTGGCATATTCTCTTGTCGCGTCACCATACAATATACCGAAGGCGCAGATTAACGACTTTATTGCTCAGTGCAAGCCGCTGATAGCTTTTTCAGTAAGTTATGCCATTGCGCCGCAGTTCACCGCCAACGAGAAGTGGGTGTTGAAAAAGGTGTGTATTTTCTTGGCGTTTATGGCATTTTTCGTCATCGCCGCCGACATTTACGATGTGACTATCTTCCATATCTACTATGGCGGTCTGACTTGTGTGGGCTGTGCTATGGTTTATTTGCTGATGTCGTATGACAACGACAACCCACGGGCATATACACGGTCGGATCTTATATGGACCTGCGTAATCCTGTTGCTCGGACTGATATGCACCCGCTCGAAATATTATGGGTTTGTGGTGCTGGCATTCTATATGCTGTTTGTTTATCGTCCCGGCACGGTCAATTTCAAAAGTGTGCGCAACGTTGTCGTAGCCACACTCGCATTCGTGCTTGTGGTGCTTGTGGCTTGGAAAAAAATTGAATACTATTTTATAACCGGAAATTCCGACACGTTCGACCCCGACGTGATGGAGACCTACGCCCGGCCCGTGCTGTTCGGCGGAATGGTGCTTGTGCTTGCCGACCACCTGCTGTTGGGCAGCGGTTTGGCTACATACGCCACCTACTCGTCAGGGCCTGATGTCAGTTACTCGGATTTGTACTATGACTATGGCATAAACCTGCTTTGGGGGTTGTCGCCCACTTATGGTGACTTTATCGCAGACACTTTCTATCCCGAGCTTGCGCAGTTCGGGTTGTTGGGAATATTCTTCTTTGGCTATTTCTGCTGGTGGATATGGCGGAAATACCGCATCGTGATGCGCACTCATCATTATCAGCTGTTTGGAATTGGAGTGATGTCATTTGCGTTCCTTGCCATTGACGGTACAGCTGGCTGCGCGGTGCTTCAAGCATCAGGGTCGCTTCTGATGGCAGTGATGGGAATCGTCGCCGCGCAAGCCAAAGCGGTGAACAAAGAAGAGGCGAAAGCGTTGCTGGCGCGTCCGGTGACAGAGTTTTATGATAATAAAAAAGAAAAAATAGAATATGGCTACAAGTTCTGACAAGGTGGATTTCAGCCGTTTGCGCTATGAAATCCGTAAGCATTGGTGGTGGTTTATCGCCTCGTTTGCAGCGATGATGGCAATCGCCGCAGTCTATATGCTTAAAAACAATCCTGAATTCAAATTCCACGCCGACATTATGATCGAACAGGAAGAAGGCGGCGGAATGGGCGGCGGAATGATGCAGATGATGAAGCAGTTCTCGATGGGCTCGTTCGGCGGCGGTTCGGTCGATGATGAGATGGCGGTTCTGCAGTCGCGCAGCCTGCTCTGCGAGGCAATCAACAAGTTGGGATTGCAGTATGACTACAAGGGTGTTGACGGAATGCGCAAGCTGTCGCTCTACCGCAAGTCGCCCGTTGAATTGTCAACGAATGTTGACCTCGACACGCTTCAAAGTGGGGCGACATTCAAGATTAATCTGCGTTCTGACGGCAAGATTGACGTCAAGGTGAAAGGCAAATGGTTCTCCACGCTGTTCAAACAAGACGGCATGACATTGCCGGCAACGGTGAAACTTCCCGACGGAGCGTTCACCATCCGCCGCACGGCATTTTATAAAGCCGGGGAGGAGCGCAAGCTTATAGTGGAAGTGAACGGAACCGCACAAACATATGACGACTATTCCAAGATATACTACGCCGACGTGCCGTCGCTGAAATCCAATGGCATCACGCTATTCTATCAGGACGAGGACAAGCAGCGCGGCAAGGATTTGCTCAACATGGTTGTGGAGCTCTACAACATCCGTCGTCTGCGCGAGGAGCAGACAAAGGCTTCACGGGAGATAGCCTTTATCGACGACCGTCTTGCGTCCTTGACAAGCCAATTGTCTGAGTCGGAGAAGCAGCTTGAGGAGTTCAAGACCGCCAACGATGTTACCGACATCGCCGCCGAGGCGAAAGTGCTGCTCGAGCAGACATCGAAAAACAAGGCTTCGATTGTGGGCTTGCAGACACAATTGTCGATATTCGACATGATTTGCGAGTTCCTTGATGACCCGAAGAATAAGTATTCCATGATTCCTGTTACCAGCGGACAGGACTACGAAAGTGCCGCAAAATCAATTGAGTCCTATAATCAGTTGATTCTTGAACGCACCAAACTTGACATGGCAGCCAAGCACGACAACAAGGCTCTGCAGGCTCTCAACAAGCAGATTGACGGTATGCGCGGAGGTGTGATAGAAACGATGCGCAAGGCGCGTGAAAGTGCTGAGATTGCCTACAACGACTTCGTTCGAGAAGATGGCAAATATGCGTCGAGGTTGAAACAGTTGCCGTCGCACGAGCGTCGTTATGTCGATCTCTACCGGGATACTGAAATAAAGAATAATCTTTACATTTTCTTGCTTGAGCAGCGCGAGTCGAATGCGTTGAAATTTGGAGTGCAGGAGATAGGCCGCATTATTGACCCCGCTTATCATGAAGTTAAAAAGGCTTGGCCTAAGGGCTCAATTGTGTTTGGCGCGGCTTTGGTTCTGGCAATCATAATTCCGTTGCTGATTCTCATGCTGCGCGCCATCCGCACAAAACGGATAATGATTCGTCAGGATTTGGAGAAATTGACCGATTTTGAGATTGTAGGAGAAGTGGCAGACAATGAGCTGGCAGGGATGCGCCGAGTGCGCGACCGTCTGATTGCTTCCGAAGGAGTAGGCGTGGTAGCCATAGCCTGTGTCAAGT
>ENA-OPVT01001719-OPVT01001719.1-human-gut-metagenome-genome-assembly--contig:-NODE-1719-length-13140-cov-2.725640_pt1 | contig 13140 bp, 7 predicted proteins | sample MGYA00241499_ERZ501990 | MGnify/ENA primary metagenome ERZ501990 (study PRJEB25962, sample SAMEA2042104) | human gut metagenome | biome: human gut; feature: human-associated habitat; material: faeces...
ATGCAGCAGAAGATTGGGAAACATCGGCGAGACAGTACGGTTCCCGGAGACGGAACTGTTCTGCTACCAGAATGAAATCAGTCAGGAGGGCCTTGGGGCCGGTTTCACCAAACTTGTGATAGAAGGGACATTGGACGGTGAACGGACTTGGTACCCGATAGAAATCAACAGGGGGCAATGGTGCAACACGCCTGACAGTGCCGGCGTCCAGGCAGGGAAAGACTACATATTCGACATAACATTGACACGACGGGGTGTGAGTTCACCTGATATTGCGATAAACCTCTCGACAGTGAATTGCAAGTTCAGCGTCAAGCCTTGGACAATAAAGGATGAAAAGACCATAACATATTGACAGTCATGCGATACGCGAAGATATTATCAGTTCTGATATTGGCACTGCTCTGCGGATGCCGTAAAGAAACATCCCCGGCATCGACAGTGGTGTCGGTGAACATAGCCGTTACGCCTGCGACAAGGACGAACGACCCGGATGAAGTCAAGATTTCCGACCTCAACATCTTCATTTTCGATGCGGGAGGCCATCTTGAAGAGTCAGCCTATATCGATTCGCATATGAACGGAGGTGAGGCCAGATACAGTTTTTCATGGATCGGGCAGACCGACTGCCGGGTATTTGCATGCGCGAATCTGGGATTCCGGATTACCGGCATCCATTCAGCCGGAGACTTGGAGCAATACCGTTACCACCTGTCCTACCCGGACGAATACAGCAGAGGGCTGCCGATGACGGGAGAAAGCGGCATTGTGCACATTGACGACAAGGTCAATGACATAGATATAAATCTCGTGAGCATGATGGCGAAAGTATCCCTCTGCATTGACCGGACCAGACTTGGAAAGAACGTGAAGTTCAATGTCAAAAGCGTACAGGTGGGCGGCTGCCCCAAATCTGCCTGTCTGTTCTCGCAAAGCAAGGTGAGCGGGGGCAATGATGTGTTCGCATCAGGATATTGCAAAAGCTATGGTGAGGCTGATGACTTGAACATTGACAGGAATGGTGGTGTAAGCCGTGAGGTAAGCGTGTATCTGCTTGAAAACATGCAGGGCAGATTGCTGCCGGAGGCCAAGACGGAGAAGGACAAGGTCCTGGATATGTCCGATGCAGTGGCAGGACTTTGCTCATATATCGAGATTCAGGCAGAGTACCGTTCAGATTCATTGTACACCGGTCCCGGAGAATATCTTAAATACAGGTTTTATCTGGGAGACTCCCCGTCTGATTTCGATGTCCAGCGGAACTGTCATTACCATATACGGGTAAGCCCTTCAGGGAGCGGTCTAGAGGAGGACAGCTGGAGAATCGACAAGAGCAGTCTTTTACCATACGGAAAAGCGTCCATACGTCTCCATCCCGGCAATTATGTAGAAGGAAAAGTCGGCTCTGACCTGCATATATGGGCAGAGATAGAGCCAAAAGGGTCAAGGCTGTCGTTTGGAGAAGAAGAGCTGGAATATGACAAAAGCCGTGGCATATATGACTACACTATGGACAAAGACGGACACGGAGTAACCCTGCACTTGAAAAAGCCTGGAAGCGGCATCCTGTATATTGAAGGCGGGGCACCTGCGAGCGCTGCCGAAATGGTAGTTGTCACTGTCCTGGACAGCCACCAGACTGAGAACAATCAGGTACGGTTCAGTGCCTCCGTCGTCAAATCCCCGTCACCGTCCGGGAATGCAGCAAGCCCAGCCGACTTCAGCCTTTCCGCCTGCCTCGGGACAGAAGGCGCAGCACGTACCGACTATATGTGGAACATGAAAGTAGTGAAAAGCGATGGAGGATGGAGCAGTTCCACACCTCTCTACTGGATGAATGACACAGACATACGGTTCTATGCGTTTTCGCCATACCCTTCATCAGACAATGGGATCAGTCCGCTTCCGGCCGGCGGGGCGCCTTCGCTGCAATTCTCAGCCAAAGCCAAAGCAGAGGAACAGATTGACCTTTTTGCGGCAAGTGACGTGCAGAGAGAAGGAGCAGTACAACTCGCTTTCAACCACATACTTACCGCCATACGATTCCGAAAGGGAGAAACATTCAGCGAAGATGCTGCGATTACGGGAATATCCCTGACCGGCATCCGAGGAGACGGTATATACAATATTGAAAATGGGGAATGGTCAGGACTTTCTTCTGAAAGGACATTTACGATGTCCGATCCCTCACTTGCTTTCATGCTGCCGCCTCAGGAGTTCGGACGCGGTTCCAAAGCCTGTCTGAACATAACAGTCACGGAAAACGGAGACTCTGAGACAGGCAGCATTCCGCTTGAAGGCCACAAGTGGGAAAAAGGCAAACTGACCACATACTCCATATCCTACAGCGGAGGGCATTTTTCAGTAAACTCCACTGAGAATCTGTTCTCTTCTGGGGATATCACCATAAATGAAACAAATGAAGACAATACCATCAATGAATTCTGATACTATGAAGACTATTGACCGCTATCCGATTATTCTATTGTTCTCAGTCGCCACCTTGTGCTGCGCCTGCAATAAAGAGGCCGAAGAACTTAATGTATCCGATGATCTGGAGTTTATCGCCACGCACATGGAATACGCTGAATGCAAGACATTTATGGGGAACGGGACTGAAGATGGACAATATCCGCTGCTTTGGTCAAGAGGAGACAGAATCATCATCTCCTCTTCATCTTCAGTCCCTGCCTCATCTTACTTCGTCACGGAAGATGATGGAGCAGGAAGCGCCAAATTCGTGTATGACAAGAGCGTTTCAGGAAATGCCAAAGCGAAGAAAGCAGATGAATGGCAGGCGTTCTACCCTGCCTCAGGGTATTCCTTTGCCGACGGAAAGCATGTCCTGTCGCTTAAATCCACTCAGGAATATTCCGAATCAGGATTCGGAAACGGATCAATGCCGATGGCAGCATCTTCCACCACGAAAGAGCTGTCGTTCAAGAACTTGTGCGGCATCTGCAGGCTCAGGATAAGTTCGTTGAAAAAAGACGCTTATGTCAATGAAATAAAGCTTAAAGCCGACAAGAACCTGTACGGCAGTCTGTACTGCACATCTGCATCCGGCTCCTGGATGATGGAGAAAGATGGAGGCAATGTGCTGACACTCAACTGCGGAAGCGGTGTAAGACTCAGCTCAGAGCCAAAAGATTTCTGCATTGTGCTTCCTCCTGAAAGCATAGGCGAACTGAAAATACAGCTGTCTCTTGTTTCCGATGGAACAGATGCGGGCAAAAAGATATATTCCCTTCCGGGCAGCATAGACATTGAACGGTCAGGTATCCTGAACATTGACCTGGACCTTGCACAGTTCAGATCAGCCGGCATTGACGACATCATCCGCGAGAATGACGAGTCTGCGATAACCGGTCTTGAGTACAGATTCGAGACGGACAGAAGCAGAGTGGAGTCATTCAGAGACGGGGGTAACGGGAAGATAAACATCACCAGCCTTTCTTCAAGCACATTCAGCGACGGGTCGGGCAAAGACCGGAACGTGTCATGGAAAATGGACTTCAGCATTGACAAGGGCGCGACCTGGAATGCGGAAACGCCTGAAATGTTCGATTCGTTCGTTCTGTCCAGTGATGGACATTCGGTAGAATACGATATTCCGGAATTCGATACGGACCGCGAATGTCTGGTGAGATTCACACAGGAAGAGTCAGGAAAGACACAGACTGTAAGGGTAATGCAGCTCAGCAATGCCATTGTTGCGGAGTATCTTGTTGTTGATCCGAGCCAGGAAGTACCGATATGCACCTCTCATCTGGACAACCTCAAGGGTATCCTATATGATGACGGCACTGAAATCAGTTTTGAGTATAATAAATATTTAAGTCCCTATAAGAGCTTTTATCACAGATTCCAAACTGAGGGCAAGCACAAAGCGATTCTATGGCTGAACCATGATGCCAAGACACTGGACCGTCTGATGCAGGACAACAGGTATATGGAAACCCACAAATACCTTATAGGAATAGACCTTTCGCATCTGAATCCGCTTCCGTTTACAAGTATGGACTGCACATTCGACAATTGCCGGAAACTCGCATATGTAATTTTTCCGGAGAAGAAACTGAACACTGTTAATCTGGTCAACATCCATAAGATGTTCTATGACTGCTCTTCTCTCATCCATCTGGATATAAACAAACTGGAGACTTCGGCAGTAAAGGACATGTCCTATCTGTTCGGATGGGACACAAACCTGACCACAATAGCCCTTGACGGTTTCCGAACGGATTCCGCCGAGAACATGGAGTCCATGTTCAGCTTCTGCAGAAATCTGGAAGCACTGGACGTGACAGGATTTGACACGCGCAATGTCAAGGACATGAACAACATGTTTGGCGGATGTGAGACTATCACGTCGCTGGATGTTTCCGGATTCAAGACGGACAATGTCACCAGTATGGGAGCGATGTTCAATGGATGCAAACAGCTCAGGTCACTTGACGTCTCGAATTTCTCGACAGAAAAAGTCACAAACTTGAGCTACATGTTCTCAGATTGCAAAGAACTCACACAACTTGATTTGAGAAACTTCAACACCGATGCTTCCCTCTATTTTTCCGGCATGTTCAATGACTGCATCAAGCTTGAATCACTGGACATAAGCAGTTTCCGTACAGACAAGGCAACGACCATGAGCTACATGTTCTACAACTGCAAGAAGCTGAACTCTTTGGATATTTCCAAATTCAGGACGCCTCTTGTCAAGAGTATGGATTTCATGTTTGCCCGTTGTGGAGCCGAGGTTCTGGACTTGTCCGGATTTGATTTTTCAAATCTTGAAAACGGACGTGAGATGTTCCACAACTGTTTCAACGTAAGAGAACTTGCAATCGAAAACATGATATCACCGAAACTCAAGAGCTGTTACTATATGTTCTCGAATTGCGATGCGCTCAAATCTCTGACTATCAGAAAATTCAAATGCGGACCTGACTGCATGCTGCATTCAATGTTTGAACGCTGTTATTCTCTCGAGTCCTTTGTCTCGGAAGATTTCGACGCAAGCGGGGCAAAAGACATAAGCTATCTGTTTCTCGAATGCTCAAAGCTGAAGACTCTGGATCTGAGCGGATTCCATACGGAAAGCGCTACTGATATGCAGATGATGTTCCAAGGATGCACTTCACTGGAAAGTATAGACGTGTCATCTTTCTGCACCACGAATGTAGAAAAAATATACTCCATGTTCAGCAATACCCGCGTGGTGGATCTTGATTTGAGTAGTTTCGACTTCAGCAAGGTGACGGACATGACCTTTATGTTAGCCAGCTGCATAAATCTGAAAACTCTCCGGATGGATATGACAGGCATCCAGGACGGTATCTCAATGAGCAGGCTGTTCTCCAGTGTACCGGCAGGCCTTACGCTATATGCGAAAGACAATGTCGTCCCCGCGGACATCCAGTCACAACTTCCTTCATACACTAATATCGTAAGCTACTGATGAAGAGACTATTATCACAATTTGCCATAGTTCTGTTCCTGCCCGGATGCAGACAAACGGAAACCACACTGGAGGAGTCATCAATGATGTTTTCTGCAGGAATCTGTCCCCCCGCAAGCACGACTAAAGTCTGTCCGGATATGGACTCAGCCGGTGATATTCCGGTTTATTGGGAAACAGGTGACAGAATCAGGATTATGGATGACAGAGGAGAAAGCATCTATATCACAGAGGATTCCAGAACTGCTTCAGCACGGTTCGCTTTCGACAAGTCCTTAGAAGGAAACCGTCGCTTGAATGCGTCTGACCGTTATCTTGGATTCTATCCTGACAGGAATTGGCTTCAAGGTGTGTTCACCATGCCGGAAGAGCAGCGCAACGACAAGCTGCTGTATCCGATGGCCGCACATTCGACAGGCAACTCATTGGAGTTTTCCGGTATCTGCAGCATAGTGAGACTGCGGCTGCACTGCATTGACAAGACCGGCAAGCCTGCGGCCATAAGAAATATAACTGCCGGAGCCTATAGGGATATAGGCGGGATTACCGGACAGATGGGCGCTGACGGTGCCATAACTTGGGAAAGCACTAAAAGTGACGGCTTCAAGATAGGCCACACGCTTAAATTGGATTGTGCAAGTGACGGAGCAGATACGAAGACCTGCTCGAAAGAGAGCAGAGGCTACGCGGCTACTGGAGAGACGGTGGCCGGGAGCGGAACCGGTGAAGAAGAAAACTATTATATAGTAATGCCGCCGCTTGATTATGAAGGACTTGCATTTCAGATAGAGTCGTACTCTGGCTGGTTCATCTACTCCATTCCTGGGACCACTTCCCTGCTGCCTAACCGGATATACACATGGAATCTCCCGATGGAGGCATTTGACAGATACGATGAGCCCGTGCTTGCGGAAGGAAAGGTCTCGCCTCCTCTGACGGATATCAGTTACGGGTTGGAATGCGCGCAAGACAGCATTGCCATAACCTCGCCGAACCTGTCCGGTGAGATTGACGTCTCAAGCATAAAATACAGGAAATACTCTGACGGACAAGAGTTTACCTCAACAATAGGGTTCACCGTAGATATCAGTTCCGATGACGGAGCCACATACCATAAAAAAGTGACAGGGATTGCAGTCACTACCGACCGCACATTCCAGAACATCCGCTATGAGATCGGCGGCGTCACGGGAAAGGACATTGACTCAACTGAAATCACGGAAAGCCTCGCCAAGTGCAGTTACATTGTAAGACTCACGCAGTTCATAAGCGGCAAACGCCTGTATCTCAGGTTCTCAGGCGGTTAACCCTTCATTTTCTTGAGATACTTGGCCGTGTAGGTGCGGCCTTTGGCGGCGAGGTCTTCCGGCGTGCCCTGGAATACGACTTCACCTCCGAAGTCGCCGGCGTCAGGACCTAGTTCTATTACCCAGTCGGCTGCTTTGATCACATCCATATTGTGCTCCACAACCACTACGGAGTGGCCTTTCGCCAAGAGAGCATCGAATGACTTGAGCAATTTCTCCACATCGAAGAAGTGCAGGCCTGTGGTAGGTTCATCGAATATGAACATTATTTTCTTGGCAGACGGCTTGTCGGAGGCATCGTTCATCGAGAGGAAATATGCCAATTTGATACGTTGGCTTTCACCGCCTGACAATGTGCTGCTGCTCTGACCGAGCTTTATATAGGAGAGGCCGACGTCCACGAGAGGCTGAAGTTTCTTGGCAATGCTTTTCGCTGCGGCCTCCTTCTGCGCGCCGAAGAACGCTATGGCCTCGTCCACGCTCATATTCAGGATATCGTCGATATTCTTTCCATTGTACCTCACTTCCAGGATTTCAGGCTTGAACCGCTTGCCGCCACAAGCCTCGCAAACCATTGTCACATCAGCCATAAACTGCATTCCGATATGAACAAACCCTTCACCCTGGCACTCCGAGCATCGTCCGCCGTCCTGATTGAATGAGAAATATGACGGCGTGAAGCCATTGACCTTGGCGAACTGCTGCTCGCTCATCAGCTTCCTGATGTCGTCATACACCTTCAGATAGGTGACTGCATTGGAACGGGAACTCTTCCCGATAGGGTTCTGGTCCACATATTCTATCGATGAAATCCGGTCCAGATTGCCGGTGAGATGACGGAATATGCCCGGCTGCTGCCCCGTCTGGTTCAGATGTCTGTACACGGCAGGATAGAGCACATCGCCGACAAGCGAAGACTTGCCGCTACCGCTGACACCGGACACCACAGTAAGCACCCCGAGAGGGAACTTGACATTGATATCCTTCAGATTGTGCTCCATGGCGCCCTCCACGCCGACATAATATGTCCACGGACGTTTGGCCCGAAGAGGCATCTTGCGGCGGCCTGTTATGTACTGCAACGTCATTGACGCGGAAATCTGCTCCTCTGTCAGGTTATCGTCCACAGGTCCGCGGAACACGACCTCACCGCCATTGACTCCGGCCAAAGGTCCCATATCGATAAGCATATCGGCCGACCGGATTATCTCCTCGTCATGCTCCACGACGACTACGGTATTGCCGATGTCACGGAGACGCTTGATGACGCTTATGAGCCTGTCGGTATCTCTCGGATGCAGGCCGATGCTCGGTTCATCGAGAATATACATTGACCCGACCAGAGAACTGCCGAGCGCGGTAACCAGATTGATACGCTGGCTTTCACCGCCGGAGAGAGTATTGCTGGCACGGTTCAATGTCAGATAACCGAGTCCCACGTCAGAGATGTACTGGAGCCGAGATGTGACTTCCGAAACCGCTTTCTTCACGATAGAGTTCTCATACTCAGTCAGTTTCAAGTTCTTGAAGAAGTCCATCAGCTGGTGCACGTTCATGCTCAGGAGCTCGTGGATATTCTTTCCGCCCACCTTTACGTACAAGGCATCTTTCCTGAGCCGGCTGCCCTTGCATTCATGGCAGACCGTCCTTCCGGAAAAACGGCTCAGCAGATATTTGTACTGGATTTTATACCGGTTCGCCTCCACCCATTTGAAAAATTCATTGATACCGATGACAGAATCCTCCTCGGTCGCAGCCTTGTGCCCGTCCCATATCAATGCCTTCTCTTTCTCGGTGAGGTTGCAGTACGGTTCGAAAATTCTCAGACCATATTTGCCGGCCACACTGACCAGGTGGTCCTTGAACCAGCCCATTTTATCCCCTTTCCAGCAGGCGATAGCCCCGTCGTATATGCTCAATGTCTTGTCAGGCACCACCAGGTCCTCGCTTACGCCAATGATTTTTCCCAATCCGCCGCACACAGGACAGGCCCCCAACGGGCTGTTGAAACTGAACATATATTCGTCCGGCTTGCGGAAAGTCATGCCGTCCGCCTCGAACCGGTCAACAAATTTCTGAAAAGATGATTTGCCGCCGCCCAGGTCGATCTTCACGTACATTGTCCCGTTTCCTTTGCTGAAACAGGTGGCTATAGAAGAATGCAGACGTGTCTTGATATCTTCCCATTCGCTCAGGGACATTGACACGGCTCCTTCAGGGACCGGGACACCGTTCTTGACGGCCGGCAGCTTCATACGGTCTATCATCAGCAACAGACCGGTCGGGAACTCTCCCGCCTCGGCGCCACGTATGACATCATCGATCCGCATCTGCCCTTCCGCCTCAGAAAACAGCCTCGAATAGCCCTCCTCCTTCAGGGATAGCAGCAACTCGGTCTTGTCCGCCCGCGAATCCCAGCCGATTTCCGCCAAAAGATAGACGGCTGACGGTTCTGTGCTGCCCATTATGAAAGCCATGACGTCATTTTCACTATGGCACTTCACCTCTACCCCGCTTATCGGCGAGAACGTCCTTCCGATACGGGCAAATATCACCCTCAGATAATCGTAGATCTCAGTGGTCGTGGCAACCGTGGAGCGCGGGTTCCTCGTATTGACCTTCTGCTCTATCGCGATTGCCGGCGGAATCCCCTCGATAGCCTGCACGTCCGGCTTGCTCATCCTGCCGAGAAACTGCCTCGCATAAGAGGACAGACTCTCCGCAAAACGCCGCTGCCCCTCCGCGAACAATGTGTCGAAGGCCAATGAAGATTTTCCGGAGCCCGAAATTCCGGTAACCACGGTAAACTTGTTGCGCGGAATCTCCACCGTCACATTCTTGAGGTTATTGACCTTGGCCCCTTTAATTATGATATTTCCGTTGTCAGGCATATTCACTCCCGTTTTGAAGCTTCGGTCAATGTCATTGGCACAGCCCTTCGGCACGTGCGCACCTTCCGACAAACCGAATTTGCAAATATACATCTTTTACTACATATTTCAATTTAAGACAATGCTGTTTTCGGACATTTTGGCAATAAATCAATGCCATTTTGTCCATATACAAGACATTTTGTCCTCTTTTAGAACTTTTTTCACAATGGTATGCAGATTGCCATAAACTAAGGCGTCCGGTCGAAAGACCAGACAAAGAACCGGCACAGGATCCGAAAGGGTCCGAGGTCCGGGAAAGTTAAACGAAATTAAAAATAGGAGATTTATATTATGGTACCTTCAAGAAGATATAACCAGAATTGGTTACCAAGCATGTTCAATGATTTCTTTGACAATGACTGGATGGAGAAATCAAATGCTACCGCTCCGGCCATCAACGTATTAGAAAACGAACACAGTTATGACTTGGAGCTCGCCGCTCCTGGCATGACCAAGGATGATTTCAAAGTTTCTCTCGATGAGAACGGAGACCTTGTAATCAATATGGAAAAGAAACAGGAGAACAATGATGAGAAGAAACACGGTCATTACCTCCGTCGCGAATTCTCATACAGCAAATTCCAGCAGACAATGCTTCTGCCGGAGGATGCCGACAGGGAAAAGATCAATGCTCAGGTCGAGCACGGTGTATTAAAGGTCAATATCCCTAAGGTCGTCAAGGTTGAGCCTGAACATACTCATAAAGTAATCGAAATCAAATAATTCCATTTGATAAAGTGCTGGGAAAAGCGGACAGAAGCGATTCTGCCCGTTTTTTTTCGTTTCCGGCAAGTATCGTTTTATATCGAAATTTTTGAAATTTTTTACACAAAATGCTTGCAGGTCCGGAAAATATACCTATCTTTGCATTCGCGTTTGAGAAAAACCTCAAACACAGCAGAACACGGTGCGGTAGTTCAGCTGGTTAGAATGCGGGCCTGTCACGCCCGAGGTCGTGGGTTCGAGCCCCATCCGCACCGCCTGAAAGCCCTTCACGAAAGTGAGGGGCTTTTTCGTATATGGCACATTCCGAAGAGCAGGATCGGCCAGGCAATCGAATATGCCTTCGCTCTTCTTCCTAGACTCTCCCGTTATGTCAATGACGGCAGGATATCCATCGACAACAATCCTGTTGAGCGAGCCATTCACCCGTTGGCTCTGGGAAGAAAAAACTGGCTCTTCTGCGGCAATGATGCCTCCGCATATCGCGCAGCAATAGTGTACTCTCTGATAAGTACCTGCAAGAATGCCGGCATTGAACCTCGTGCGTGGATGCAGGATGCCCTCAAACAAATTCCATACTACCTGCGTGACGGTCGCGACCTCACGGAACTCCTTCCCAGAGCTTGGGCGTCTCGGAACCAACTTTGACAAAGTTGCTGCGATTAGTGACAAAATACTGAAGTACACACAGAGACTGTGACGGTGTATAGGGATAGTATTAGCTATTACATTCTTCATAGCCAGCAGAATGAAATCCTTTTTGTAACTTTGTAGGAACTAAAATCCTCTACGAATGAACTATACAGAACTGCAAGATGCTATCTCAAGATTCTCTGTTGAAGATAACCTTAACGAGAGAAAGCCCCTCTATGCTCTTCGGAATGAGTTTGTAAAGAACTTCTCAAGAGCAAAGATTGAAAGAATGACCATAGATGATTATGTAGAGGGTAAAAGCAGAAAAGATACTTTCTGCTATATCATTGAGAGAGATCTTGATAAACTTGGGACTATACTTGGATCCTTTGCTTCGCCCAAATTTGGTGTCTATTTCAAAAAAGAAGATAGAAAATACCATTTCCTTCCCAAATATGGTAATTCCCCCAAGGAGGCATTTGGGGCTATTAGAGAGGCAATCTTGACTCTTCTGGAGGATGGAGAGAATGAAGATCTTGAAGCTCTAGAGAATAATATACTTTCTCCTATGTTTAAGGGTAAGATCCTTTCTGTGTATTACCCTGATCGGTATCTTAATATATTCTCGGATGAGCATCTTATTCACTACTTGAATGTATTCAATCTGGATACAGAGACTTTGATTAAGCAAGATCCAATCTACAAGAGGGAGGCACTTCTTGCCTTTAAGAACAGTGTTCCGGAAATGAAGGGATGGTCTCCGGATATTTTTGGAAAGTTCTTGTATATGAACTTTCCTCCCAAGATGAAAACGATCACCATTAGAGGGAAGAAGAGGAAAGTCTGTGATATTGAATTCCCAACTCCAGAGGGTTATTCTTATGTGGATAATATATCAATAGATCCGACTGACAGCCCCTTCCCGACAAAGAATAAGAGAATTGCTCCTAAGGTAAACTATGAGAGTGAGTCTAGGAAATACAGGAAGTATGGCGATAGAGGGGAGAAGATTGTTATGATGGCAGAGATTGACCGAGTAATGGCTGTTCTTCATATGTCAGAGAAGGTGGCATCAAAAAAGGTTATTCAGATGTCTGCCAAGAGCGATTCTTATGGATATGATATTCTTTCTCTCAATCCCGATGGTAGCAATCGTTACATTGAGGTAAAAGCAACCTCTGGGAAAGTAGGAGATGTGGCTTTCTATTATACTGAGAATGAGCTAGAAAAAGCTAATGAATATGGCAAGGATTACTACATATATCTTGTATTTGAGATTAAATCTAAAAAACCAAAGATCTGGGTTATTCAGAATCCCTTCCTTGATGGAGAGATCAAGATGAAACCTGTTCAATACAAAGTAAGCATACACACTAAATAAGATATGAGTTTACTGAAGAAGTATGTAAGTTTCAGTTTACTGATATTTCAGGGATGCCAATGCTCTTCTTGGCCAGATTCCTATCGTCCAGAGCATCCGCGAGAATGGCGATGCAGGCGAGCCTGCCGCTTTGTCTTCACGCCCGGACGGACTGGCTTTTCTGAATCTTGCAGAAAAACTTGTTAAATCTGTCGAGATGCCGTAAATTCGCGCTGCGATTTCAGGTTGCGTGCCGGATTAAGTGGTGTGATAGCCCGATTCCTGATGTGGAACGACTCGGGTTCGGTGGTGGGGCAGATCGGACTCCTGATGCGGAACAACTCGGATTCCTGTGTGGCAGATCGGATTCGGTGGTAGAAGGTCCCGAATTCTGTGGCAGGAGCACCTTCAGAGGTGGAGTAGAACGGATACAGAGGTAGAAGGACCCTCAGAGGTGGGGTAGCACGATTCCAGAGGTGGGATAACCCGACTCCAGAGTGTAACCACCCGATTTGAATGGTGGGAGCACGTCAGATCTCAGAGAGGCGCAACCTATAAAACGCTGATAATCAAAGACTTACTTGATTTCAGAGTAGTAATTTTCACAACTCTGAAATCAGTTAAACCTCTGAGTATCAGACAATTACGCGATGCGCCAGGTGTGTACGGCAACAAGAAGCCCCCGTGAGGACCAGGCCCTCCTGCTTTGCAGGCGCCTCCCTC
>ENA-OPVT01001729-OPVT01001729.1-human-gut-metagenome-genome-assembly--contig:-NODE-1729-length-13052-cov-3.857890_pt1 | contig 13052 bp, 10 predicted proteins | sample MGYA00241499_ERZ501990 | MGnify/ENA primary metagenome ERZ501990 (study PRJEB25962, sample SAMEA2042104) | human gut metagenome | biome: human gut; feature: human-associated habitat; material: faeces...
GATACAGAAACCGTCACAGATCATTGAAACCAGCACATCCTTTTGGCCGCCTGGATGATTTTGAGTATCTTCGCAGCATAGGAGCTGCCGCTATTTCAAATATCGATAAGCAATTACATCCAACAGCTGCCGGAATGCTTATGTTTGGAGATGAATATAATATTGTTCGTCATTTTCCTGAGTATTTTCTCGATTATCAGGAAATACTTGATCCTTCAATACGCTGGACAGACCGCTTACAATCCAGTTCTGGAGAATGGTCTGGTAATATCTGTGATTTTTATTTCAGAGTTTATAACAAACTTATCACGGATATAAAAATCCCTTTTAAGACTGTTGATGGAAATCGTATCGATGATACACCTATTCACGAAGCCCTCAGAGAAGCATTAGCCAATTGTTTAATAAACGCTGATTTTTATGGCGTACGTGGTATTGTTATCAGAAAAAATACTGAAAAAATAATATTTGAAAACCCTGGTTATTCCCGAACTGGTAAACAACAGATGCGTAAAGGTGGAATATCAGACCCTCGAAATAAAATATTAATGAAAATGTTTAATCTCATCAATATAGGTGAACGTGCCGGAAGTGGTGTTCCAAATATTTTTAATACTTGGGCAGATCAGGGGTGGCCTGAGCCAATCATTGAAGAAGAATTTGATCCAGACCGCACTATCTTAGTTCTTACTATTAAGAAAAAGCGCCGTACAAAAACAAGCAGTAAAAAACAAGCGATAAAACAAGCAATAAAACAAGCAATAAAACCTTTCAACATATGAATAAAATAAAAAAATATCTGTCCAAAAACGGGCCTTCAAAAACAAGCGATATCGCTTCTTATATAAAATTAAGCTCTCCACGAACCAGAGCTATATTAAACGAAATGCCTGACGTATCACATGATGGTCCTAATAATAATAGAAAATATTTTTTGAAATAAACGTTTCTTATAAATAAAGCCCCTTGTTTCACAATCGCAAAACAGGGAGCTTTATTTTTTTATTCAAAACCAATGCGTAATTTCCGACGGCCGGTAACCTTACATCTGACGATCAATCAGCTGCAGTATCTCGGACATTCCTCGTACACTCTGCTCTCTGCTACATACCTTCACATCCTTCCATGCTTTTCATAATATTTCTTTTTTTCCGCATACATAAGATCATCTGCTCTTCTCAGCATTGTCTCAAGCTCCGAAGAGCTTTCCTCCCAGACAACGCCAACAGAAACACTGATCCTTTTGGCAGCAATGCTGTCACAGATATCCCGGACCTTACTCCGAAAAATCTTCTCATCCATATCAAAACAGATGAGTACAAATTCATCGCCACCTACCCGGTAAGCATTTTCCGGCAGAATCGCAAGCATGGAACGCGCTGTATTTATGATCAGCCTGTCTCCGGCCTCATGTCCGTAAAGATCATTCACCCGTTTCAGACCATTGATATCAATATATGCTACTCCTGTTTTTATCACTGTTTTTGCCTGCATGCCTTCCAGAACCTGAATATACCTGTTCCTGTTATACAAGGTCGTCAGCATATCACGGTAGCTCATGTACTGCAGATGCGCCTTACGCTCCTTGGCTTTCAGGCTGTCCGTTAAAAAATACTGTATGGATGACAGCAGCGTATGATCCTCATAATGCAGCCTCGGATTATCTACCCCGAGAAATCCTATGATCTTTCCGTCACTGTTTAAAGGAACGGCCAGCAGCCTGGTAATGTCCTGCATCTTCAGAGTCTCATAATACGGCTGCCCCTGCTCCTCCTCAATATCCGGAATATAATACAGGCCATTTTTCCGAAAGCTGTCCATCCAGATATCCAGCATTTCCATGGGAACCTCCTGAAGATTATCCTTCTCAGCAGTCACTCCGTTCATGGCATACTCATAGGTATTTGTACAGACATTCCTCTTTTCATCGATCTGAACAATATAACTGCGATCTCCGTCAAAATACCCGCTGATAATACGCAGCAGATTGGAGATCGCCGCATCTTCATCTTCTCCTGATATCAGCTCTGCAATGCATTTATTCAGTATCGTTGCGATCTCAAGTCTTTCCTTTATCTTGCCCTCTCTGCTTATCAGCTGATACATTTCCTGATTCAGCTCCGTCATCGTCACGATAAACATAATGATCATGGAAATACCAACAGAAAAATCGATCAGCGACATTCCATACCTGAATGCCTGCACAGCTGCCGCCACTGCCGGAAGTACAATGCATGACAGCATAGAGAACAGGAGCTTCCTGCTGACTCTCTTTTTGTACTGGAGCAGAAGCGTAAGATCAATGAGCAAGCCTGCTGCCGGAAGAAGAATTGACATAATATATAACGGTGCCCGATGGTAATAATTATCCACATCTATGTAATAATACCAGTGAGTAAACTGTGAGAGCACCACAAAAGCAGCCTCCACGGCAGCAATAACATATCCGGCTTTTACTCTTTTTAATGTTCTCCGCTCCCTCTTCGAAAACAGATAAACACACACATAAATGTGAAAACACAGCAGGACTACGTCACTTAAAAGGAATACGAGAAAACTCGAAATACGAACCATCACACTGCCCGGAACTCTGGGATATCCGCTGAAAATATGCGCCATGGCATCCATCAGCAATAACATGGAAGCAAAACTCTCCATCAGGATAAGATACCGACGCTTTTCCCTGTCATAATTACTGCTCAGAAATATACATATTGCAGCTATGGCACAAAATACACATCCCCATATAAGTATCGCTACCTGCAGTACTTTTTCATCCGGCATAAAAAACACTCCTCACATTCGTCACTTACAATAAGTATTACACTTTACCGTGTAAAAGTCAACCTTCCAAAAAAATCCCGGAGTACATTGTCATACTCCAGGATTTTGTCGTCAACCGGATAAAAGCAACCGCATTCGCTACATAATTCTACACCAGATAACTGCTTCGCAGTTGATTCAGTTAAAGCTCTTCCCCGCAGGATTCAATCACTTTTTTGTACCAGTAAAAAGAATCTTTGCGGATTCTGGAAAAGTCTCCGGTCCCGTCATCATTTTTATTTACATAGATAAGACCATAACGCTTCTTGAATTCTCCGGTGGAGGCACTGACAAGATCTGTACAGCCCCAGCAGGTGTAGCCGATCAGATCTACTCCGTCATGGATTGCTTCCTTCATCTGCTCTATATGGCGGCGCATATATTCAATACGGTAATCATCGTGAATCTTTCCATCCTCTGTCAGCTGATCCACCGCCCCAAGACCATTTTCCACGATCATGATCGGAATCTGATAGCGGTCATAGATCTGGTTCAGAACATAGCGAAGACCAGTTGCATCGATCTGCCAGCCCCAGTCGGAAGCTTTCAGATATGGATTTTTCAGATTGTCACTTCCATTTCCGGCCGTTTTCTCTCCGTCCTTTGTCACGCTGACACAGCTACTGGAATAATAGCTGATAGTGAAAAAGTCCACCGTACCCTTCTTGAGGATCTCTTTATCCTCCTGAAGAACCTCCAGCTGGATTCCGTGCTCCTCAAAGTATCTCGCTGCAAATCCCGGATAATATCCTCTTACATGAACATCACCGGCAATGGAATTGTGGATCTGCCCAAACTGCTGTGCATATAAGATATCATCCGGATGGCAGGTATATGGATAACCATTGTGATAAGCAAGCATACAGCCAAGCATAAACTCCGGATCGATCTCATGAGCCATGGAAACTGCAAGTGCACTTGCTACCAGCTGGTGATGCATTGCCTGATAACGGCTCTGCTCACATACATCCTTCGGGTCCAGCATTCCTGCACAGAATACCGCACCAAAGTCCTGCGTCAGCATATTGATCTCATTAAAAGTCAGCCAGTATTTTACCTTACCTTTATATCTCTCAAATAAAACCTTTGCAAATCGAAGATAGAAATCGATCATCTTACGATTTTTCCATCCGCCATACTCCAGAGAAAGATGAAGGGGATTCTCATAATGAGAGATCGTTATCAGCGGCTCAATGTTATATTTTCTCAGTTCGTCGATCACATTGTCGTAGAACTTAAGGCCTTCCTCATTTGGAGTTTCCTCATCCCCATTTGGGAACACTCTGGACCAAGAAATAGAAAAACGATATACCTTAAATCCCATCTCTGCAAAAAGAGCAATATCCTCTTTCCAGTGATGATAAAAATCAGTTGCCTGGTGATTGGGATAAAATTCTTCCGGTAACGGTGCCGGCGGTGTAAGACGACGTTCCTTATCCACACTTCCTCCTGTTAGGACATCTGCAATGGACGGGCCTCTGCCATCCTCATCCCAACCGCCTTCATACTGGTTTGCAGCAGTTGCTCCGCCCCAGAGAAAGTTTTCCGGCATACGGTTATAATTTTTCATATTTTAATTTTCTCCTTTTTACAAACATCAGGCGGATCTGTTATCTCCGCCTGATGTTTCGTTGTTATTCTTATACAATAGTCAGGAATTTATCTCCTGCATTTACAGCTGCATCTTCTTTTTCCATGCATACTGCTTTGATATAATCAGAAATATTGGTCACAACAACCGGTGTGATCAGATCATATCCTTCTTTCTTAATGGCATCCATATCGAATTCCACAAGAAGCTTTCCTTTTTTTACCTTATCTCCATCAGAAACATGGGATTTAAAATATTTACCATTTAAATTTACAGTATCAAGTCCGATGTGGATCAGAATTTCTGCTCCACTTTCTGTCACAAACATGATTCCATGTTTGCTGTCCATGATATTTGCCACCGTACCATCTGCCGGTGCATAAACCTTTCCTTCTGATGGAACGATTGCTGCTCCGTCACCTAAAACCTTATCAGCAAAAGTTTTATCCGGAACATCGGAAAGTGCTTTTACAGTTCCTGCTACCGGTGCACAAAGCTCGATCTTATCTACAAGCGGAGCGTTCTGCTGTGCCGGCTGTTTTTCTGTATCTGTGTTCTGTACTTCATCCTCTGTCTCAGCCTTTACATCCTCAAATCCGAAGATAAGCGTAAGAACAAAAGCAGCTACAAAAGATACCACGATCATAATGATTCCATAAATCAGATTGCTTAATCCCTTCTCGCCGATAAACGCCGGGATCGCCATGATACAATTCTGTGCAATGTAAAGAGAAACCTGAAGAAGTCCTCCTACGATACCACCGATTCCGGCTGCGATGGAAGCTGCTACAACCGGTCTTTTCAGTTTCAGTGTAACACCATACAGAGCAGGCTCTGTGATACCCATAAGAGCGGAAACACCGGCTGCACTTGCCAGCTGTTTCATGTTGCTGTCCTTGGATCTTACAGCTACTGCAAGAGAAGCTCCGGACTGTGCAAGGTTAGAGCATACCTGAGATACAAAGATCAGTGTATCGGTACCACCGGTTGCAATGGCATTCAGTCCGATCGGTGTCAGCGCATGGTGCATACCGGTCATAACGATGAACGGGAAGGTTGCTGCAAGGATACCTACAATAATGAAACCAAGTTTTACGGACAGGAAGTTGATGGCTACCGCAAGTCCGTTACCAATAATTGTTCCGATCGGTCCAACTACGATCAGGGCGATCGGTGCACTGATCAGAATTACCAGTGTCGGGTTCAGGATCAGTTTTACCATTTTCGGTGTGATCTTATCAACCAGAATCTCAATATAATGTGTGATCCATACCATCAGGATAACCGGAATAACGGAATAAGAATAAGTTGCTTTTGTGATCGGCAGACCAAACAGTGTGATGGCCGCATCACCAGCTACCATAGTTACAAAGGTAGGGCTTAAGTAAACACCGGCAATAAACAGCGCCAGTGACTGGTTCACGCGGAAAACCTTGGCAGCATTTGCTGCGATCAGGAACGGCATGAAGTAGAACGTAACATCTCCGATAAAACTGATCACCTGGTAGGTACTGCTTGTTTCTGATACCAGATGAAAAGTTGTCAGCAGGGTAAGTACAACTTTGATCATACCGGCTGCAGTCAGGGCAGGGATCATCGGGGTCATACATCCGGTGATGGCATCGATAACTTTTGAAACAACACTCTTTGAGCTGTCAGAGTTCGCTGCCGGTGCATCATCGGTAGGAACGCCTTTGTCTTCCAATGCCTTGTAAACAGCGTTTACTTCGTTTCCTGCGATAACCTGGAACTGATCTTCATGCCAGTTAACGCCGGAGATCTCAGAAAGCTTTAAGATCTCTTTCTCGTTGATCTTCGATCTGTCTTTCACATAGAAACGAAGCCTTGTCATGCAGTGGAACAGACGGGTGATATTATCTTTTCCGCCCAGCGCTGCAATCAGTGTGTCTGCAGTTTTTGCATAGTCCTTTTTCATTTGGGGACCTCCTTTAATAATAAATATTGAAATTTATATTAAAGGTCTTGCCTGAAAAGATACGCACATGGCACGTATTTCAGTAACAATCCATTAACACCTAATTTATAAAACAATCTCTTTTCACAGATTTTTCAGACGTTTATGGTCTTCTGTGATCTTCTGGATATGAATCGTCAGATACAGCATTTCATCCTCAGTCATAGCGTATTTATATTCCTCTTCCATCATAAGATAGATCATTTTTACACAGCCGTAAGCTTCTCTGTACTGCTCCTTGATGATCTTGAAAAGCTCCTGATTCTCATCATAGTGAAGCTCTTTATGAAGGAATCTCTGGGCAAAATATTTCAGATGCGTGAGAAACCGCTGATAATACAGATTATCCTCCTGAAATTCCATATTGTCATAATACTTCTCCACGATGTCCAGGATCTGATGTACGATAATGGAAATCTGATAGCTGTCCGTCTTGCCGCCATCTTCCGCATTCACAAAATGCAATGCAAAAAATCCTGCTTCATCTGCAGAAAGATCTACCTCGAACATCTCATTTACCTTTTTCAGTAATTCCAAGCCGATCTCATATTCCTTATGATAAAGCTGCTTGATATCCAGAAGCAGCATATTCTGAAGGCGGATCCCGTTTTCAAGTCTGGAGATCGCACCCATGATATGGTCGCTAAGGGAAAAATAAATACTGTCATTTAATTTCATCCCCTCTTTTTCCTTCACATCATTTACAAAAGCTTCCACAAAATCCAGATATTTTTCCGGAATAGCAGTCAGATAACCCTGTATCTCCTTGCTGATCTGGGCATTTTCCGCAGTAAAGATCTTCTCGATCCTGGACTCCTCCACTTGCTGTCCTTTCTTTTTCTGAAAGGCAATTCCGCAGCCCTTTACAATAACTTCATGTCCCTGTCCATCCCTGGACAGTATCAGATTATTATTCAAAATCTTATGGATAACCATAGTCCTGTTCCCCCGCTGCCAAACAAATAAAAAAAGACCATTACAGTATATAGAAAACCTATTCCTATACTACTATAAGGTCTTGCCTGACGATAAATAAATATTTCAGTAACAATCCTTCTGATTCGTAACTATTTAATAACTGTACGTAATAATATCAGAAAAAATATATGTTGTCTATCTGGAATATTTAATAAAATATTTATAATATTTTTGTGAACTTTGACAAAATCCCCTGATGATCCTGCCATACGGATCAACGGGGGATTTTCTGTTCAGCTTTTTATTCTTCAGATCTCTTTTCCCTTTGTCGCAACGGCATGTACAACAAACGGTACAAACAATGTAATAAACGCCGCATATCCAAGGTATGCATATCCCTTTTTAACAACTGTCATCAGACCGAACTGTGCGATGGCAAATGCCAGGAATGTAAAGATCGCTGTGAAAACTGCATTTCTTCCAAGGTGTCCCTGCGCTTTTTTCGCCGAGCTGTCCATACGGCGCTCCACTGCATTTACACAGCGGGTCACAATACCGGAGATCATATTTACTGCTGTGGAGATAGCTCCAAGGATGATCAGCAGAGAAATGATCGGTGTCAGGATACCGGCGCCTACACCGTTCTGGACCAGTACCAGCATCGGTACCGATGCAGATGCCAGTTCACTTACATATGCAATGGCAAGAAGTCCGAGGATGGAAAGCTCCATTGCACAGAAGTTGCATACAAACATCCAGATCGCTGCTTTGTTGATCTGTTTTTCGTCCGTTACATCCTCCATGTGCTGGTACATAACAGAAACAGATGCCAGCTGGAAGAAGAAATAAAGGACTGCTGAATAGAGGGCCGGTCCAAAGGCTCCGCTCTCGGAGGAAAGTACAGTCATTTCTCCGGAGGACATAGTATGGATGGAAGCTGTGATATCTCCCCACTGTGCAATGATATTCGGAACAAGTACCAGTACAAGACCGATGATGATCAGCACACTTAATGTAGAAGCACATTTTCTTACAACATTGGTTCCGAAAAGTGCGATCACAAAGATAAATGCTGCAATGATCAGTGTACAGAGCCAGTATGGGATCCCGAACAGTGTCTGCAGTGTGGAACCGCCGGTTGCAAAGGCTGCTGCTGATGCAGTTCCGATCATGATCAGGTAACAGATCTCATAGAGATTGGACATAACCGGTTTCGTTTTTCCGTAAAGACTGTCGGAAAAGCTTCTGTAATCGTAGGTTTTGTGTTTATAAGCATAGCGCATTCCATACCAGAAAAACAGTGCATACAATCCCTGTGTCACTGCCGGCAGGATCAGACACCAGATACCGTAGTTGATAAAGTACTGATAGATCTGCGCTCCTGATGCGAATCCGCCTCCGAACTGTGTGGTAAATGCGACGAACGCAAGTCCCATAGCCAGAGGCATTTTACTTTGTAATGATTTATTCTGACTCATCTCTCTTTCCCCCATTTTTTATTTATTATATTCGATGACTTTTCCCGGATTCAGGATCAGTTTATCATCGAAAGCCAGCTTGATGGCTTTATAAAGAGCGATCATTCTCGGTCCCGCAAATTCTTCCAGGAATTCCAGACGTCCGTTTCCGATGCCATGCTCACCGGAAAGCTGTCCGCCCAGTTCCTTGGACAGTGCATAAAGCTCTACCAGACTTGCGTGAGTGGCTTCCTTCCACTCCTGGTCACTCATTTCCGGTCCACGGAGCATCTCTGTATGGATATTTCCGTCTCCGCAATGTCCGCAGGGCTCTACACGGATACCATGTGCACTTGCGATCTTTTTGGCTGCTTTTACATACTCTGCGATCCTTGCACGCGGAACAACTACGTCACACTCCTCCTGTGCGACAGAATCTGCTTTCATTCCTTCCAGGATCCCGCCTCTGACACTCCATACGGCTCCGGCACGCTCCGGTGTGCCTGCGATACAGCAGTCCAGGGCTCCGTTTGCCAGGGCTGCTTCCGCTGCTGCCTCTACTGCGCTGTCCAGCTCCTGTTTACTGGAAGCATCATACATAACGATCAGCACTGCTTCTCCCTGTTTTACTGGGAACATTTTGTTCAGATTGCGTTCTACGATATCGATCAGTTCTCTTTCCAGAAACTCGATGGCTGTTGGCACAAACGGCAGCTCCAGAACCTTCGGGACCATGTCTGCACATTCCTCAAGACTCCTGAACGGCATTACAAGAGTACAGGTGCAGGTCGGTGCGGGAAGAAGCTTCAGCGTTACCTGAGTCAGGATACATAAGGTTCCCTCTGAGCCGATCACCAGATCTTTTACATCATATCCCGTTGTGTTCTTCACAACGTTGGATGAAAAATTCATGATGGAACCATCCGGCATAACTGCCTCGATACAACGGACGAAATCCCTGGTCAGTCCATATCGTACCGCTTTCATGCCACCGGCATTTGTGATAACATTGCCGCCGATGGAAGCTGTTTTTTCGCCCGGGTCCGGCGGATAAAAAAGTCCTCCTGCTGCAGCGGCTGCCTGGATATCGATGAGAAGTGCTCCCGGCTCCGCTGTGATGGTCTGGTTCTTTCTGTCGATCGGAAAGATCTTGTTCATGCGCATCACAGAAAGCATGATTCCACCATATTTACAGGTTGCTCCGCCTGCAAGTCCGGTTCCTGCGCCACGGCATACCACCGGGATATTTTCTTTATATGCGTAAGCCATGATGGCTGAGATCTCTTCTTTATTTAAAACCTCCACATAAAGCTCCGGAGGAAAAACTCCGTACTCCGGCATCTCATCACGATAATATTCTTTTGCGATCTCGTCGCCGACCCATACACGATCTGAAGCAGTCACAGAACGGATGTAGTCAAAATCTTCTGAAGTCATTTTTTTATAGGGATATGCCATGACTTAATCCTCCTTCCGATTCTTTATCAGTTCTGTCAGCTCCGGTACAACCTGATACAGATCATCCACGATGCAGTAATCTGCAACATTAAAGATCTGTGCCTCCGGATCATTGTTGATCGCTACGATACAGTCAGATCCTGTCATGCAGGAGGTAAACTGGATAGCACCGGATACGCCGCAGGTGATGATCAGCTTCGGACGGACAGTTCTTCCGGAAAGTCCGATCTGATGTGCAACATCTCCGAATCCGTTTTCTACCATAGGACGGGTGAAGGCAAGCTGTCCGCCAAGGGCATCTGCCAGTTCCCGGCACATTTCCACATCTTTTTCATTCCGGACACCACGGCCTGCTACTACCAGAACATCCTCTTCCTCAAGGCTCTTCACCTTATCAATGACCCTGGATGACAGAATCTTGATCCTGGAATCTGCCATTTTTTCATTTACCGGACATACGACCACCTGACCATGCGGATTTTTTACTTTTTCTGCCTTGTCCATAACCTTATAACGGACCGTGGCAAACTGTGGTCGTGATTTGGTGATGCCGATCTGAGCCATGATATTTCCACCGAAAGCCGGTCTGATCTGGATCATATCGGTGTTGGAACGGATATCCAGAGTTGTGCAGTCTGCAGTCAGTCCCGTATGGAATCTGGTAGAAAGCCTCGGCGCAAGAGAACGTCCCAGCGCAGTAGCTCCGATCAGCACAGAGCTTGGTTTGTTTGCTGCGATACAGTCTGCAACTGCGTCTGTATAACAGTCTGCGCGGAAGCCTTCGAAGCCTTCATGCTCATATACGTATACATTGTCTACGCCATACGGCAGAAGCTTTTCCGCATTTTCCTTTGTTCCTTTTCCTCCGACGATCACACAGTTAACCTGATAACCGACTTTGACCGCCATCTTTCTCGCTTCTCCGATCAGCTCAAAAGTAACCGGATGGATCTCTCCTCTCTCCTGCTCCACATAGATAAGAAAGTTTTTCCATTTATCCTTGTCAAAGGATTTCGCCTTCTGCTCAAACCGGATGGCTTTCTCCGGGCAGTTACGAACGCAAAGCCCACACATACGACAGGCATCGCCTACAACAATTCCTTTTCCCTCTATGGTGAGGGCCCCAAAAGGACATTTCTCCACGCATACTCCGCAGAGTACGCATTTGTTTATATCAAATTTTAAAAATTCCATGTTCCGCTTCCCCCTATATGATCTTCTTTCCGGTCAGGAGAGCAACAAGCTTGTCTGCCTTTTCCTTTGCAGTTCCTTCCAGATAAACCTGTTTTTCACTTTCCTCCGGCGCAAACATTTTTTCCACAGAGGTGGGGGAACCGATCAGGCCGTAACGGCTCAGATCCTGATCCGGCATATCTTCAAAGCTTAAGATCCGTACCGGACGGTCTGAAGTTGCCTTCTTTAATAAATAGGATGGCAGACGTGGCACGCAGGTATCCTTGTCAATGGTTAAAAGACATGGATACGGGATCTCGGAAACCTGGGAAACACTGACCAGATCCTGACGGACCTGAATGCTTTTTTCATTGACGTCCATGATCTCAGCTACCCATGCAGCATGTGGGATGGTCAGATGCTCTGCAATAGCCGGTCCAACCTGAGCTGTATCTCCGTCTGTGGTCTGTCTTCCGCAGATGATCAGATCTGCACCGCCGATCACCTGGATTCCCTGTGCTAACGCATAAGAGGTTGCCAGAACATCCGCTCCCGCAAATTTTCGGTCTGAAAGGATCACGCCCTCATCAGCACCCATGGTATAAGCATCCCGGATCATCTCTTCCGCCTGAGGCGGTCCCATAGTAAGAACGGTTACAGTTCCGCCTGTTTTTTCCCGGATCGCAAGGGCTGTTTCCAATGCAAACAGATCATATGGATTAGTCCTTGTCTCACCGGACATTCGTTTCATGGCACCGGTTTCCGGATCGATATCAACCTTGGAAGTTGCCGGTACCTGCTTCATACATACAACGATCTTCATTTTCTATCTTCTTTCCTGTATTTTCACTTTTATTTTTTGCTTTAAAACGTTAAACAACTGTATAAGTATAGCATTAACGTGGTGTAAAGTCGAGAGGGTTTTGGTAAATTCTGCACAAAAAAGCATTGAAAAAACTTTTAAGCATGCTATAATTACTCTCCGTTATCAAATAAAGCAGACATATGAATCTTTACAATATCATATCGACCAAGGAGCATATATGTAATGGAAGACATCCGTGCAATCTACAGAATTTTCAACAATCTAAAATATGAAATGGAAAATAATGGATGGGTCTATCAGTGGCATTTAGGCGATGAACCTATAAAAGTAACTCATAAATTTAACCCTCCTGTAACACCTGAAGAATTTCAGCTGTTTGAAAAATATTTTCCCAATATGAAACTTCCTGCCTCATACAAAGCTTTTTTATCCTGCTCAAATGGCATGGAACTTTTTTGCGGAGAGGAAGGCAGTTCTTTAGTCAGCTGTACCATTTATTCTTTAAAAAGAGCGCTCAAAGAAAAGGAATCTTGGAATAGTACGCCTATTTTATCTGATCCGGAGTTTACATATCATCTTCCTGTTCTTTGCTTACAGGACATCGGCGATATAACCATGGATCTTCAGGCTGTATCAGAAGGCAGAGACGATTACCTATGCTATCCGGCTCCAGATACTGATCGTTTTAATATCCCTTTTAATGAATGGCTGGAAAGATATATCGTATGCCAGGGGCATGAATTCTGGTATTTCTTGAATCCATAAAACAGAAATTTTATGAATATTTTTCGTAAAAATACCCCGGAAACCTTACGGTTCCGGGGTATCTTA
>ENA-OPVT01001732-OPVT01001732.1-human-gut-metagenome-genome-assembly--contig:-NODE-1732-length-13038-cov-1.609258_pt1 | contig 13038 bp, 16 predicted proteins | sample MGYA00241499_ERZ501990 | MGnify/ENA primary metagenome ERZ501990 (study PRJEB25962, sample SAMEA2042104) | human gut metagenome | biome: human gut; feature: human-associated habitat; material: faeces...
CTTCCCTGGGCTTCGGGCTTTCGCCCTATCAGAATACAGCAAGACAGAAAATTTCGTGCGAGCACAAAATTTCCTGCTTCACTGCATTCCGGCACTACTCAATTTAAATAACATACTCAGGCTGCGCCATAATATGCATCTTGCTGAAGAACTCCCGTGTTCTCTGATTCTGCGGATGCTCGAATACTTCTTTCGGTGTTCCGTCTTCTACTACGTGTCCTTTATCAAGGAAGATCACACGGTTCGACACATGGCGGATAAAGTTCATCTCATGGGAAACCAGAAGCATTGTATATCCCTGTGCCGCAACTTTTTTAATAACATCCAGAACCTCTCCAACCAGCTCCGGGTCAAGGGCTGAGGTCGGCTCGTCGAGCAGCAGAATCTGCGGTTTCATGGCGAGAGCTCTTGCGAGTGCCACCCTCTGCTGCTGTCCGCCGGACATATGTTTCGGATAGTGGTTTGCCCATTTTTCCATGCCGACCAGTTTCAGTTCTTCTAATGCAATGGCTCTGGCCTCGTCTTTTTTCATCTTCTTGACAATAATCAGGCCTTCCATCACATTTTCCAGTGCGGTTTTCTTCTCAAACAGATTGAACCGCTGGAACACCATTCCTGTGTTCTGTCTTAAATACAAAAGCTCTTTCGGTTTCCGCTCGGAAAGGCCGATCACCTTGTCCCCGATCGTCACCGTTCCCTTCTCCGGTGTCTCAAGGCGGTTGACGCAGCGCAGAAGCGTTGATTTTCCGGTTCCGGAAGGACCGATGATTCCCACAACATCGCCCTGTTTGATCTCGAGGCTGATGTCGTCGAGCACCACGTTGTCGTTATATTTTTTTGATAAATGATCAATTTTTATCATTTTTCTTACCCTCCCCGTTTGCGGACGCCAGCTCTACCTGGTCCGGAATCCGGATTTTATTTTCAATTACGCGGATGATCTGCTCGATCACCAGCGTTACCAGCCAGTAAATGATGGCCAGTGAAACGTAAACTTCAAAGTAGCGATACGTTCTTCCTCCAATAATCTGGCCCTGTGCGGTAATCTCGACAACAGCGCAGGTAAAGGCAAGAGACGTTCCTTTAATGATACTGATAAAAGAGTTTCCAAGGGTCGGAAGCGCAACCTCAAAGGCCTCCGGCAGAATGATGCGGCGCAGTGTCTGCGGATATGTCATGCCGAGCGCATGCGCTGCTTCGATCTGGCCCGGGTCAACGGACTGCAGGGCTGAACGGATAATCTCAGCCATAAAGCCCGACTGGTTCAGTCCCAGAGCGATCATTGCATAGACAAAACCGGAAATATTGGCAACCGCCAGATTCGTTCCGAACTGCTGGTTGATTGCCTTGAACATCATGGGAATACCAAAGAACGCAACGTACAGCTGTACGATGACCGGCGTGCCGCGGAGCAGTGAAATCAGAAGATTCGTAATCTGCGTCAGCACTCTGATTTTTTTCATTTTGATGATCGCCATCACAAGTCCCAGTCCCAGTCCGATCAGCATAGAAACCACGGCCAGCTCCAGCGTGATCGGCAGCTTTGTCAGCAATTCTGGTATGGATGAAAATACCAGTGAAACGTCAAATAATTTTCCCATGATTTTTGTCCTCTCTTACACGTATTTTTCTACCAGTACACAGGTAAAGCCAAGATTTTTCTTCGGCTTTTTCGGCTCTTCGTCTTTCTTCGGTGCATGGTGGTCGTATACCGACAGATCAGCGTCCGGATTCAGTTTGTAGCCTAATTTCTCATAAAAGCCTGCGGCGCGGTCCTGGCTCGTGATGACGATGTGCTCGACACCGTATTCTTTCAGCCATTTCTCAGCGGCTTCGATCAGCACGCGGCCGTATCCGCTTTTCTGTTTTTCTCTGACAACACAGACACGCTCGATTTTTCCTGTCTTTTCCGCCGGAAATGCGATGCGGCAGCCGGCTACCGGCTTGTGATCTTCTGTCAGCAGAATCGCCTGCAGATCATCTTTGCTCTCGTCCTGTCCGAATTCCAGTTCAATCGGAATGTTCTGTCCCAAGCAGAACGCATCGGTTCTAACGTAATCATATGCTTTGTATTTCCACTCTTCGCTTCCCTTTTCTACCCGGTAAATTTCTGCCATGTTTTTCGCTCCTTTTAGAATCGGGAAACGGATGTTCTCGATCCGCTTCCCGTCTGTTTTGTAATCTCTTCTGTTTTTATTTCGAAAACGATATTCTAGTTTGGTGTCTCATCAAAGTATTTCTCGTCCGGGCTGGTGTCCACGCCGAGATACTCGGTTGTGATCTTGGAAAGAGTTCCGTCTTCTTTCATCTCTTTTAAGGCTTTGTCAACATCCTCGCGGAGTGCTGCGCCCTCTTCGTTCTTTCCAAACAGGAAGTAGGTATTGTTCTGCGGGAACAGGAAATCTTCGGTCCCCTCGTCGATCTCGTTTGCTTCCAGCTGACCTTCCAGTCCGAACTGCGGAAGCAGGTTGTCGATGATCGGTCCGTCGTCGATTGCCACATCAGCGGTTCCATCTACGATGTGCTGGTAGCGGACCTGGAAGTTTGCATTGGAATATACGATATTGATCTGGTGATCCGGGTTGTCTGTATTCCATTTTTCCAGTGCATTTGCGGTAAGGCTTCCTGCACTCAGCTCAATTTTGTATCCGCGGTCTGCCAGATCGGTAAGAGAAGTCAGCGGCTCATCGCCGGTTCTCTGAATGTATTCGTTGAAGCTGGTTTTATATGGTAAAGAGAAGTAGTAGGATTCTGCTCTCTCATCGGTATATCCATAGTTGTTGACTGCGATGTCGTACTGACCGCTCAGCACACCCTGCAGTGCATCTGCCTGCTCAATTTTCAGTTCATACTGCGGAAGGCGGTTGAACACTTCTTTTACGATATCGATATCGACACCGGTCAGCTCGTTGTCATCATTTACGTAAAAGTACGGTGCCAGTGTGCCGCTTGTTACAGCTTTGATCACTTTTTTCTCACCGGAATCCGATGCGGAGCTGCCGTCTGCGGAAGATGATGCTGCGGAACCGCTGCTGCTTCCTGCACTTGCTGATGCATTGCTTCCGCATCCTGCAAAGCTTGCTGCCAAAAGGCCCGCCGCTGCCAATACTGCCCAGAATTTCTTTGTCTTTTTCATAATAAAATCCTCCTCATTTCCTCGTTTTTTTCTGTTCCGGCCGCGCCCCGGCTGCCTGAGAGTGTTCCACCAAGGTGCCCCGGATTCTTCTGTTTTTCTTATAAAAGTCCTTTCAGCGGATTAATCGATGCATCCACGGAAAGTACGCCGTTCTTCGGGTTTCTGTCTTCCCATTTCGGGCTGTTCCAGATGGTTTTTGAGATTTCTCCTGCGTAATCCTCGTAGGTCTCTCCCTCCGGATGGCGAAGGAATACTTCGTCCGGTGTTTTGCTGAGTGTTCTTCTCGATCCATCGTCTGCCATCAGCTTCTCGAAATCTACTTTTGCAAGGATTCGTTCGTTGTATCCGCGGAAGAGAACCTCTCCTAATTTCTTTCCAGGTCTCGAAAGTGCCAGCACCTGCGGATCACTTCCGTGACGGAAGGCCGGGATCGCATACAGCTCTTTTAAGTAGCCCCAGATATTTTTGTAATCACGAATCGGTTTCTTCACCGGTCCTACGTTGTGGAAGTAGCTGACATCCCAACGGATCAGAGTGACGTAAGCGCGGACATCGCTGTCGGTGATGTAGTCGCCGAACAGGAAACGGTTCGTCTCCAGCCGTTTGTCCAGCTTATCGAGGGATTCATAGAAATCTTCGTATGCCTCATCGTATGCTTCCGGTGACTGGCAGAATGCCATGCGGTAATGGCCGTTGTTGACATGCGGGAAGAGCCAGTCGTTAAACTCATCGATCTCTTTCCGGAATTTTTTCGGGTACAGGTCCGGCGCATCTTTTGGCTGGAATGGACGGAACTGCACTTCGAGGTAGTTCGTCAGGCGGTGATAATCGTTGTTCACAGCCTTTTTCTCTTTGACATCCACCAGGGTCGGTGTCGTTGCTCTTCCTTTGAAGTCCGGGTTTGCTCTTTTATAGAACTCACTTAAGAAGTAAGCGCCTGTCGCCGGATCCTTGAAATCCGGATACTGTCCGAATGCATGTCCGTAACGGTTTGTCTCGCCGGATGGAGAAACTCTCGTCTCCGAGATCACATCCTGCAGTCCTAAAAGCTCCCGCACGATGATCGGACGGTTGGACCAGTTGCATCCGGTTGCCCAGTAGATCCCGAAGCGGTTTGCTTCTGCTTTCAGGTCGCCTTCTTTATCGCCGAATGGCTGGATAAATGCATTTGGCTGACGGATGAAAGCGCCGCGCTCATCGATCTCTACAAGGGTTTCATTTGGTCTTGGGTCTACTCCGACTTCTGCTGCAAACTGTTCTGCCAGTGCATCGGTGTATTTGATTTCTTCGGTTTCTTTATTTTCAACTGGGGTGAAACTGCATCCGCATCCGCTCATGTTTTTGTCCTCCGTTTTCTACGTCTGTTTATTATCTATTCTTATGTTGTTCATTCGCATTTCTTTTAAAAAAGGTAAAAAAAATAGCAGGCATTCGTTCCGGCCTGCCCGCACATGCAATTTCTGCTATGCTTTTTCTGCCTGCGAATGTTTCTTATTTTTCTTTATTCTGATTGGAGCTGCAGCAACAGCAACAACACATCTCCATCATTCTGTTCTCCTGCATTCGTCTGTTGTCTGTTTTTTTCATTTGCTGTTCTCCTTTCCTACTAAGTCGATATGTTTAATGTGTTTCTCGATTACATGGCATATTATAATGCATATTTTTTCTATGTGCAACCCCTAAAACGCCTTTTGGTAATTGTTATTTCGATGAATCGCTTATAGGTTTTTCCTATTGGTTAGTCATACCAGAAAGATATTACTTATCACACTTGTAGGCTGATTTTGCTTTTTCCTACCAACCGCCGCAACTTTTGCAATGTGCTCAACAATTCTTGCCATGGCTTTTTTCTTAAGAAACGATACAATAAAAAGCAAAGAACACCACTTGCAAAATACAATGTACTCTCGGAATCTTTCTGTGCTTGTTTTTGTGAGATGATTTTTTGTTAGTTGTGCCCAAATTTCTGAGGCGTACGCGGTGCGTACGTTGATGAAATTCGGGTGCAGCTGGCGGAAAATCAGCCGCAAAGGCAAGTGCAGAAAGATTCCGAGAGTACATTACAAAATAAAGGAGAGTTTTTCTTATGGAAATGACATTTCGCTGGTATGGTTCCAAATTTGATACCGTTACCTTAGAGCAGATCCGCCAGATTCCGGGCGTAACCGGAGTCATCACAACCCTGTACGACACTACCCCGGGCGAGGTGTGGACACGCGAAGCGATTCACGCGTTAAAAGAAGAGGTTGAGGCCTCTGGACTTCACATCTCCGGCATCGAGAGCGTCAACATCCACGACGCCATCAAAATCGGCAGCCCGGACCGTGAGCAGTACATCGATAATTATATTGAAACGTTAAAGCACCTTGGCGAGGAAGACATTCACCTTGTCTGCTATAATTTCATGCCGGTCTTTGACTGGACCAGAACAGAACTCGCACGCGTCCGTCCGGACGGCTCGACCGTACTTGCCTACAAACAGTCCGCCGTAGACGCACTTGTTCCGGAAAAAATGTTTGAATCTATCGCAGGTGATGCAAACGGCGCAATTCTTCCTGGCTGGGAGCCGGAGCGCATGGCAAAAGTGAAAGAGCTCTTTGACGCTTACCGCGATGTGGATGATGAGAAACTGTTTGCCAACCTCAAATACTTCCTCGAACGCATCATGCCGGTCTGCAACGAGTACGACATCAAAATGGCCATTCACCCGGACGACCCGGCATGGAGTGTCTTCGGTCTTCCGAGAATCATCATTAATAAAGAAAACATTCTGCGCATGATGAAGATGGTCGATGACCCGCATAACGGCGTGACCTTCTGCTCGGGCTCCTACGGAACAAACCTGGAGAACGATCTGCCGGATATGATCCGTTCCTTAAAGGGCCGCATCCACTTCGCTCACGTCCGCAATCTGAAATTCCACAGCCAGCAGGATTTCGAGGAGGCCGCACACCTTTCCTCTGACGGCAGCTTCGATATGTATGAGATCATGAAAGCGCTGTACGACATCGGCTTTGACGCCCCGATCCGCCCGGACCACGGACGTATGATCTGGGGCGAGAAGGCAATGCCGGGCTATGGACTGTATGACCGCGCACTCGGCGTGACTTATTTAAACGGACTCTGGGAAGCTATTGACAAGAGTCACAAACGTGGAATTTAAAGGAGGTTTTTACTGATGTCTCTTAACTTAACAGCTGCCGGACTGGCAGATCAAAAAGCGTGGGAAGCCGGAGGCTATGCGCTTCCATCCTATGACCGCGAAGCAATGATCACCCGCACGAAAGAATCTCCGTGCTGGGTGCATTTCGGAGCCGGAAATATTTTCCGTGCCTTCCAGGCAAATACAGCACAGGAACTGCTGAACAACGGTACCTTTGACCGCGGTGTCATCGTTGCGGAGGACTTCGATACAGAAATCATCCGTGATATGTACCAGCCGCACGATAATTTAAGCATTCTGGTGACCTTAAAAGCCGATGGTTCTGTCGAGAAAACCGTTGTTGGAAGCATCGCAGAATCGCTGGCTGCCGATACGGCGGATTCTCCGGATTTTGCCCGGTTAAAAGAAATCTTTACCAAGGATTCCCTGCAGATGGCGACGTTTACGATCACCGAAAAGGGATATTCCCTGAAAAACGGTGCGGGCGAACTGCTGCCGTCTGTTGCTGCCGATTTTGCTGCCGGACCTTCTTCCGTTACCAGCTATATGGGAAAAGTTGCTTCTCTTTTATATGAAAGATTTCTTGCAGGCGAAAAACCGGTTGCGATGGTCAGCACCGACAACTGCTCCCACAATGGCGAAAAACTTTCCCTTGCCCTGACAGCCTACGCTTCTGCATGGGAAGAAAACAAGCTGGTACAGCCAGGCTTCCTCTCCTATCTGCAGAACCCGGAAAAAGTCAGCTTCCCGTGGACCATGATCGACAAGATCACCCCGCGGCCGGATGGTTCCATCGAAAAGATACTCGAGGAGGACGGCCTCGCCGATGCACAGCCGATCGTCACCTCCCGCCACACCTACGTTGCTCCGTTCGTCAATGCAGAGGAATGCCAGTACCTCGTAGTCGAAGATCATTTCCCGAACGGACGGCCGCCGATGGAAAAGAGCGGATGGATCTTTACCGACCGGGAAACTGTCAACAAAACAGAGCGCATGAAGGTCTGCACCTGCCTGAACCCGCTGCACACCGCACTCGCTGTGTTCGGCTGCCTGCTGGACTATGAACTGATCAGTGAGGAGATGAAAAATCTGGTACTGAAAAAGCTCGTGGAGCGCATCGGATATATCGAAGGACTTCCGGTTGTCACCGATCCCGGCATTCTCTCTCCGAAGCAGTTTATCGATGAAGTGCTGAACATCCGCATCCCAAATCTGTTTATGCCGGATACGCCGCAGCGAATTGCAACCGTCACAGAAGCTGTCAATCCGGTTCGGTGCAACGATCAAATCGTATCTTGCTTCGCCGGAGCTGTCACTCTCGGATCTTCAGGCAATTCCGGCTGTATTTGCGGGATGGCTGCGGTATCTGATGGGCGTGGATGACAACGGCGATGCATTTGATCTGAGCCCGGATCCGCTGCTTGCCACGGTCCGCCCGTATGTGCAGGATCTGAAACTCGGCGCACCGGCTGACCGCGAGACCCTTTTCAAAACTCTGGCTCCGCTGCTCTCCGATGCTTCGATTTTCGGTGTGGATCTGATTTCCGCCGGACTTTCTGACCGTGTGCTGAATGCTTTTGTCTCGATGCTTCAGGGACCTGGCGCTGTGGCAGATACGCTTGCAGCGCTGACTGCTCAATTCTAAAAGGGAGGTATTTCCATATGAAACCTTTTATGGACGCTGACTTTCTGCTGCAGACCGATACGGCGAAAACGCTGTACCACGAGGCAGCTGAAAAAATGCCCATTTTTGACTATCACAACCATCTGAATCCGCAGGAGATTCTCGAAGACCGCCAGATGGAGAATCTGACACGCGTCTGGCTCGGCGGGGATCATTATAAATGGCGTGCCATGCGTGCGATGGGCTTTTCGGAGGATCTGATCACCGGAAACGCCGATGATTACGACAAATATCTGGCGTTTGCCGAGACGATTGAGCACGCGATCGGCAATCCTTTATACCACTGGACACATCTGGAGCTGCAGCGGTATTTCGGCATCACGACACCGCTCTCCCGCGCAACAGCGAAGGAGATCTGGGATGAGGCGAATGCAAAACTGCAGACGAAGGAGTTTACCGTGCGCAATCTGATTCTGAACCAGCATGTGTCGCATCTGTGCACCACCGACGATCCTGCAGATGATCTGCACTGCCATCTGGCATTACAGAAGGAAGACTTTGCCTGCCGCGTTCTGCCGTCCTTCCGCCCGGACCGCGCCGTTCATCTCGAGAAGCCGGATTTCCCGGAATACGTGGAAAAGCTTGCCGCTGCCGCCGGCAGGACGATTGCAAAGATGATAAGTGTCTTGATTTGATCCCTCATAGGCTGATGTCAAGCTCGATGGGGCAGTGGTCCGAACCGAAGATCTCGGTGTGGATTTTCGCGTCCTCCATCCGCTCCGTCAGTCGGTCGGAGAGGAGGAAGTAGTCGATGCGCCACCCGGCGTTCTTCTCGCGCGCATGAAAGCGGTACGACCACCAGGAGTAGGTCACCTGCGTGGGGTAGAGGCTGCGGAAGGAGTCGGTGAAGCCGCTTGCGAGCAGCGTCGTCATCTTCTCGCGCTCCTCGTCGGTGAAGCCCGCGTTGCGGCGGTTGGTCTTCGGATTCTTGATGTCGATCTCCTCGTGGGCCACATTGAGGTCGCCACAGACGATGACGGGCTTCTGGCTGTCCAGCCGGTGGAGATAGGCCTGGAAGTCGGTCTCCCACTGCATGCGGTAGGAGAGGCGGCGCAGCTGGTCCTGGGAGTTGGGCGTATAGACGCAGACCAGGAAGAAGTCGGCCATCTCCAGCGTGAGGACGCGCCCCTCGTGGTCGTGCTCCTCGATGCCGATGCCGGCGGTCACGGCCAGCGGCTGCTCACGGCACCAGCAGGCCGCGCGTGAAGACGGCCGTGCCGCTATATCCCTTCTTCTCCGCCGAGTTCCAGTAGGACTGATAGCCGGGGAAGGCCAGGTCGAGCTGGCCCTCCTGCATCTTCGTCTCCTGCAGACAGAAGAAGTCGGCGTCGAGCTGGGCAAAGGCCTCCTTGAAGCCCTTGCCGACACAGGCGCGCAGCCCGTTGACATTCCAAGAGATCAGTTTCATGGCGGACTACTGTCTGATCAAACGCGGCTCCAGGATCTCGTTGATGGCCTGGTTGTTGAAGACTCCCTCGAGCGACACCGAACTGATGATGACGTTGAAGAGCATGCGGCGGATGAGGAAGGCGCCGTTGCTGGCAAACGAACTGTAGTTGGGCGCGAAGGTGAGCGTCATGTTGCGCTCCTGGCCGTCGTAGGTGACGGGGAACGTTATCTGGTAGTTCTTGCCGCGGGGCAGGAACCAGAACCAGTGCTCATACATGTTGGCGCGGTCGGCTGTGTAGCCAGCGGGCAGGTAGATGCGCACGGTGGCCTCGATGTCGGGGATGACGGCCGTGCTGTCGAGGTGCTGGGCGTAGCTGCGGTCGAGGCGGTTGGTGATGATCCTCAGCGGCAGGTTTTTGATCGCCATGAGCGAGTCGTTGGACGTGACAGTGGCCGAGACCATGGCCGAGTCCTTGTAGCGGCTGATGTTGTCGTTGTACTTGAAGTAGACCCAGCCTTTGTACACACCCTGCATGTCGCGCAACTGGGCGGCACGCTCCTCGGGCGTGAGGTAGGTTCTCGTACTATCCTTGCCTGTGCCAGGGTTGGGAGTGGGCTTGAGGTCGTCGTCATCGCCACAGGAGGCCAGACCGACGAAGATCATGCAAACGGCCAGGAGGCTTAAGATTTTCTTCATTGTTGTTTTGCTTTAAGTTTTGAAATATAGAATGATGATTGCTTGCTATGCTATAATTTGCTATACTTTATTTTACCATAGAGATGTGCCAGCCATGATAGACACGATGGCCATCCGACCCGCTACGGCCATCAGATGCGCTTGGTCTCGCTGCGGAGCAGGTTCATAAACTCCTCGCGCGTCTTGGCCTGGTTGAAGGCTCCGCTGAAGGAGGAGGTGGTGGTGATGGAGTTTTGCTTCTCCACGCCACGCATCATCATGCACATGTGGCGCGCCTCGCAGACGACCATCGTGCCCAGCGGCTTGAGGGTCTCCTGGATGCACTCCTGCACCTGAAGCGTGAGTCGCTCCTGCACCTGGAGTCTGTGGCTGAAGATATCGACCACGCGTGCGATCTTGCTCAGGCCGGTGATATGGCCGTTGGGGATGTAGGCCACGTGCACCTTGCCGTAGAACGGCAGCATGTGGTGCTCGCACATGGAGAAGAAGTCGATGTCGCGGACGATGACCATCTGGTTGTATTTCTCCTCGAAGAGGGCGTCGGTGAGCACCTTGTGAGGGTCCTGCGTGTAGCCACGGGTGAGGATCTGCATGGCCTTGGCCACGCGCATGGGGGTCTTCTGCAGGCCCTCTCGGTCAGCATCCTCGCCGAGCAGGGTGAGGACGCTCTTGTAGTGTTCTGCGAGTTCGTCGAGTCCCTCGCGGAATTGTGTCTCTGGATTCATGAGAGAGAATGGTATATGATGTTCTTACTTTCTATAGGTTGGCAGGAAGCCGTGTCCTGCGCTTATTATTTTCGGATGATGTTGGCGCTCTTGTAGCCGGCCTTCTTGACCTTCCACAGTGCCTTCTGTGCATCCTTGTATTCTTCAAAATTGCCCACAAGGCACATCCACCGTGGGGAGTAGAAGTGGACATAGACGGGCTGGTCGGGCAGGGCGTCCTTCACCTTCTGTCCCGCCAGTTCGGCCTTGTTGCGGTCCTCCCGCGTGTTGCCGCCCGAATAGACGGCGATGCGGAAGCCCTTGCCTCTCCTGGGTGCCTTGCGACGGAGTACTTGCCGGGTCTCCGTGCCCACTTGTCGGCGTATGGGTCTGCGGACGAGCACCATGCGCTTGTAGTCGCGAGCCTCGCCCGTAGGTTCCTGGACCGTGATCTTGGGTTCTTTGGCAGCTGGCGGACGGTTGCTGGGCAGTTGCACCCTCGGGGCGTCGCCGCGCTGCTTGGAGCCGCTGGGTTGTGACGGCACCATCAGTTGCTGATTCTTCCGCCGAATCTTCTCTTGCTTTTGGCGCTCCTTCTCGGCCCTTTTGGCCGCGCGCCTCATGCGCTTGTCGTTCTGAGGGCTCTTCTTGCCGTTGACCACCGCGTCGATGGCCGAACTTTGGGTCACAGTGACCTTGCCCTGCGCATGGAGGCCCATGGCGGGGATCAGGAGGAGAATGAGGTAGAGGACGATTCTTGTCATGGCAGATGGCGTTTATGTGTCGTCAATGGGGGTGGGTAAAAGCGTGGGCCGGAGAGACCGCCAGGCCTCTCTGGCTCACGTTGGATGATGGTGATGGATTAGTCCTTCCAGGCGTCGATGATGCCCTTGAAGTCGGCAGCCTTCAGCGAGGCGCCACCGATGAGTCCGCCGTCGATGTCGGGCTTGGCGAAGAGCTCCTTGGCATTGCTGGGCTTGCAGCTGCCACCGTAGAGGATGGAGGTCTCGTCAGCCACGGCCTGGCCGTACTTCTCAGCAACGATGGAGCGGATGTAGGCCAGCATCTCCTCGGCCTCGTCGGACGTAGCGGTCTTGCCCGTGCCAATGGCCCAGATCGGCTCGTAAGCGATCACGATGTTCTTCCACTCCTCGGCAGTGAGGTTGAAGATACTCTGCTCCAGCTCGGCCTTGACGACCTCGTTCTGCTTGTTCTGCTCGCGCTCTTCCAGCGTCTCGCCGCAGCAGAAGATCACCTTGAGGTTGTTCTTCAGGGCCAGGAGGGTCTTCTCCTTCAGGATCTCAGCCGTCTCGTGGTAGTACTGACGACGCTCAGAGTGGCCAAGGATGACGTAGTCGGCGCCCGTGCTCTTCACCATGGCGGCTGACACTTCGCCCGTGTAGGCACCCTTTTCCTTGTCGGCGCAGTTTTCTGCACCGAGACCTACGATCTCCTTGTCGAGGACCGGAGCTACGCTGGCCAGGTGAATGAACGGTGTGCAGATGACGACATCGCAGTTGGGCTTGTCTGCCTTCAACAGATCGTTGATGTCTTTAGCCAACTGAACGCCCTCCTGGAGGGTCTCGTTCATTTTCCAGTTACCTGCTACAATTTTCTTTCTCATTTCTTTTTGTGTTTAAAAAATAAGTTAAATACTCTGTGATATCTCATGAAGGAAAGTGGGGCGCGCCTTGTGGCGAAGGCCGGTGAGGCTGGCCGCTACGGCTCTTGCTCCGCTTCCGATGGCATGTTGTTTTGCTTTCTCCTCCGTCGTATCCACTTCGTCCACTGCCAGGTGCGGTCGGCCAGTGTCAGGACGAAGAGCGGCAGCACGAAGCACAGCACGATCAGCGTCACGCGCTGGGAGACCTCGTCGGGAGGCGTCTTGCCAAGGGCGCTTTTCTCCAAAGGTTTGGCGAGCTCCTCGGCGGTGGGCAGCCCGTTGTGGCTCCACTTGTTGATGACCACGCCGTGGCGCAGCAGCAGCAGCCCGGGGTTGCTCCGTATGACGGTCTTGAGCGTTGTCCCGTCGGTGATGTAGAACGGGTATTCGGCGCCAGTGATGTCGCGCCAGTGGGCCACGGCCTTGTCCTCGCTTGCCGTCAGGGCGATGAAACCGTAGTGGTGGTCCTGCGCGTATTCGTAGATGCGGTCGATCTCGCCGAAATTGGTGGCGTCGGCCAGTTCGAGGTAGGGGGCCACGAGGACGAAAGTGTAGCCTTTGTCGGCCAGCACCTGAATGAGAGGATGTGCCTTCAGACTTCT
>ENA-OPVT01001733-OPVT01001733.1-human-gut-metagenome-genome-assembly--contig:-NODE-1733-length-13033-cov-4.346587_pt1 | contig 13033 bp, 9 predicted proteins | sample MGYA00241499_ERZ501990 | MGnify/ENA primary metagenome ERZ501990 (study PRJEB25962, sample SAMEA2042104) | human gut metagenome | biome: human gut; feature: human-associated habitat; material: faeces...
TGCGAGTATAACATAGACTATTTTTAGCGGTCTAAAACCATATTGCATATTGTGGCATATTGAGGAAAATTAATCGTACTGAAAATCGTACTTAAAGGTTTGAAATCCGTGCTACAAGTATCTGAAATATGGTTTATCCTTTACTTTAACGAGGAGAAGCATTAAAAGGTTTTTAACGTGCTGGATATCAGTAAATTGCAAAATGATGCTAAGTGGATTTTCTTCTCTTAGTGTCATTTTTTATATGCTTTACAGGCCTCTGAAGGTACATGGTGGAATGAAAATCCACCTTTGACATACCAGGCTTGAACGTTAACTCAAGTGGGTGGTCATCACTGAAATCAGCACAGAACGACTGCATCGTCAGTGCCGGAACCGAACTTGTCATCTGGTTATATCGCACACATGTCCGCTCGTACAATCTTGCTGCAAGTGCTAGGATTGCTGTTTCTTTTGTTTCCATGTTAATCTGTTCTTGACATTTACATGGGCAAAAGTACGGAACCTCTAAAAAAGCGTCAATACGTAACCGCGAAGACGCTTACATACTAAACAACAGTTCTTATAATTCACCAAACATAATATCCATATCTTGCTTCAGAATTTTATCCTCAAAAATCGCCAACTTTTTATCCTTTACAATAATATGATTGATAAGATGCAGTACAGTATCATAAGTGAGGGGATATGAAAAGTTTTTATCCATTACTAATTTTAATATTTTTGTTCTATTTGCGCGATACAATAATTTTGCTGTATCGTTATTATCTAACAAATAATTGCATAGATCTTCTGATAAACCTTTATCGGCAAAGCGAACCCTCATCTTATTACGTAACATGCTACTCCACGCTTTATTTTTATACTGAGAATATGACAGTCTATCGAATAATGTCAGCATAGACCATTCACTGCTTTCTAATGTGGCATAAATTCCATTCAGAAGTCTGGATTCTTCTTTAAATTCATCCCACTCTTCTTTGCATTTATAACGTAAATCATGCTCAACTTCGTGCCAACCTTCTGATAAAATAGTTCTGATCTGGACTTCGTAGGTGTCATCAATTAAATCTTCATAGTCAGACTCTTTTCTAGCAGCATTCATATCTTGTTGAAGTTTATCTGGAACACGCATAACTAAATTGAGTCTTTTAGGACAGAATTTATCGACCTCCGCTTCATCAACAGATTCACTGTCAAAATTAGACTGACTACGTAGGTAATTGTGAACAATTTCTACATCATCTGTAAAATACAAAGTAATACGAAGAGCCAACAAATCCTGCATTTTCTTATTTTTTCTACGATACTCCTCAGCTTTTTTTTCAAGTTTATTTTTAATAGACAATATAGACTTGGTGCGATAAAACACATGGTACATTATACCACATTTATTTAAAACAGACTCTAAGTCTGTAACAATATCCCTTAAAACTTTATTTCCTGCACTCATAATTGTATGTTCTTATGATAATAGGCAATACCAGATCTTGAAATGTGTGAATTATTTCCATCAATCAAAATCATACCTCTTTTCTTTAACAAATCAAATGTCGCAAAAATGACATCCAAATCTTGTTCTTCAAATTCTTTTCTAAGAGTAGAGATATACCTCATCTTTGGAGATTTTCCATCCACTTTAAAATACTTTGCAAGTATCTCAATTTCCAAATTTATATTTTCTTGTTTTTGTAAAACAGATGAAGGTATAACTTCTATCAAAGTAGAGATAAAACCTGTGTTGTAGTCATCGCATCCATAACAATGGATATTGTTAGATGTAGAAGAATTAGTTCTCACATTGCAATTAATAAATTTGCATCCAGTAAAAGTAACATTATGAAATGCGTTTACATCAAAGATGCATCTTTCGAATACAGAATCCACAAATGAAGTATCAACAAAATCACACTCTTCACTGAAGATACTAATATCTTCGAAATGAAAAGAATTCAATCCAGCACATTTATAGTTGCCTTTTATTTTTTTCAAAAGAATACAGTCTGTAGTAATATCCAAATACAAAGACATTTTATTCTTTATTACAGACAATTTATTCCATAATTTCAGTTTATCTTCATCGGAAGAATATTTATACGCATAAACGGCCAATTCGATTAGATGTTCAGGTATCGGGTTAAGTGTTTGTAAAAATGTATTTGATTCTTTCAGTATTGATTTTCCAATCAAGTATCCAAAAATAAATTCATTGATAAATGTTATAAAATCTTTATTCCCGATTCTGTCTAATAATGCATGATTTGTAAGTGTATCAGCAAGTTCATCCAAGGTTTGTTTTGTCGGTGTTAAGTCCTTATAATACAAAAGACGAGACCTATTATAGTCAATAATAAGTTCTTTGACAAAACTTCTATTTTCACCAGTAATATCAAAACAAACAAAAGATTTGGCTAAATTTTCAAATATCTGCATTTGATGTTCCCATGGTATAATAAGGTTTTGTCTTTCTTTTTCCCTGTTCAATAAATATTCAAAATATTTATCCGTAATCCTTTCTGGACAAACTAACAAATCACTAAAATCTTCTTTACTTATGTTTCGTAAATAAGTTAATAAAACGGGATTAGAAATACTATCCAAAGGGACATTTTTTCCAATGATTTCATCATAACGTTCTGTTGAGAGCCATTGTTTAATATTAGGCTTCTCTAGTTGAAATCTGACAACATCAAAATTTCCATTGTAAGAATCAATCCAATCACCGAATTCTGCACCTGCAAATATTGCTGTTTTTCTAGAGGTTAGAATAATTTTCGCTTCATCAGTCAACAAATCTCCTATAGTTGAAAGCATTGTCTCGACTTGCTCGAACTCATTCAATTGTCCAGCTTTTCCATTATCTATGTTCTTGGATAGCAATTCGTCAAATCCATCAATAATAAGAGGTATTTTTCCTTTTCTTATATTGTAAACGACTAATTCTTGTTTAGCAGTCGTATCTTTTTCTTTGTCAATTTCAGACCAAAGAATATACTTAAACTGCTTTGCATCTCTATTTCTAGATAATTCCGTGAAAATAGGTTTTTGATATTCGCTACTATCTAAAAAAGATTTATAAACCTCGTAAGCAGTACATGTCTTACCAAATCCAGCGGCTGCCTCTACAATTACAAGATGCGCTCCTTTTCTATTGATTGCTTCTTTAATTGCAGAAATAATATCTGATGTTCCATTAATCGTATCTTCTGAGTTTTCACTATATAGAGAATATGGCATACTGATATATTGGTACTTGATTCCAGAATTACCATAATGTTTTACTTGATTAGCTGCAAATTCGGCATATCTTCTATTTATATCATTTGCAGTAGTCTGTGTGTTAAAGAACCCCTTAAACAAATAACTTTCCGCCTGTTCGATAGATTTAAACCGTTGTTGTTTTGCATGATATCCCAATTTAGAGTAGCGTTCAAGTATTGGAGTCGCATCAATATCGTCATCCATTATTTGGATTTCAGCTCCATGATACATACCTTGATTCAGTAAATATACTCTATATGATATATTTTTTTCTTTTACATCATATCCGTACTCCAAGAAAAGTTGATCTAAATAATCCACGTTCATATAACCTATTTATTATATTTTATTTTCGCATCCGTTCAATCAATTTTTCCAAAATAAGTTCAGACCCTAATTGTGGATTAAATTCTTTGTCAGGACGGATAAGATTTTGAGTGTCACCCAAGAAATCAGGGTCTGACATTTTTTCTTCCAAATTGTTGATGAACTGCTTGTAGGTGGGTGGTTGTTGTACAACAAACGACATATAACGATTATAGCAGCGTAAAATTTCGTCAATATTTACAGATACATCTGATAAGGCGACATACAAGTCAAAAAGATCGCGTCCTTTTTTTCGCTGATACAATGCTCGTAGCTTTGTTCCCAATAATTCATTCAAGCGATATGTGGTAATCTCGCATTTTCCAGAAAACCAACTGTTTTCCATTTCAAATGGAACTTTAACCAGTCCAAGTTCATTGAAATGTTCAAAACAATTAATCTCTATTTTCAAACGTAGGGGAATTGTTGGGGGAATTTCCGACTCCATACGAAACAACATCGTGTTGTTGTATCGCTTTTGTTTTGTAACCCTATCAGGCAAAAAACTCAGTACTTCACCCAGTCTGAACATGATTGGTTTTATTGGTCCCGGTGCGATTTGCACCAAATCAATATCTTCACTATACCTGGGCTGTGGCGACAGATATAATTTATGAAGTGCTGTCCCTCCTCTGAACGCAAGCTGTGATGCGAGGAATTCATCACTAAAAATAGCGACCAATGCACGAGAGATAATAAGGTCTTGTTCTACTTGAGCATTATCATTCCAAGGAACAATCTTATTCCATTGGGTAATAGCTGTTCTGTTTATCATATTTCGTCTGTTTCTATGATTGAATTTATATTAACTTTCCAACGAGTATTCTTTTCTGCATTTTCATCAGTTTTTTGTTTGCTAAGAGGAATATATCTAAAACGCTTGACATATGTCAATAATTCAGCATGTAATATTTCTGCAATCTCTTTCTGTTCTAAAATATCATCTAATATATATCCCAATCGTTGGATGGTAGCGGTTGATGTATAGTTAAACAAGTTATCAGAAGCTCTACGAAAATCAAGTTTTTCTGCCAATTCATCCAAAATGGTCGCTGCCCTTGAGAGTCCACCGATATATTGTTCATATTGCACAATATCAATGGCTGTCAGTTCAGCATTTGAGTAGTAGATCACTCCTGTTTCAGAATTCTTGAACAACAAAAAATCTGATGGAATCTCTTTACGATATCCCCAAACAAGCGAATTGTTTTTTGATGAGGAGACGGTAGACTTTGGAAATACCGTCATTACCGAAAACTTCTGTGGCCGTTGATGGGCAGCACCCAAGATTTCTGCGGCATTCAATAAACTGATATAATATGGTTTATTCAGATACGACATCAATTGGTCAATATAATATATTGGAGGAACCATTCGTTTGGCTGCATACTGTGGAGGGATAATGACATAGAATCCTCGGTACACAGGATATAAAATACCTTGTGATGATAAACGGAACAGTTCATTCTTAATGACCTGTTCTGAATAATTAGGAAATGCCAGCCTTACATCATCAAGTGAAAAGGTTGGGAAGCCACTAATTTCTCTATCTCTAATCCATTCTCTGATTGTCATAGTGAGCGGTTTTAGTGCAAAGGTAATCAAATTTTGATTACTTCTGCACTTTTTAGCGCACTTTTAATCGTCGTGGTATCTTTTGAGGATAGGAAACTGACCTCCGAGCCCAAGTTCGTCCAGAAACGGAGGCAATACGCTGATAACAAGGACAATTGCACGGGCGTGTCAACTTTTGAAAAAAAAATCCCTGAAAAAATTAAAAATTCTGTCGTAGTTAATGTAAAGAAATGGCTGATGCAATGATCGATTCCGATAATCTGGTCGACGGATATACGGAAGAGATAAAACTTCTGTTCAATTATCATGGAAGCCAATACGAGATCGGCGAAACGGAAAGCCATGAAGATGCGACTGAAAACGAATACGCCTCTGATACCAAAACGGACATCTGGCTTGATCCCGACATGTTTGAATACGGCAATCAGCAGATGTATCTATTCGCATATTCCATGAAAAGACATAAAGGCGCTGCTCGGAAATCTTATAGAGTATTTCACTGATGAGGAATCAGCAAAGGCTGTTCGGGAAAGTATTGATACCGAATTTGACAGTCAGGACAACATAAGCCTGGGCGACCGTCAGAAGCTGACACGGAAATACATCACGTGGGACTACCGCAGCGTGGGACATTCGGAGTGAGATGATATTATCGTTACCTGAATATGTCGGAATTGTATTCTGGAACTGCAATGTTATTCTGCTTTTTCAGTGAGAAGTTTATTCTTTAAAAACTCATAGATATAACGCGGAGTCTGATAATATAGTGTAAACTTGACATCAATGAGACACCGGACGGTGACCAAAGCGAGTGAGCGCAATTTTAGCGGAGCGAACTGGCTTTGACCGCTTTTTCCTGTAACGGGCGCGGAGCGGCAGTATCTATTGGCCCTAATCATCGGCATAGTTCCGTTCCACGGAATGAGTGTGACAAGCTGAACAGATGAAACAGAAATCGTCAACAATTTCCAGCGATATTCGGTCGTGTATCAGTCGTATCACTTGTAGCGCACCCGATACAAAACGATACAAATCGCTATTCTTCTCTGAGGAAATGGAGTAAATCTTCTCCACGGAAAGCCCAGTCACAAGGAATCTTCTTCTCCTTGTCTTGAAAGACGTTGCGACGTGTCTTTATCGTTGGTTTGCCATACTCTGGGGACTTGAAATCCTTCCAAATAACTCGATTGGCCGTGCCGTCAATACTGAATCCATTTAGGTAAAACTGGAGGTAGGTGGAACGGTCATCGAACTTGGGTGTCGGCTGTGGTACGTAGCGACCATCACCATATTCCTCACCGGTGAACCAATAAATTCAACTGCCGTGTTCGCCTGCATGGCGGTCATAGATTGCAAATTCTCTGATGAGCGCCGAAGCACGGTATCGGCCACATGAATCTTCGAATGTAATATCGTAACCGGACCAATGGGCATGGAGGGACATCATCGGGAATGGTGGCAGGTCCCTGCCGGGGAATCTCCCGTTACGATGATAAACGATAGGGTCTTGGATCTGTTTTTCCGACTCTTTCTCCTCGTGGTAATAGAATTCCACCGTACGGATATAACCATAGTATTTGCAAGTAGTTTTATATCAACAATTTGCGTGTTAAACAGTAGAAAAGTGATGCCGAGAATTCTGAAGAAGCCTAAAAAGATAAATATTTAACATCTTTAACACTTTTTAAACTACAGCAGGATTCGCAAAATGCAAAGCATTTGTGCATTTTTGACTGTGTTTGTCCTTTGGTCTATACCATTAGTTTGTGTCTATGACTGCTGTGAGTATTATTGCACTTATTATAAAGAAAAAAGGATCGTCCTCAGATGAATTAGACAATCCTTTTGTATATAACCCTTGAACTGAAACTCACATTGCAGCAGTAACAAACAATCCGTTATTGCCATATATCATTTGCACAAAAGGCAAGTCCTGTGATTGCTGTTCCTCCCACAATTCTTCAAACTGCTTTTTGTCAGTTACGCTTGGAGTGTTAGGCATATTGGGATGTGAATGCCACTCTCCCAAATATCTCACTTGATGATATGTCAATTTCGTTATCTTCTCATATTCCGCAGTTAATCCTTTAAATCCACGAACAAACGACACGGGGCTATGAATGCTGTCCTCTGGGGCTGGAACCATGTAATATACATAAATACTATTATGGTCGCGGTCATAACTACCAAATAGGCATCCGCCTGTTTCCTTATTTAACGATGCGGCTGCCATTGTTTGTATTTCCTTTTCTACGGCATCGGAAATATAAATTTGAATACCCTCCAATACTTCATGACGCCAATTTGTTATTGTCATCGGCAAACTTGACACTGTACCATTTTCAGCATCAAAGTGCCAAATATTCAAACAAGCTTTCCCCGACGTATAATGTTTCCTTATTTGCTTTGAAATAATTGCCGACAACACACGTACATTTTCATAGTTAAGAATCATCGATTCCGATCTGCAACTGAAAGTATTTGTGCGCACAGTTTCTGTCTGTTCCAAATGCAGAGAAAACCTATCATCAACTATCAGGTTACGATAATAATCCATCTCCAACAAGTCGAGACGAGAATTTCTTTCCTTGTCTTCCATTAGCAATACCACATCATCCCCCTTAGGGTTCAAGAATGAAGTACATCTACGGAAAGTGCGTTCATCATTTACAAGTTTCCTTTCAACCGCTATGGAGGTGCTAAAATCCATTACCAACTCCGTGTTCTTAAATATACGTTCTCTATCATTTCGGTTTAACGTTAGAAAGTTTCCTTCTATGGCATTTATTTTTTGAAATAAGATGCCATGATAGGTGTCTTTGATGGAACGTACCTTTGAAGTCATCACTTTGTCAGTGGAAAGCGTATGTCGGCTAAGATTATGCGGTAGTAATATATCACAATCAACTAAATTGATTTCTTCGGAGCATCCTTGTCTCACCCAATGGTCGATTACTGCAGATCCTAGTGTGCCTGTCCCGACAACACTCACTTTATTGAAGTTGTCTTTTATTCCATTATTAATGGCATTTCCATAACGTGAGGTCATGAAATCTAGAAGTACCACTTCTACCGACAATTCATAAAACCATTTTTCAAACGCCTCCTTGCTAAGAACCTTCCTTTTATGTACTATATCCTTAGGAAGGCAGTTTGTCTTGATGAGGAACAATTCTTGTGAAGTCTTTTTATCATCTTTGCTTGTCTGAGTGATACAGATTGATATAACTAACGGAAGCATAGCCTTTCCTGCTACACTATTTGTTAATACAGCCAAGAGACTATCCGTCAAAGAGAATTGGTCTGCTGATTGAACTTCTTTCAAATCTCCCATTGTTTTGGGGATCCGTACAAAATTGCTTGCATGTATTTTTTCTGTAGAAATACCGATCAAATAGTGAGTGGCTTTACTTTTCTCAACAAACTCCAATGTAGAAGAATTCTTTGTCTTTGAGGAGTACTTAATGTATGGATTACCACCCGAGCGTTCATTCAAAATACAACAGACCTCTTGAAATCCGAAGAACACTTCCAACGGCCGATTTGCCTCATGCAGTTTATTTATGCTATTCAAGCTAAACCAACGTCTTATTGAATTCAGAAAATCATGTGTATTAAATTGCGGCCGAATGTCAGCAAATGCAACATCCGATACACACAGTGATATTGGACGTGTAAACGGCTTTGCATTTGAATGAGGCAGCTCTATTGGAAAATCTTTTCTTAATGCATATACTTCTGGTATATTGACGTCATCTGGATGGCAAACAACTGCAATTTCCTCTTCATCACGAATGTCAAAAACAGGCTCATCTGGAATTTCAAGATGCGTCAAGTGCATTTTGATGATAGCGTCACCTTTACTATTGACATAACATTGTACATCCTTTATGTAAGGATGTACAATGGCTGCCTTATAGATTGCCTTGGCTCTAAAAAGTTTTAGGTGTTCACCTCTAATTGAAGAGCCATTTGTTATTTTATGATTATAATCTGTCATCTGCCGGCTCTTGGTGCAGGATTAGAAATGGATGTAGCTCCTGCTACCGTAGTATTCTCTTTCAGTGTCTTCCCGTTCTCGTTAATCTTAAACACAATGGGCTGTGGTATATTCCCCACTTTGCTATGCGTCGCAGTATTAAGGAAATGTAACGAACCAGACTTCAGCTTCTTTATATATTGCAGTTTAGCTTCATAACAAGGGGGATTGTTATTATCGTTCTTAATTTCATTTGATGAAGCTATAATATGAGCAGAATTACCAATCTGCTTATTCAATATGGCATCAGCAGATGGCTTGATTTCCTTCTTGTTATCTGAGTCATTAAAGAACGACCAAGAGCAATGATGAGGCGCAAGGAAAATATTCCACTTCAGTTTCTCATCATCCGCGTTGTTGTCCAAAATCTGCTGCCAAATTTCGTATTCTGCATCACCTCCCATCAGCACACGGCTCTTGTAACCCGTGTAACCGTCTATTTTAAAACCGAACTGTACAACGACTGAAGTAGCATTCTTATTGTCATACTTCTTGCTAGTCTCAACATCTTCTTTTTTAAATGGAGCATGAATAAAGATTTCCAACCAAGATAGACTTGATCCATGAACAGTAGTTACGAGTTTGCCAGGAACATAACAATATCTGCGGTCGAACTCTTTGTCTTTATCGTATCCGATAATTCTCAAATAGTTGCCTTTCGATCCTATGAAGTTCTTGTCATCATCGTATAGTTTTCTACGTCGTTTCGCTTCTTTGCGTATATCTTCAGCAGGTGAAGACAAATTATTATTTAAGCCGCGAGGTGTAATCCACAATTCTTCTATGATAATCTCATCCTTATTTTTGTCCTTGTCGTAATCATCCACTTCACCGTGGTAAAAGTTCCCAGCAAATCCTTTGCAATGATCGTCGTGAGGGTGCGTGCTAATAAAAAGATCCACAAAAGGACGTCCCAATCCATCCTTTTTCAGTTCTTTCAGCAAATCTGCTTTTACATCAAACATCACTTGCTTTCCATGACCATCGGTAAGGTCAGCTAACATTTGGCAATCCACTATAATGGTCTTGCCGTTATCTAACTTGATCAGCGTGCAATCAGCGTTGCCCACTGGATAATACTTAATAATGTGTTCCATAACTTAAATTTTTAGTAGTTATTCTTATCATCATCTAAATTCAAGAAGACGTTATATAATCTCCTAGCATACCTTCTGCCATTTGTATATGCAAACCATGTGGTAATAAACGAAATTACAACACAGGTGGTTCCTCCCCATAAGAAAAAACGTCCTAATGGTAGTGGCATGCCCCACATGTTAATAGCCGCAAGAGCAAAGAAGACAATCCCGTCCATAAATATTGCCGCTGTTAGGTTGCGATAAAAGCCATAAATGCAGTTGTAGTCGAATAGTATATCATCGAATCTTGTTACATCCAGTAACCAATTAACAGCTTCATCAACACGCTTTACATATTTCTTATTCTTGTAAGTCTTGTGCTTTAACGACTGAAGGTCTATTCCCCTTTTAGATTTGATCTTTTTTCGTATAGCTGTTTTGTTTTCCTCAGTAAACTCATCATCAGCAGCATAAAGCATTGCGGTTGTCGGTTTCAACCTGTCGCAAAACAAAATCTTGCCAGGATAAACCAACGAAATGTCTCTTAGCACAAGTCGCAATAAGAAAAACAGTGCAGAACTGATAGTACCCAATGACAAGACATATACCAAGGCCTTGCCCCACATCTTAGTTTCAAGGAACTCGTCTATTCCCATGGCGAGTCCAACAAAGATTGGAACCACGAGGAAAATATAGGCAGGCTTTATACGTGCCTTGCTATAATAAACCTTGCTACGCTTTTCTTTTATCTCTTTATCTATCTGTTTCATAGTCTATTTCCCTACTTCTCTATAATGAAGGCACCAATATCCCATATTGCGAGAGTCTTTAATTGCACCTACCTTCTTGAAATATTCAAGACAATACGCATCCGCAAATGATTTGTTGGAGCAACTCACATGCATTTCGCCATTATTGTGGATGTCAATCAAGATGTTTCCTCCTTGATTGTTCTGGATGTGCTCCAACTCACGGCGATTCCACTCGTTGTATGCCAAATGCTGGCACTTGGCATTTCCAACAAGCGTTAACTTAGGTTTCATGACATCAAGGAAGGAAAAGTCTTTGTCGCTATCCCTACCATGATGAGGTGCAATCAAAACATCCAAATCAGAGATGTCAGTCTGATGCTTTTCAAGCAGATGATTTATCGTCCCCATTCCTGCATCTCCGCAAAAAAGGATTTTTCGCCCTTGAACACAATAGAGAATAACATACGAAGAATCGTTCCAATCCTCTGTCGACTCTGCTGATTTTATCCGCTCTTTCGTTGGAGATAGTATTTTGAGATAGTCGTCAGATAATACGCCATTATCATCCTCTGCAAAGTATTTAGCAACAGTTCCATCATAGAATATCAAAGATTTTGGATTATCTACACTATTGCGTAATCGCTGATAGCAGTCCCAATCTTCTTTCTTATAACGTCCACAATTGCCGTGCTCGTCAAAACTCTGCACCTTAGTGTTTGCCGTATCCCAAAAATTCATGATGGATATAGTGTTTGCAAGATTCTCCAATCCGTCCATGTGATCCATATCCGGGTGAGTCTGAATGTATCTAAAAATGCTTGGCATATGCCATCTTTTTATATATTCCACGGGATTCGTTGGATAGGCCTTCATATTGAAGTTTCCTTTGACAGAATTGGCAGACTCATTGCAAAAAGCAACGATAGAGGGCTGTTGCTCAATAATATTTCCGCAACATATGTCAATCATGGTAACCTTTCCATTGTCATGCTGAATAATAGAACAATCACCTTCATCAACGTTCAAAAAATGTATTTTAGCCATAAGCGATAAACTTTTATTGGGAGCAACATTACTCCTGAATAAATTTAAGCAAAAACAATTCCAAATACTTTGATTATAAAAGTTGTATTGAAATGGGTCACAGCAATTTAAAACATTGTCAAACTGGCAGACATTTGTCATGGATGCAATGAAATAATGTCACAGAAAACAACATCGTTTTTCACTAGTGTCCCGTTTAAACGGGACACTAGTGATTCTGTTTTGTTAATATTTTGGAATTCTCGATTGACTTGATTTGCTTTCTCATGACGCTATCGCTATTGGCCTTCATCCATTCGCAATCGGTACCATTGAATAGAGGCTTACCAAAAACATTATCGATATCCGTATTAGTTGCTTCTGTAAATAATAGTAAAAAATCGAAAATTGGCTAAGCAATTGAGTATGAGCGGAAATATAACTTACCATCGTGATAGATAATGAGTGCCTTCTGATTTTCAAATTTCGTATAAGTATCGTCACTCCAACCAAAGGAATATTAATCAGTTTTAAAATGTAACGATTCATAAAGTTTTGAAAATAGTAATTACCATCATGATATAAGCCAATAGTTTTTGGATCATCACCAGGAATTGCACCTCGTTGTAAATAACAGTATTTACTGGGATATCAGAGAAGTTATCCGGTAAAGTCTTTGATATAGATGACAACAGGAGTAATATAAGCTCGTGTCTCCAGTATTGGTGACAGACAGAGCACGGAAAAACAGGTCAAGGACTTGTCGGAGTATGCAAAATGTAAGGGTATCGAAGTCTGCAAGGTCTTTGAGGAACACATCTCTGGCGCAAAAAAGAATGATGAGCGTCCAGTGTTGTGTGAGGCAATGGGATACTGCAAGGCAAACCGCATTGGGGTCCTACTTGTCAGTGAACTGTCAAGATTGGGTCGCAATGCGT
>ENA-OPVT01001761-OPVT01001761.1-human-gut-metagenome-genome-assembly--contig:-NODE-1761-length-12886-cov-3.669706_pt1 | contig 12886 bp, 6 predicted proteins | sample MGYA00241499_ERZ501990 | MGnify/ENA primary metagenome ERZ501990 (study PRJEB25962, sample SAMEA2042104) | human gut metagenome | biome: human gut; feature: human-associated habitat; material: faeces...
CTCGAGTAATGATTTGATGAAGTTGTTGGTTTTTGATTTCAATAATTTTTTGCTCTAAAGCAGAAATTTCCTGATCTAATTGATCTATTTTTCCGCTTAATTTGTCTTCAAGTATCTGTTTACGATATAAATATTCTTTTTTATTATTTCCACTTAAATTATTAATCACAAAATAAGATAAATCATTATCATTTTTATCTGTCCAATAATAATGATCACTTAAATACTCATAAGCAAATGCAGCATTTAATTCTCGCATTGAAATAAGATTTTCTTCTCTAAGAGCAGAAAGTTTCTGTTTTCTTTCAACAATATCTTCTTTCATTTCTTTTATTTCAGCTTCTATAAAACTATCTTTTCCATTAAAAATCGCATATACAAACCCTTGACTAAGCTGTAATTCTGCAAAATCACGTGGAAATAGATTCTTATATGTTATGATAGCAAGCATCTTATTACAATCAAGCTCAGTTGTATTCAACCTATTAAAATAAATCACAAATTCATTATAGATATTTTTCAAAAGACGCATATCATCAATATACAAAGATAAGCCCTGTAAAAAACTTTCATCAAACTTTTCACATATTCCGCTATTCTTGAAATGAGATATAAACTGATCATATGAATTGGAGCTATCCACAACAGGGATAACTGGAACAATGTAATCAAAGAACTTTGTTCTATCTTTAGAGTCAAAAATATCATCACGTAATAAGTAAAAAAAACGAAGAATCCTATTTTCTTCTTTTTGCAGTTGAATATTTGCGAGTGTATTTACTTCACGAAGCCGCTCGAAAATACGATTTGCATTAAAACGATCTATATCTTCAAATACAATTACATCTGCTTCAGCATTCTCAAACAAATACAAAACTTCATTAAGATATTTATCAAAATAAGAGTCATCACTCTCCTCGAAAATTTCAATTTCATTACCTTGCAAGTTCAATTTTCTAAAAACATTTTTGTTCTTTTGCGTACATATTAATTTATATACAATAATGGAAAAAATAATTACCATTACAATTCCACTACCTATCAAAGCATATGGATTTGCAGAAATCATTAAGATAGTTTTTAACGAATTGTTAGGCAAGGCATTTACATATTTTTTCCATACATCAAAACAAGTAAAGTGAATAAACATAATCACAAATGAAACTACTTCAAACGTCAGCGATATAATATCCTTTTTACTAATTTTTTTCTTAACCCTAAAATTAGTTTGAGGTATATTTCCTGATGGAATCTGGTGTATTAACTGATTAAGTATTTTACCCTCTAATACAGATTCCTTTATTTCAGTACCTTCTTCATAATCGGAATACTCAAAATGGGCAAGAGAAATATGTAAAAACCGTAGATTACTATGTTTTCTCTCATATGAAGCTAAAATGCTACTTTTACCAGCACTGTATGCACCCGAAATAGCAACATTCCGTATATCTGAATTATTAAACACATAATTTATTGCTTCCTCGTATACATTTAAATCCACATCATTAATCGGCGTTAATCGTTCAAAATGATAAGTTCTTTCGTCCATATTCGTTATATCCTTTCCCCACATCAATAATTATTAATTCTTTAAATTATTCTTACCGACATTTCTTCTTTCACTTGCCATACTTATATCATAAATAGTACATCCGAAAGATATACTTTACAATGCACTAAAGTGATCAGCTTCATAACTACAAATAACTATGTTGTGATGAATCATTGAATATTACGTATAGGCAAGTCCAGTCGATACGTGATGAAGTCCATTAAATCCGTTGTATAATTCAGACCTTCATTGTAGATATGAAATATTATCACTAGTCCCAGATTTTTAAATTTACCCTTCTACAAATAGATCTTACAATCGAAAAAAATTGCCCTGATTAATGGGTTAGGTGGATCTATGTACATTATCTGTTCATTGGTATATAAGCGTTTTACCCAAAATAAATCAAGAGTAAAGACTATGCTAGGTGAAGGCTCCATTTGTTTCTTATTTAACTCTTAACATTTCTTTTCTTTGCTAAGATATACATTATCACAGCAATGCTAGATATCATCATCAAATAATACATTGAAGCAAGATTTGATACACCTGTTACAACTTTTGTTTCTGCTTTCGCATCTTCTTTATCTACTTTGGTTTCAGTGTTTATATTTGTATTCTTATCAGAAGCATCTGCATATTTGTTCTTATCTTTATTCGATGCATTAACTGATTGTAACGGTTCTTTCTTTTCATCATTGCTTGGATGATTAGTTGCTTCTGGTTCTATTTGTTGTGCCTTGTTTTCTAAAATAGTCAACATATCATTCTCAATAATTTCATACTTATAATTTCTTGATTTACTTTTTACATTAAGTTTATAATTGCCAACACCTTCGCCAACTTCTCTTGTTAATATGTAATCATCTGTTTCTAATACTGGATCCTTTTCTCCAAAATACTTTTGATACTTATTTAATCTAAGTTGTACTGTTTTAGGAAGAATTGTTACTTTAAATGGAATGGATTCATAATAATTAGAATCAACATTGAAACTTACAATGTATTCTCCAACATTCTTAAATGCAATTGGACTTATAGAATCCACTTTACTATCAATCACAATATCAGAACCTGTATAAACATATTCTACATCTGGATGAGTTATTGTTGTTTTAACTATTTCTACATCCTTTTTATTCTTAGGTTCAAATTCAAATTTGTAGTTATCATTGTAATCAATTGCTTTAAAATCACCATTGACATAAGAATCCAATTTAAATTCATAATCTCCATCATACTCACATAAATACCGGTTTTCTTCTGGATTTCCCTGTCTCCAATCCTTGTTATATCGAACATTTACATGAACTACTTTAGGAGTTATTTCATAATCAATGTAACTGCCATCTGAATAAATAGCTTGATACCTTCCACAATCCATTGGAGCCTCAGATGTATATATATCATCATCAATATAGTGATATAATTTTGTTCCTTCAATCCCTATCTTTTGACCTGTATATTCAAAAGATAACACCTCCTCTTCTGCTTGTATACCAATTGGTACACAACACATAAAAAACGCCAATAATAGACCTAATAATTTTTTCATACCCTCTGTTCCTTTCTGTAGGTGAAACTCTATCTCAACTATATCATGGAACATTTGGTAATTGGTTTAAATTGTTAATAAATGCAAACAAATGATTAATTTGTATAAACAATTTTATAACTGTATGATCATAGTCTTTTTTTTATATAGTGTTTAATATTTTTTATTCAATTATTTTTATAACCAAAAATAGAGCTCAGTATTAAACTGAACTCTCTATATTTCTATTTCTTCAATAATGTATTTACCATGCTCACAATATCATGACCATAGCTCTTAGAAGTAGCCCAGCCATATCCATTAGGATTTTCTTTTATTCCTAACCATTCAACATATTGAGCACTACCACGTTTAACTAGATTGAATCTAGGATCCACACATGGATTTGTTAATGGAGATATAGAACCATAAGCTTTTAAATGTTGAATCTGAGCACGAATCCCTATTCTTACATTGCTAAAGCTTGCTCCATGTACAGCTCCAGTAGCACCGATACCCGCAAAGTTATATTGGTTTGGAAGTACATCTCCACCATATTTTAAGAATCCTGTTTCTTTCATACATTGAGTAAATGCTACTTCCGCTCTTACACCCTCTGCAGTTGCTTCTTCATAGAAAATTTGTGCAAATTGATTGATTGTACGAGCTCCACCCTTAGCTAATACACCATTGTACTTGCCATTGTATTTTGCTTTAAATGTATCATAGCCTGACGCATTGGAATTATAGTAACGAACCATTTGAGCCACTGTAGTTTGACTAGTACCCATGATCTGCATCAAACCACCAGTTGCATTGGTGTTAATATATTCAAGCACCCATTTTTGTGCATTTGTGTTATTTGATGTATATAGCTGAATGTTTGAACATCTACGGATTTTACCATCTTTTACATCCAAGACCATAGTTGAATTCAAGGCAGAAACAATACGTAAATTTTGATTATTATCAAACATTACAATCCATTTTTGATTGTAGTCGTTCGTTTGTTTTTGTTGATAAACGTTAGCCGTTATACCACTACCACTAGCTGTCAAATACATACCTGAACCAACATTTTGGAAAGAAACATATCCAGTTGAATCATGTGTAATTTTCCATTTTTGTGCATTTGTTTTATTTAGAGAATACAACTGAACGTTTGCACCACCATACAGACTTCCATCCGCAACATCTAACGCAAATCCAACATTTTGATTTTTGATGTAATAAACACCATCAGCCATACGATCCTTATTTTGACTGGCATACGAATCACAACGCTCACGCTCTGTTACATATTTATTAAAAGTCCATTGTTGTGCTGCTGTATTATTACTCTTATAAAGTTGAATATTAGAGCCAGAATAAACAGAACCATTTCTAATATCTAAAGCAAAGCTTGTATCTATCGCAGAAACAATTGAATATCCGGAACCACTCTGTTGTACAATCCATTTTTGTGCACGAGTACCATTTGATGCGTATTGATGAATATTTCTACCATTTTTTGTGATAGCTCCATCTAAGTCAATTACTTTACCCGAATTAATATTTGTGAATGTAACAAAACCTTGAGAATCATGACTCACTCTAAATGCTTGTGCTTGTGTTCCATTACGTAAGTATAATTGAACATTCGCGCCATTTCTTGTTGAAGCTGAATTAACATCTAAAGTATAATTACTGTTTTTTACACTATTGATCTCGTATACACCATCGGCTAATGTGTTCTTGTTTTGTGCCGCCAAACTATTGATTCTTTCATCTTTACTTACATACTTAGTAATATTCCATCTTTGTGAATTTGAACCTGTTACAGAATGTAATTGAATATTACTTCCATTTCGAACAGATCCACCATTTAAATCAAGAATATAGTTTGGATTTATTGCAGACATCACAACATATCCATTACCATCTTGCTTTACAATCCATTTTTGAGCACGTGTACCATTGGAAGTGTATTGCTGTATATTACCTGCATCTTTTACAATTGCTCCATTTAAATCTAATACTCTTCCAGATTTTACATTTGTAAATGTTACATAACCTTGAGAGTCATGTGAAACTTTAAATTGTTGAGCTGCCGTATCATTTGCTTCATATAATTGAATATTGGCTCCATTTGATGTTGAGCCATCTTTTACATCTAATACATAATTAGAATTTAATAAAGTCGAAATCGTATATGTACCATCTGCTAAAACATTTCTATTTTCCGCTGCTAACGTATCTATATCAGCATTTTTAGCTTGTAAACCAAGTGCACTCACTATACCTTTCGCATCCGCAATTCCAAGTTGTTGTAACTTAGCATTTGAACCTAAATATTTATCAAACTCATCTTTATTGTTAATAAAACAATGTTCAACAATCAATCCCGTAATATTTGCCTGTTTTGCATATCGAATAACACCATAATAATCTTGATCACTGCTATTTGGATTTGATGAAGTTGTACCATCCGTATAGTTACGAATCTTAATACCACGATCATACAATCCCAAAGCTGTTAATTGTTTTTGAATCGCCTTAGCTAGATTCTGTCCATTACTAGAAAGATTCTTATTTCCACTTGTATTTGGATAATATACTTCAGCCCCTTTGGCAGCACTATTTGCAGCCGAATTAATATGAATACTAATAAAGTAAGAAGCCCCTGCTTTTTTAGCTACTTCAACACGATTTTTCAAATCCATAGCCGCTTCATCACTTAAACGCGTATCTGTAGTTCTTGTCATAACTACATTTACATCATATTTAGATAATTCTTCCTTACAATATTGAGCAATCTTTAAAGTTAAATCCGATTCTTTTGCACCAAATGCAGTAGCACCTGAATCACTACCACCATGTCCTGGATCCAAACAAATTGTCATTCCACCAGTCGCATGTCTTGAAAACTCATCTACTGACATTGTAGCCGGTTGACTCGCAACGCCATTCACAATCTCTTCTTCAGCTTTGTTTACATCCGTTACTTCAATAATACCTTCTGAACTAATTGAATCCTCTGTTAAATCCGGTAGTGTAGCATCGTACCCATCATATTCTTGATCCACACCAAATTTAACATCCATCTCTAAATCACTTAAGTTTAAATAATAAGATTGCTCATTATATACATAATGAAGTGTAGTCACACTATATTGTCCTTTTTCTTCTTCACTAAACGCTCTAGAAAATTTAACTAAATTATCAACTTGCTCTGTACTCTCTAAATCAAAAGTAGTTCCGTCCTCTTTTTGAATTGTCAATCTAAAATCCGAATACCCCTCTGCATTATTTAATGAAAGAACAAAGTTTTCTGCTTCCCCACTTGATAATACGGGATTATCGACTAAGAAATATTCCATCATATTAGAATCACCCAATTGCTCCTCTTCCACAACCGGCTCTTCCTCTACAGCTGGAACTTCCTCCTCTTCTGTAGGTGTTTGTTCTTCTACAGTAGGAACTTGCTCTTCTGTAGTCTCTTCTTCTGTTTGTGTTTCTTCTACAATAGGCTCTTCTTGTGTAATTTCATCATCTGCACGAACTGTATACATATTAGACATTGTTGATACAGACATAAATACACTTAATACGAGAGCCAAAAGTGGTTTTAATTTTTTTGCCATTTTCTATCCCTCTTCCAATAAATCTATTTTAAATGAATATTTAAAATATTTCAATCTAACCAAAAAATAACCAGACACTTTTGTGCCTGGTTATAAAATTAGATTTTTGTTAGTTTAAATTTCTGAGCATTTGTGCCGTTATTTTGATATAGTTGTATATTTTGTTGGTTTCTAACAATCCCTGCATTAATATCTAATACGTAGTTCACATCTAAAGCAGATACAAATGTCAAACTACCATCTGTATTCTTTTTCGCAATCCATTTCTGTGCATAAGTATTGTTAACTTCATATTGCCAAATATTGGCACCATTATTCACACTCGCATTTGAAACGTCAAGAGCTTTATTAGATCCAACATTAATAAATGTGATATAACCTACTGAATCCTTTTTTACTTTCCATTTTTGTGCATTAGTATTATTTGATTTGTAAACTTGTAGGTTACCACAATTTGACTTTGAACCACCATCAACATCTAACACATAATTAGGATTTGTATAACTTGTAACTACATACGTTGTTTCTTCAATACTAGAATTGTATTGTTTAGCCATGTTATTTAATTTTTCACGTGGAGATTCATATTTTGAGAAATACCAACGTTGTGCAGCCGTATCATTTGATTTATAAGCCTGAATATTTTGATAATTTCTTGTCAAAGCAGAATTTAAATCCAAGACATAACTTGTATTTAAAGCAGACATAATTTTAAAACCTTTGTTTTCTTGTACTACAATCCATTTTTGAGCATATGTATTATTAGAAGTATATTGACTAATATTCTGTCCATTATAAGCAGATCCATCTTTGACATCGATTGCTTTTCCTGAACCAATATTTATAAACGTAACATACCCTTTTGAATCGTGACTGACTTTCCAACCTTGTGCTAAAGTACCATTACTTTGATATAGTTGAATATTACCAAAATTCACTTTAGAACCACCATTTACATCCAATACATAACTTTTATTTATAGATGAATGGATTGTATAAGTACCATCACTTAATGTGTTTTTGTTCTTTGCTGCTAATACATCCATTTCTTCACGTAGATTTTTTACTTTCAACAATTTCCATGCTTGTGCAGAACTACCATTTACGGTATAAAGTTGAACTTTATTACCATTGTCTAGCTTTGCTCCATTTAAATCAAAGACATATCTAGAATCCCAAGCAGAAGAAATAATCCACTGTCCCTTATTGTTTCTTGTAAAAATGAATTGTCCTGCTTTTGAAGAAGCATTTACACCTTGAACTAATGAATTATAATTACCCATAGTATTCCAATCTGACTGAATGCCTAAATATAAATTAGAACCAACATTCTTAATTGTATAGTAGCCATTTTGATTTTTATTCACTACAAATTGTTGTGCTTGCGTACCGTTCCAATTATAAATTTGAATACTAGCACCAGATGCTTTTGAACCATCTTTTATATCAAGTACTTTATTACTATTTAATGAAGAAATAATTTCATAAGTTCCATTTGACATTTCATCCTTAATAATGTCAAAAGAAACATTTAATGTACCTGTAAAGGCATTTATACCAACGATGGTAGCTGTACCTTTACCTAAATTTACATTATTTGAATAAACAACTTTATAATCTCTACCTTGAACCAATGCTGTATTTTTCATTGAAAGATTTACTTCTGGTTCAACATTATTACCTGTATAATAAACACTTCCTACATGAGCTGTTCCCTTAGAAACATCTAGATATAAATTTTGATCTCTAAGTTTACCTAACGAGAAGAATGGACCACCATTCTTTCTATCACTACTATCCCATGATGGATGATTGAAGACCTCACTAATATGTACACGACCATTACGTGAACTTGTATATGGATCATATACTGTTGTATAGCCCTGTGCATCTAAACCAAATAATAATATTTCATGCGTTACACCATACCATGGACAGAATTTTCCGCCACCAACAGCCGCCGCAATCATATTCCCCTTTAATAATTCTTGTTTAGCTGATTCCACATTTAAATTATTCTTATAACTCAAGCCAAATTTATTCGCAACAAACTGCCAAGACTCTCCACCAGTACCAATGGAACTTGTGTTGAAGTAACCAGCATTATGCAAAATTTGACCAACTTGATAAGGCGTATAGTTTGTACCATTGATTGTATTTACGATCATAGTAACCGTAGTAGGAACACATCCTGAACCACCAAAACGGTAACCACCTACCGTATTCCAAGCCCATCTTCCATCATTTTGACAATAGTAAGAAACACCTTCCCAACTCGCTTTCGTGATAAAGCCATTACTATCTGTGTTATAAGTTACCTTATCAATCTTAAAAGTACCTGTTTGTCTTCTTCCAAGATTATCATAGTACTTAGCACTATTCCCCATATTCACAAAGCCAACAGATAAACTACCATCTTCCTTGAAATTGTACCAATATCCATTTGCCTGCTTTTCACCAACACTCTGAAGACCATTATCGAAATAATAAACTTTCCCCTCTAAATTTATCATTCCACTATAGGCAGCCCCATTCTCTAAGTAGTAGTGTAATTTACCATCTTCTTTTCTTAAAGAATATACGGCAATACCCGTTTCTTGATCATGAAGAACTTGTAAACCCGTCTGCATCACACCAGAATCATTAAAATAATAAGAATCTGTACCAATTGTTTTAAAACCAGTTACCTTATTACCATTCTCATCAAAATAATATTTTTGACCATCAATCTCTGCAAAACTATTCGTAACATAAGCACCATCTTTAACATACTGTAAAGAATCACTTGACCAACCCTCAGTTAATTTAGCACTGGCATCACTACCACCACCAACTGTCGTAGTCTCTTCATCTTCTTTTGGAACATCTGTTTCTTCCGTGTTTTCAGGAACATTTGTTTCTTCAGTGTTTTCAGGAACAGTTTTATCTTCAACAACTGCATCAATAACATCTGTTAAATCATCCTGATTTTCAACAGGTGCAGTCTCTTTTACAGGCTCAACACTTGTTTCTTCAGCATGAACGATAGTATCTGCAAAATTATAACTCATAACCGCTGCAAGAACGGCAAAACCAACCTTAGCAATATCTCTATTATTCATTATGTATAACCCTCCATAAGTTATATTCTATACCGATATTGGAAGCGTTACAATTATCAAACGTTACTAATCCATTCGATGAAAAATAAAAAGCTCAATATACATATGTATATTAAGCAAGTTCTTTTAAATATCTAGCCAATGCATCCTGCCAAGTAGGTAATGGTTTAAAACCATTTTCTACGAGTTTAGATTTATCTAAACGAGAATTAAATGGACGAGCTGCCTTTGATAAACCATATTCCTCTGTTGTTACAGGATTTACTTTAGTAGTATATCCAGCTTGTTTAAAGATTTCACACGCAAAATCATACCAGCTGATATATCCACCTTCATTAGTCGCATGATAATAACCATATTTATCCGTTTCAATCATGTCAACTAATAATCGTGCTAAATCAAATGTATATGTTGGCGTACCAATTTGATCATTTACTACTCGTAATGTATCAAATTTCTTTCCTACATTTAACATAGTCTTAATGAAGTTATTTCCATTCTTTCCAAATACCCACGCAATACGAACAATAAAATATTTAGATAAAGTATTTGAAACCGCTAGTTCTCCACCTAGCTTAGTCTGACCATATACATTCAATGGTTTATAATCCTTACAATCCGGTTGCCAAGGCTTAGTTCCTTGTCCATCAAATACATAATCAGTAGAAATATAGACCATCTTCGCATCTACTTCTTTACAAGCATCCGCAATATTTTGTGTACCATCCACATTGATAGCTTTAACCTTTGCCTGTTTATCTTCATCTTCTGCTAAGTCTACCGCCGTCCATGCTGCACAGTGTACAACTACATCTGGTTTTACTGCTTTAATTGTATTCATTACAGCTTCTGAATTTGTGATATCCAAAGATACATATTCAGCTGTAGTTACATAAGAACCATCCTGAATACCACTATAGCTTTCAGCTAAATCTGTACCTACTCCAACATAACCTCTAGAAGCCAATTCATTCATTACATCATGACCTAATTGTCCAGCCACACCTGTCACAAAAACTTTCATTCTAATTCTCCTTCAAATCTTTTCAATAATTCAATCCATCTCTTATATGCATTCTCTTTACTAAACTCGTCAAAGTTTTTAAGTGCATTTTTTGAAATGTTTATTAACAATTCTTTATCATTCATTAATTCAGCCGTTCGATTCACAATATCTTCAACCGTATTTTCTACAAAACCATCTTCCTTATCATGAATCACTTCAAAAACACCGTCTCCCCAATTTGTAGAAATGGTAGGTACACCTTTGGCCTTAGCTTCAATAATTGTCATACTCATTCCTTCAAAATCAGAAGTTAACCATAATAAAGAATAGTTATCGAAAATATTTTTATCATTACAGAAACCACATAAATGAACATTTTCACTTAAGTCATTTTCTTCAATTAGTTTCGCAATATCATCAACTAAGACTCCTGTACCATACATATCAAGTGTAAAATCAGGAATCTGTTTCTTCAATTGCTTTGCACACTCAATCATTTTCGGAAGATTCTTTTCTTTTCCAAATCGTCCCATATAGATAATTTTATGTTTTCTTATCTTTTCACCAATACTTACCGTATCATTGAAAAGTTCTTTATTAATAAAGTTATAAGAATATGTAGAGTTAAAATATTTACTTGCCTTTTCCATATCAGACTTTGTTCTAAAAACAGTGATGTATGGTTTTGACATCAATTTACTTTGAAGTCTTCCTAATTTATTAGTTCCCCAAAAATACTCAAACTTTGTATGTATTTCCAATATAAATCGATTTTTTGAACTCATAAACATAGCAGCTGCAGGAGAAGAAACGATGATAATATCATCTAAAGAGAACATATTTCTTATTTTAATACGTGATATGGGTATATAACAGAAATAACATAACAATTTAAATAATTCTTTCAACAATAAAAGCAACTTAAAACTTTTCAAACTATCCGATATAATTTCCATCCTAGGAAAGAAATCGTATTTTGAAACATTTATGATTTCACAATCCGAAAACATATCATGTCTAGTAAGATTAGAATTAATGATACTAATAACCTTAATTGTATAGTCATCTTTTAATAATTGTATTAATGATGCATATGCTGAGACAAGTCCACCAGCTTCATTTGAATGTAATTTATCAAAAACAATATAGATGTTTTTCATTTTAACCCCTATCTAATATCTTACTAATTACTTGTCTATCTTTATTCATATCAAATTTACGTGCAAACATGTATTGTCCATCCATAAAATACTCCATATCTTCAACACCTAATGTTTTTGGACTGGCATTCAATCCTTCAAAGACAATGTATCTTGAATTATATTTTAATACTTTATCTTTATACTTTGAATTCATCAAGAGCACTTGAAAGAAATGTTCATCTGGACATGCTGTATATTTAAATTTAGAACAGTAATCATTCTCGCGAATATACGACAAGATATATTTCATACAATCATAAGTAATACTAAACCATGAAGAACCTTTATACAATTCAAAGCCTTTAAAATTTTTTCTTCGAACAAAAGGCATTTGAATCAAACGAAGAACTATGTCAGTCAATCGATACAATTTTTTTCGATTGTTTGGATTTTCTCTAAAGAAAGAATATTGCGTTAATCTCCATTTATAGCTATCAATATCATTCACCTCTACAAATTGATTACCTACACCTTTACTTTCAATATACGCATCCATTTGTGCATGTGACATTAAAGGTAGATCTTGTCCACTTATAAAATGAATATAATCATATATTCTCTCTGTTGATTCAACCAATTCAAACAATTTAAGTGTTGCTTGAACTTGACTAAAACCAGACCAGTTTACACTCACTCTATCAGAAACCAAGAATACATTGGGATTGTTTTTATACATTTCTTTTAGATTCTGGTATAAAGCTTCTTGTTTTTTATCAACATGAATATAAACATCTCCAAAATGAAGAGCAGTTACTAAGACTTGTAACTGCTCCATATTTGTATGCACGCTCATTATAAAAGCATGTCTTAACATAAAGATTATTCCTTAGCTCTTCCTTTTTCTACATACATCTTTTCAAAATAGTTT
>ENA-OPVT01001765-OPVT01001765.1-human-gut-metagenome-genome-assembly--contig:-NODE-1765-length-12863-cov-2.615162_pt1 | contig 12863 bp, 8 predicted proteins | sample MGYA00241499_ERZ501990 | MGnify/ENA primary metagenome ERZ501990 (study PRJEB25962, sample SAMEA2042104) | human gut metagenome | biome: human gut; feature: human-associated habitat; material: faeces...
ATGGTCTTCCACTCACCGAAGGCAGGCGACTCCGCCAGGCGTTCGCGTTCGCGGTAACGTACTTTGACGTTGGTGAGCGCCGGATCGGTGACGATTACCTGAAAATCGGCCGTATTGAGCCAGAGGTCGTACACCGCCAGGTCGGTGAGTCCGGGTGTTGCGATGCGGGCTTTGCCCGTACCTTCGGCTTGTGCGACGTCGGTCATCGTAAATTCTACTTCGTGAATGCCGCCGGCGAACGTGGAGAAGAAGGTTCCGCCGAGGGAGAGTTTGCCGCTGTTGTCGTCGGTCTTGGTGTAGCTGATGCCTTTGGCTGCGGCTTCCGGAAGCAGCGCGCCGTCGCTCAACACCTGGATCGTTTCGTCGTTGGCCTTGATGGAGATGCCCGAAAGCGCCTGTACCGAGGATACTGCGAACGAAATGTCGTCCGTGTTGAATCCGATTACCGAGTTGATGTCGAATCCGTCGCCCTTGATCGTCGGCTGCGGGCTGAAGATGAAGGGATCTTCGTGGATCTCTCCGTCCTGATCGACCTGTACGGTGATGCCCAGGTAACCGTTCGGAGTCTTCGAATACTTGAATGTCAGCGTATAAAGATTGCCGCTTTCGGGTGTCGGAATGACTCCGGTTTTAGAAACGCTACCCAACTCCGTGCTCGAGCTGTAAAAGCCCCAACTCAGGTTGTGAACATCTTCGGGCAGCAGGTAATAACCCGTTGCGTTCTCGGTGTATTTGAGCGTCGGTACCGAGCCGTTTTCAGCTTCCGTTTTGGAGAAGGTGTCGATGGCGCTGACGTAAGCCTTGAATCCCGGATCCATTTTGTCCAGAATCGTCTGATCGAAGACGACTTTGACGCCGATGTTGGTGGTTGGGCAGACTACCTCTTTGAGGACGGTCTGTTGGGGTTCGATATCGACGTCCAATTCGCCGTAATAACTCTTGTTGGTGAAGGTCGCCTGGCTCTGGTCCCCTGCTTCCACTTTGATACGGTAGGACCCTGCCACCAGGTAGAAATCACCCGGAGCTTCCGTAGCCGGCTGGTATTTGCGGATCAGCTTCTCTTCTCCGTTTTCGATCTTATAGACGCGCATGATACTCCGATCCAGAGCGTTGTATGCGTCGGCACGCGAGCCGCCGATATTGACGCTCAGGCGCAGGGTTCCCATCTCTTCCGAGGCGTTGCCGTCGATGTCGCTCTGCGAGCAGGCTGCGGTCAGGAAGGCCACGCCTGCAAGCAGCGAAATATATTTAAGAATCTTTTTCATCACTGTTTCGGTTTACTGTTGGGGAACATAGAGCATGATGGACTTGATGTTCTGTCCCGAAGCATCCGTTGCGGTCAATTTGAAGTCCGTGTTGCCCGGAGCTACGGCATAGAGCATCGTCATAAACTGAGAAATGTCGAATTGCAGGGTTTTCTGTCCGACGATTTCGTCTTTGGTCTTAAACCCTAACGAGTGGAGTCCTTCGTCCATTTTGTCGGAAGCCGGATTGACCAGATCCATATGCGCTTCCAAGCCGATACCGAGGCTTTCGAGGACTTCGGCGGTGAGGGCATCGCTGATGATATCGACCGTCAGGCCGGTTATTCCGCTCTCGGAGGCGAGGTTGATGAAGACGTTCATACCCTCCTCCGTGAGCGTGTGGCGGGAGTCGATATCGACAATATCCGTACCTTCCGGATTGGTGCTCCAGAAGATGTTCGGTCCCTCTGCGGTGCCGCTGTCGTGGGTGACCTTGATGGTCATTGTCGTGTAGGAGCGACGGCCTTCGGAGTCGATGGCGATGAACTTCGCGGTATGGGTGCCCGTGTGGTCGTACAATCCTTTCATACCGTTGTAATTGACCTTGACGAGCAGATCGGAGCCGCTTTGCTTGACTACGCAGTAGTCGCCGGCCGGATTTTCGCCCGGCCAGAGGGCTACCGTGTTGTTGCTGTAGCCGGCCGTTGCGAGAGCTTCCAGGAACTGGGCGTTGTCCGAATCGAAGACAACCTCCAGCGAGGCAACGGTCGAACCCTGGTAAGGAGTTACGACGGCCGTAATCATCGGGGAACAGCTCTGAACGTCGAAGTCGAACATGCTGGTCGTGATGGGGTAGGGCTGGGCGATATCCCCGTTTTCGAGGGTTACTGCCGGAGAGTTCTCGTCCGAAATTTCTTCGTCGGGAATCTCCTCTTCGCCGTAAGAATAGAACGAAGACATGACATCCACGTCGATTTTCTCGTCGTAAACCCATGTTTCGACCGTAACCTGGAATTGGACGTTGCCGTCGCTGGCATGCAGGATCTTGATGTTGATCTTGCGCCATTGTCCGGCTTTGACGTTCTGTATCTCCTGGCTCCAATTGACCGGCACGTAGGAGGCTGGCTCTCCCTCGCCGGCTTTGTTGTATTGGCCGGAAAGGACGATTTTCAGGGTGTTGTCCGTATCGACTGCGCGGAAGAAACCGGGTTTGAGCGTTTCGCCCGTGGCTTCGGGGCGTCCGTAAACCAGGGAATTGTCCTGGATCGAAAGGGTGACGGTGAGTTTGTCTGTTTCGTCGTCCGGCTTGAACAGGCTGTCCAAATCGGCGGAAAGTCCGACCGTCGCCTTGATATTTCCCAATTTGCAGACCAGGTTATTGACCGTGGTCGTGAGCTTTTTGATTACGTTGACCGAAATTTCGCCGTAATAGACGGGCGTTTCCCACGCCACGTCGGGTGTGCTGGCGTAATTGGGCGATTCCGCCGTGACGGTATAGCTGTCCTGCGGTAATTCGATATTGCCCGTGGTCTTTATTTCAGCATAGGTGTAGCTGCCGACCTGTTCTTTTTTCGAATTGTAAATCTTTACGATATAATCGTCCGGTGCGTCCACCGTGCTGCGCGTCGAAGAGGTGCCGGGAGCGTTGTCCGTCGGCAAAATTTCCATGTCGTCCGCTACGGTCAGGTCCCAGTTCTCAAAGCTCAGGATACCCGTTTCCGAACCGGGTCCTTCCGGTTGTTCGCCCGTCGGGAGATCGTCTTTTCCGCATCCCGCCGCCATGAAAAGACAGCAGAGCGGCAAGAGCAAATATTTGGTAAAAGTCTTCATAGGATCTGTTTTTAGCTTATTTTATACGGGGTTATGCTTCGGGGTTGAGTTCGATTTCCTGCGGGGGTACTTCGGTCAGCGTATCGTCCAGTCGGATGCTGATGCTGCCCTGTCCCGCCTGCGAAGCGTCGATCCGGATTTTGTGCCAGGTGCGGGCCGTCGTGACACCGATCTGCTGCTGCGGGAATTCCACTTTCACGCCGTTCTGCGCCTTCACCGCCGTACCTTTGAGCAGAAGTTTGCTTCCCGGCTTGACGAAGATCGGAGTATCGGGCGACGAGGAGTGGGTGAAACTGAAATTGTTGCCCGCTTCGGTCTGGACGGTGAATTGCGCTTCGGAATAGTATTTCTTGAACCACTCGCCGCATTCGAGGCTGATTACCGAGTTCGTGAGCGAGGCGGTAATGGTCTTTTGAATCGTCTTGCGGGCGAGTATTGTAAAGTCGAGCGCTCCCTGGTAGCAGAAAGCCGTGCTGCCCTCCTGCTGCGGATCGCCGTAGCTGATCGTCGCCGTATAGTCGCCGCTGGGCATGAAGGGGGCCGTATATTCGCTGAGCGTGGTGTATTCGGCGAGGTATTCCGCTGTCGCGGTGCCTTCTTTGCCTTTTACGACCAGCTTGAAGCTGTTGCCGGACGGCTTGCAGTTGTCCGGCAGGGACGTTTGCGCCCGGGTCGTCTGCGAATCGACCTCGGAGCAGGTCGTGGTCCGGAATTCGACCGAGCCCTCCCCGTCTGTCGTTTCGGGGATTTCCTCTTTCGAGCAGCCCCCCCCCAACAGTGCAAGGGTCGTTAGAATCAACAGGTATTTTTTCATAGGGTTATTGATTTGGAGGTTTATTTTACGATGGTTACGCGGATGTTGTCGAGGTACATATACCAAGTTCTCGATACCCATCCGTTGCTGGTGAAGTTGTATGTTCTCTGAGTCAGCCACGACAGGCGCGTTGCATTCGTTGCTGCGGGAACTTCGCAGGTGCATACTCCCTGAATATTTCCGAACGATACGCCGCTCAGTGTATTGAGGTTGTCGATCTGTTCTTTCAGCGTGTTTTCGAGGCCGTCGTTACCTTTTTTAGGTGCCGTATCCGTGAGGGTTCCGAAACTGCAATAGAGATAGTCGTTGTCCTTGTTGGCATTGAAGGTCACTTTCAGCTTTACGGTTTTTCCGGGTTTGATATAGGCGAGCGGCGGAGTGTCGAGCCGTCCCGGATACTGGGCTACGGTTTCGTGTCGGACGGAAATACGCATCGCCTTTTGCGAAACCTGAAGACGGGTTCCCGTCCAACCCTCGTCAAAGCCGTACTGCGACAGAGAGATACCGTCCGGATTGGATGTCGTAGCTTCTGTTTTGTATTCGAAATCGGTTTTATCGTCGAAATCTTCCGAAAGAAGGTACGGGATTTTGAGTGCGATCGGCAGATGTTCGCCGGGAGTGAACGAAGCGACGCTTACATTTTGCGGCACGAGGGCATTTTCGGTTTCGAAGCTGACCTGCAACGGTTGTTGAGCCAGCAGATCGCCGTAAAGGTCGCCGTAGAAAGCCACCGTGTATTTGTTGGATTCGTCGATGGGGAAGGTCTGCTCGGTCGTCCCGTCGCGGAAAGTCATTCCTTCGGGAGCTTTGACGATCAGGTTGTAAGGCTCTTCACCCAGATTCGAGGAGTCGCCCGTGACCGAAAAATCGACATAGCTTACCGGCAACTCGGTCGGGATCGTCAAGGTAATGGGGGTGATGTGTCCTGCCGCCATTTCGCGGTCGATCGGGACGGAGAGCGTGTGGGAACGGTATCCGTTTGCTGTATAGGCCGTAAAAGAGATGTCGCCGCTTACCGTCGTGGGGTTGATGAAGGCCCAGGCATAGTTTTCGGCTTCGTCCGTCAGCGGGGTATTCAGATCGAGCGTGATGCTCTTCGAGCCTTCGGTCAGGGACATTGGGGCCGACGGATCGGCAGCGTCGAACGAAACGGTTCCGACGACTTCTGTCGGGAAATCGATGACGTGTGATCGGTTCGCCCCAGATGTTGCGGCCTGCAGGGACTTCGATTCGCAGTGCGTGGCATTTGTGACGGAAGCGCAGCGCGTGCGACGGTGGAGTTTCGAGCATTTGGTCGGACTGTTCGAACAAGGGAAGCGCGTCGGCGGTCAATGGATCGGCGGCCAGAATATCCCATTTTCCCTCGTAACGGCCCGTCTGTTTTGCCGGAATTTGGTAAGATACCTGCGTGCCGCTGACGCTTTCGGGCACCGGGCTGACGGCCGTGTAGGTATAGGTTCCTGCCGGCATATCGGCGACCGTCGAATTGAAAACGGCGGTCGAATAGCTGGGGGTGAAGTAGGCCAGCGAGAAATTCTGGGCGTTGAGCGTATAGTTGCTGCCGTCGGCGGTCGCCCAAAGGGCGATCTTGTCATTTTTGTCCCAGCGGGTCGAAGCCCAGTCGTTGTCGTCGATCCAGGTTCGGGTGCCGTCGGGCAGGCTGTAAATCTGCGGTTCTTTCGTGTTGTCGCACAAAATGGCGACTTCGACTCCGCCGGACGGAGAAGTCGGCTGCTCGATTTCCTCGTTGCGGGAGCAGGCGCCGATCAGAAGCAGCGCCAGTACAGGGAGAAGGATCCGATGTTTTTTCGCCATAAGACAGTTAGTGAATGATATTCACAATTTTCACAAAAATAAACGGGTTTTTTCTATAATGGAAATAAATTCAACGAAACGGGTAAAGTTCATCACGAATCCCCGGTTTTACGGGCGTTTTGTTTGAGATAACAGCGTGGAATTAACGTCAAATACCTCCTTATTCCAAGGAGGTATTTGACGGAATATCGCTGGAATGGAGTTAATATACCCATTCGAAGTCATCGACATAGAGGCAGGCTTTCGAGTAGCCCGTCATGTAGTCGCCGTAGGCATTCGCGGCGCATGAGATCACGATCGTGTAGTTCCCTGTGGGAGACGGAGCTTTCTCTTCGTACCAATGGATTTTGAGTGCGTCTTCGGAAGAAACCAAGGCATCGCCGGGGGTGCTTTGATCGATCCACATCGAGCCGTAGCCGACGACTTTACCTGCTTCCGATACGACGTCCGCTCCGTTGGCCGGATCCCAGGCTCCCGTGGTCGAGCCGGTTCCCGAAACGACCGTGTGGGGCTGGGACCAGTCCACGATCGCCACGAAGATACGGCATTTGTCGGGATCGCCCTTTGCCACACCGGGGGCCGGATTTTGCGATCGCACGATGTCGATGTCGCCGGTCGTGGCGTGATATTTTACGCGCAAAGCCTTGGGACGTGCCGTGTAGGTGTATTTGCTGCCGAATTTCACCGTACCGGTCATGCTGGCATAGTTGAAACTCCCGGTAAAGAGATTGCCTGCAGCCAGGACGAACATATTTTTGCTCTGCAGTTTCGCTGCGGGTACCGCTGCGCCGAATTTATCCGTGGTAGAAGAACACAAATCTGTCGTGATGCCGTTATTGCCGCAGTCCCAGAAAGAATCTCCGGTTTTATTGGGGTAGGGAACGTCTTTGCTTCCGGACAGACCTGCCCGGGAAACAGTACTCCATTCCGACATGTCCGCGTTGGGAATTACATCGCCTTTGGCCGTTGTGAAACGTCCGGTTTCCTTTTCTGTACCGTCCAGCTTCAAGCGGTAATCGTAGGTCGTACCTGCGAAAACGCCGGTGGCATAGTCCGGTTCGTAAACGGTTTTACCCATTTCGTTGGTCGATGAACTCCAGGTCGGCTCGATCGCGGCCGTGAAAGTGCCGTCGCCGTTGTCGGAAACGGTCGCCTGCTGCCAGGCGTCGTCGGTGCTGCGCTTGTATTCGAGCGTCGCGCTCGCGGCCGTTGCGGAGGGGACGATTTTCAGCGTTGCGGTATTTTGCCACAGGTCGGCGGTTTCGAGCGTTACCTGGCCGTAATGGAAGGTCAGGTCCTGTACGGTCGTTTGGCCGGCCAGGTCGGTAACGGACACCTTGAATACGTGGTTGCCGATTGCGTCGGGGAGCATCGCAATCATCGGGACGAGCTTGGTGATGTCGAATACGGTCGATTTCGTATATTGGATCTCCGTGCCGCATTTCAGACCCAAGTCTTTGTATTGGATGCTTCCTGCGATCGAAGTTTCGTGTACCAGATCGAGGTTTTGTATCCCCAGCGAGTTCAGGGCGTCGGAAACGATTTCGACTTTCAGTTCGGCGATACCGCCCGGTACCGTGATGTCGATGGCTGCGGGGTAGGTGAGCGACTGGTCCGGCCCTACCGTGATTTCATGCGTGGCGTCGATGTCCTGGTCGGGCCAGTCGAGCGACGGGGCAGGAATGGCGGAAGGGGTCAGCGTGCCGACCTCTTTCTTGTAGAGGACACCCGCCTCGAACGGCTTGTCGGTACGGTCGATCTTTACGGAGGCCATCTGTTTGGTGGCGGTGATGATGTCCAGATTCAGGTTGTAATTGCCCGGCAGGACATTGAAGAAGGCGTCCAGTTGAGCTGCGGCCGATGCAGACCCGCCGTCGAAGTTTATCAAAATCGACTTCGACCGTTCTTCCGTGTCGAGTGCGGGTGCGGCGGCCTCTCCTTGTGCCAGGTCGAAATTCAGGGATTTGGCCGACAGGAAATCGTCGCTTTCCGCCGTCAGCAGCACGCAGCGAATCGGGTCGGAGGTCGAATTGGTCAGGTCGAAATCCAGGATCGACGTCAGCCGCTGCATATTGAAGCGGATCCTTTCGCCGCTGTCATCGACGCCTTCCGCTGAATTGGCCGTAGTTTGTGCGGGTGCTATCAGAATGTCGAACAGGCTGTTGTAGGTTCCGCCCTTCTGGATGCGGGTATTGCCGAAAGGAATGGTGGCCGACGTGCCGTTCAGGGATTGCTCTCCGTGGGGATAATAGGCCAGGTAGGTCCAGGCGCCGGTTCCCGGAGTGAGTTCACCTTTGAAAATGCCTTCGCTCGAAAAGACGAAGGGTTTGTTGATTTGCGCGACGCCGTTCAGCGTTGCGTGTATGCCGAGTTTGTCGATATCGACCTCCCAGGCGCCGTTGAAACGGTCGTCGCCGATTTCGATCGTCGCACGGGTTGCCGGTAGTTCGGCGGCGAAAGAGACAGGGACGGTTTTTCCGTCGTTCCCTCCCGGAGCGGCTTCATCCGTCGCAGGATCGGCGGAGCATCCGCAGAGGAGAGCCAGTCCGGCCGTTGCGAGGGCAAGGGTATTGATTATGCGGTTCATAAGTTCGATGGTTTTAATTAGTAACTGTCGTTCGTTGCGTCGTTGTACGACATAGGTTCTACGGTGCCGCCCGGGAAAGAGTCGCCGAATCCGCGCTCTATGCAGATGTCCAAAACCCCGATGCTGGGGGCTACATACTTGCGAAGCGTCTTGGTTGTTTCCATAATGCTTATCTGATTTTAAGTTCGAAGTCAAAATTATAGTTTGCGGAACATGAAAAAAAATAAATTCAACGAGCGACGGAAAAGTTGTCACCAATACGCTTTTTTTATCAATGGCTTCCGATTCCGTTGTGGAAAATAGAACGGCGGCCTTCCCGGAAGAAGGCCGCCGTTCGCATCGAAACGGTTGAAAAACGCTATTTTTTCAGGTATTTGTCGAGCCAGCCGAAAAATTCGCGGTTCCAAACCACCGAGTTCTGGGGCTTCATCACCTGGTGGTCTTCGTCTTCGAATTCGACCAGACGGGCGTCGATACCGTGCAGACGTGCTGCTGTGAAGGCTTCGAGCGACTGCGTATAGGGGATGCGGAAGTCGAGTTCGCCGGTGATGATCATAATCGGCGTATCCCACTTATCGACGAACTTGTGGGGCGAGTTAGCATAGGTACGCATGGCCGTCGCGTTCTGCTTGTCCCAGTAGGGGCCTCCGTAGTCGTTGTTCAGGAAGAAAAGCTCCTCGGTCGATCCGTACATGGCTTCGAAGTCGAAGATACCGCAGTGGGAGATGAAAGCCTTGAAGCGTCCGTCGTGGTGTCCGGCCAGGAAATAGACCGAATAACCGCCGTACGAAGCGCCGACGCAGCCCAGGCGGTCCTTGTCCACCCAGGGCTCCTTGGCGACGTCGTCGATAGCCGAGAGGTAGTCGCGGATATTCTGGCCCGAGTAGTCGCCCGAGATCTGGTCGAGCCACTCCTGTCCGAACGAAGGCACGCCCCGGCGGTTGGGGGCGACGACGATGTAGCCGTTGGCGGCCATGAGCTGGAAGTTCCAGCGGTAGCTCCAGAATTGCGATACGACGCTTTGCGGACCGCCTTCGCAGTAGAGCAGCGTCGGGTATTTCTTCGCAGGGTCGAAATCGGGCGGCAGGATTACCCACGTCAGCATCTGTTTGCCGTCGGTGGTTTCCACCCAGCGTTTCTCGACTTTGCCAAGGCGGATCTTGTCGAGGATCGGCTGGTTGATGAACGTGAGCTGCGTGATGGCTCCGTCTTTCAGGTCGATTTCATAGAGCTCCGAGGGCGAAGAGATCGTGCAGATATCGGCTACGGCCTTGCCGTTTGCGATCGATACGGCGTTGATGTCGTGATCGCCCCGGGTCAGTACGGAAACGTTGCCGTTCATGTCCACGCGGCAGAGCTGGTGCGTAGCCTCCATCGGCGCGAGGAACCAAAGCGCTTCGCTGCCGTCCCAGATGACGTTGGTAGCGTTGTAGTCGAAATTCTTCGTGAGTTCCTTCACCAGGCCCGTTTCGGAATTCCAGACCATCAGACGCTCCTTGTCGGCTTCATTGCCCGCACGACGCTGCGAACGGAATGCGATTTTGGTGCCGTCGGGCGAGAATACGGGGTATTTGTCGTAGCCGACGAAAGGCAGTTCGGTTTTGGCTGCCGCATCGTGACCGGAGATGGGGGTGAGTCCCTTGCAGATGTTGGTCGTGGCGCCTGTCTCCGTGTCATAGACGAAAATGTCCGAGTCGGTCGAAACGGCGTATTTCGCACCTGTCAGCGGTTTGCAGGTGTATGCGAGTCGGGTGCCGTCCGGAGCCCACGCGATTTCGGACATATCGAAATAGGGTGCCAGCGGAGTGTCCCACTCCGCACCTTCGCCGATGATGTCCACGCCCTTCCCGATGCCGCCGGAGGTCAGCTCCGCGATGAAGATGTGGCGGTATTCGCCTTCATCCCAGCGGTCCCAGTGGCGGCACATCAGGTCGTCGTAAACGCGGGCTTTCGATTCGGCCATGTCCGGGTGGATGTCGGACGACTTGCGGTCGGCGACCTGTACGCCCTGTACATAAAAGACTTTGTCACCCGCAGGATTTACGCCGAACCCTTCGATGTCCTTGTCGAGTTTCGAAAGCTGGCGGGGATTTTGTCCGTCGGCAGCCATTTCCCAGATTTGCGAACTTCCGCTGCGGTCGGACAGGAAGTAGATCTTGCTGCCGTCGGCATTCCATTTCGGATCGGAGTTGTTCGATGAGAAGTCGGTCAGCTGGGCGACTTCGCCGCTGGCGGCGTCACGAACGTAGATCGCCGTAACGCCCCGGTTCTCCTGCATATTGTACCAGGTGACGGTGTAGAGCAGCCGACTGGCGTCGGGCGAGAGCGAGGCCAGTCCTACGCGGCCCATTTTCCACATCACTTCGGGCGAGAGAACGCCGGCGGCGATCTCCTCCTGGGTGAGCGAGTTGTCGATAGCGAGGGGCTGGGAGCGCTTTTCACTGCATCCGCCGAGTCCCACGAGCGTAATTGCCATAAAGAGGAATAAATTTTTCATTTGAGATCGGGTTTACTTCATATGATTTATACTTAAATTTGCGCTTGTCAATAGCGATTTTTATGCGTATCTATCTATATTTTGCAGATAAAACTCTGATTTTTACCGATGAAACGTCGCCGGCACGTTTTTTTGCCGTCGATCTTCCGCAGGGCGGGCGTATTTCCCGGACGAAGATACTTAATTTTCTGGAAACTCACAATGAGGTTGCGGTTTGTACGCCCGATCCCGAGCAGGCGTTTTCCCTCTTCCGGCAGGAATTCGCTGCTGTCGAGGCTGCGGGCGGCGTGGTAGTGAACGATCGCGGCGGCGAAAGAGGAGCTTGACAAAGTGCTCTGCGACAAGCTCGGCTGCGTCGAGGCTTACTGCGGCGTTTCGAAAGCGGAAAAGAGCTGAGAAAAACCATGGAGAAGAATCAATTCCGGCTTGCAGACGTCATTTTGTCGGTCATCTGCGTGGTGTTTGTCGCCGAGGCGGCGGCGCCGGTCGCGTCGATCGGCAACAGCCAGTATTTCTGGTGGATCTTTATGATATTGGCGTTTCTGCTGCCCTACGGCCTCATCGCCGCCGAGCTCGGCACAGCCTACGCGGGCGACGGCGGGCTCTATGACTGGATCCACGCGGCGTATCCGAACGGCAAGTGGGCGGCGCGTGCCTCGTGGTACTACTGGATCAATTTTCCACTGTGGATGGCATCGCTTGCGGTGATGTGTCCCGAGCTCATCACGTTCATCACGGGGCGGAGCCTCGGGACGTTCGGCTCGCTGGTGGTCGAGCTGCTGTTCATCTGGATCGTCACGCTCGTCGCGTGCTATCCCGTGTGCGACAGCATCATTATCCTGAACGTGAGCGCTGTCATCAAGATCGTGCTGGCGCTGCTGGTCGGCGGGCTCGGCGTGTGGTATATCAGCCGTTACGGCTTTGTCAACGACATGTCGGCGTGGACGTTTCTGCCGTCGTTCGACTTAAACAGCCTCTCGTATATCTCCGTCATCATCTTCAATTTCCTCGGCTTTGAGGTCGTGTGCACGTATGCAAACAATATGAGCGACCCAAAAAAGCAGATCCCGCAGTCCATCGTGACCGGCGGCATCGTCATCGCGGCCATCTACCTCTTCTCGGCGTTCGGCATCGGCGCGGCAGTGGATGTGCGTGAGATCAGCGTGGATTCGGGGCTTATCGACGCGGTGTCGCTCATTCTGGGCGGCAGCGGCGGCGTGCTCGTGGGCGTGGTGGCGCTTTTGTTCCTCGTGACGCTGTTCGGCAACATGATCTCGTGGTCGATGGGCGTCAATTCGACGGCGGCGCTGGCGGCGGACCACAACGACATGCCGCGGGTGTTCGCCAAGCGCTGGGCAAAGAACGACATGCCCGTCGGCGCGGCGGTCACGTCGGGCGTCGTCGCCTCGTGCGTGTGTGTTTTGGGCGTGCTCATCGAGATGGCGTCGCCGGACTCGTCACTCTTCTGGAGCTTTTTCGCGCTGAATCTCGTGATGCTGCTTTTGAGCTATCTTCCCGTGTTTCCGGCGTTTTTGAAGCTGCGGCGCGAGGATGCGAAGACGCCGCGCCCGTTCCGCGTGCCGGGGTCTGACACGGCGCTCAAATGGATCGCCTACGTGCCGATGGTGCTCATCGTCATTTCGATCATTTTCACTGCGGTCCCGCTCTCGTTTGACGCAGAGACGCTTGCGAGCTTTCTGCCCATTACGATCGGGTCGATCCTCAGCGTGGCGATCGGCGAGGTGCTGATCGCGCTGCGCGGGAAAAACGCGCGCAGCTAAGTATGGTTTCATCATAAGGAGACAAAGTTATGGCAAAACGAATCATCGGCACAACGCCGAAGCAGGACGGGTATCGCATGCCCGCCGAATTTGAGCCCCAGCAGGGCGTGTGGATGCTCTGGCCCGAGCGCAACGACAACTGGCGCGACGGCGGCAAGCCCGCGCAGAAGGCCTTTGCGGATGTTGCCAAGGCCATCGCAAAATTTGAAAAGGTCACGGTCGGCGCATCCGTGCGCCAGTATCAGAACGCGCGCGCCAAGCTCCCCGAAAATATCCGCGTCGTGGAGCTCGAGAG
>ENA-OPVT01001775-OPVT01001775.1-human-gut-metagenome-genome-assembly--contig:-NODE-1775-length-12802-cov-6.036715_pt1 | contig 12802 bp, 14 predicted proteins | sample MGYA00241499_ERZ501990 | MGnify/ENA primary metagenome ERZ501990 (study PRJEB25962, sample SAMEA2042104) | human gut metagenome | biome: human gut; feature: human-associated habitat; material: faeces...
ATAGGTCGAGGGCATAACCAAAGCAGTGATAGGTTTGGATGATGATGTTGGTTTTAGCTGTATGTAGTTTTGAAGGTACATGATATATAGACAGGAATGAGAAGCAGTGCGAAAGCGCTGTTTTTTTCTTGCAAAAAAATCAAGTTTCTTGACAAAGAAAAGATTTTGCTATATGTATATATCAGATGAGAATTGTGTGTCTCACGGCAAAATGCTGGTGGAATTCTTGAAAAAAGTATATAGAAAAGATGGGACAATAAATGACCAAGGGAAGAATCATAATAGCTGATATAGAAAAAATATCATGTAAGGAAGAGTGGATTCTCTCACAGATAGCACAAAGATATGTTGAAAAGTATCAGAAGCATAAGAGAGAAACGGATAAAAAACAGGAGCTGATAGCGGGATATCTTTTAAAAGAGTATTTAGGTGTAGAAAATGATGCTCAGCTTGTAATGAATAAAAATGGGAAGCCGATGCTTGTGGATACGAGAAAACATTTTAACCTGTCACATAGCGGTAAATATGTAGTTCTAGCGATTGCTGATCAGGAAGTAGGCATTGATATTGAACGTGTGCGTCCGTATCATGAAGCTACAGCGAAGAAGATATTTTCGAATGAAATACAAAATGCAATGTCTGAACTTTGTGGGGAGGAAAAAGACCGGATATTTACTCAATTATGGACAGAACTAGAAGCGAAGCTGAAAGTAAAAGGCATTGGATTTAGCAAAGAATGGGAAAATGAAAAAGCAAAGGAATATTTTATTGAGACAAGATGTATAGATGAATATTATGTAAGCTTAGCGACAGAAGAAAAAATTTCTATAGAAACAGAATGGTTTGCAGGGAATGGAAAGGAAGTAAAATAGTATGATTAAGCCTATTATGAGAGACATATTTTTCTTAAATCAGAAATCAGAATTGGCAACAGAAGCGGATAAGCAGGTGGCAATAGATCTGCTGGATACACTGAAAGCAAATGAAGCAGGCTGTGTAGGAATGGCTGCGAATATGATCGGAGTAAAAAAGAGAATCATTGCAGTGAATATGGGGTTGTTTAATATTGCTATGTTTAATCCGAAAATCGTGAAACGTACAGGCGCTTATGAGACGGAAGAAGGTTGTCTGTCATTGGATGGAGTGCGAAGCTGCAGACGTTATCAGGAAATAGAAGTTGAATATCAGGATATGAATTTCAAAAAGAAAAGAGAAAAATACAGTGGATGGACGGCTCAGATCATTCAGCATGAAATAGATCATTGCGATGGGATTTTGATATAAATTTTGTTTGTGCATTGAGGAGGTGTGTCGCATGGATTTCAAGTATTGCAAATTGGAAATCTTTATTCCAGAAACACATATTTCGCAGCTACAGAAAGCGTTGCAGTCAGTAGATGCCGGTCATATAGGAAATTATGATTCCTGTATGTCCTGTTCCAAGGTCACCAGTTACTGGAGACCATTAGATGGAACTTCTCCTTACATTGGAAATGTAGGAGAGATTAGTTGTGAGCCGGAAGTGAAAGTTGAAGTGACTGTATTTACAGAAAAAGTGGATGAAACAATTCAGGTAATTAAAGAGGTACATCCATATGAGGAACCGGTAATCAATGCATTGCCGATTTATCGGACAAGCTTTTAAGGGAAAAAGAAGTCTTACGATCAGACAGAAAGGAGGTTTGATCGTAAGGCTTCTTTTAGTGTAAAACTACAGGAAACAGAGTCTGTGAATAACTTTGTAAAAACAGAGACAAATGTGAAAAACAAAGAGCAGTATTCAGTTCTTTAATGAAATGTCGGAAACTGTAATGGGATATGAGAGAGAATGACAGGGAAAGAAAATGGTTGTTCTCTGCAATTTTAATCGTAACAAAATGCACAAATACGCATTGCGAAATATATTGAAAATTCTACTTGAAAGACGAACGTATGTTCTTTATAATAAATACATCAATTAAAGGAATGGGGAATCTGTCATGAATGAACGCACCTATATTGCAATTGACCTGAAATCTTTTTATGCTTCTGTGGAATGTGTGGAACGGGATCTGGATCCGTTGGAGGTGAATCTTGCCGTGGCAGATGTGACTCGTACAGAGAAGACTATCTGTCTGGCGGTATCTCCGGCACTGAAGTCTTATGGGATTCCGGGAAGAGCCCGCTTATTTGAAGTTGTACAGAAAGTAGCGGAAGTGAATGAGGCGAGACGGTATCGAAGTCCGGGTGGAAAACTTCAGGGAAGTTCGTCCAATCAACGTGAATTAAGGGAACACCCGGAGCTGGCATTGGATTATGTGACAGCGCCACCAAGGATGGCTCTTTATATGGAGTACAGCCGCAGGATTTATGCAACCTATCTGAAATATATTGCGCCGGAAGACATACATGTTTATTCCATAGATGAAGTGTTTCTTGATGTAACTTCCTATCTGAAAACTTATGGACTCACATCGGAAGAACTGGCGAGGAAGATGATTCAGCAAGTACTTCATGAGACTGGAATCACAGCGACTGCCGGGATTGGGACGAATCTGTATCTTGCAAAGATTGCAATGGATATTATGGCGAAACATGTCGAACCTGATGAAGATGGAGTGAGAATTGCGAAGCTGAATGAACGAAGTTATCGAGAACAACTTTGGAATCACAGGCCATTGACAGATTTCTGGCGCGTGGGAAGAGGATATGCGAAGAAGCTGGAGGAGAATGGTCTGTATACAATGGGTGATATTGCCCGCTGTTCGGCGGGGAGCGCACAGGAGTTTTACAATGAAGAACTATTGTATCGTTTATTTGGAGTGAATGCAGAACTTCTGATTGATCATGCCTGGGGGTGGGAGCCGTGTACGATGGAGGCGATTAAGAATTACAAGCCTTCATCGAACAGTGTTGGTTCCGGTCAGGTATTGCAGTGTCCGTATTCTTATGAAAAGGCAGGTCTCATTGTTCGGGAGATGACAGAATTACTGGTATTGGATCTAGTTGATAAAGATCTTGTGACTAACCAGATTGTACTGACAGTAGGATACGATATTGAAAATCTGAAACAATCAGAATTTCAGAAGAATTACCGAGGTGAGATAAAGACAGACCGCTATGGGAGAAAGATTCCGAAGCATGCACATGGAACAATGAATTTGGAAGAGTATACGTCTTCCACGCGAAAAATTGTGGATGCAACGGTAGAACTGTATCAAAGGATTGTGGATCCCCAACTGCTTGTACGCAGGATATCACTGGCGGCGAATCATGTGATACAGGAATGTGAGATTGCAGAAACGGACTCGTATGAACAGATGGATCTTTTTACAGATTATCAAGCGAAGGAAGAACAAAAGCAGCGGGAAAAAGAAGAACGGGAGCGTGAGAGAAGTATGCAGCAGGCAGTCCTTGAACTCAAGAAGAAATTTGGAAAGAATGCAGTGCTGAAGGGAATGAATCTGCAGGAAGGAGCGACAACTATTGAGAGAAACAGACAGATCGGCGGACACAAAGCATAAATATGATGATATTTTAGATTGTCCGCATCACGTATCTTCTGTTCATCCACCAATGCCGTTGATAGACAGAGCGGCACAGTTCGCTCCGTTTTCAGCATTGACCGGATACGAAGAGATTGTGAAGGAAGAAGCAAGACTTACAGAACAGAGAGTAGAACTGGACGAGGGGGAACTGGAGCGGTTAGATCAAAGTTTACAATATCTTAAGAAACGATTGCAGGACGAGAGGGAAACAACCCCGGATGTGAAGATTACGTATTTCTGTGCAGACCAGAAGAAGAAAGGTGGTCAATATCGAACTGTTCAGGGGAAGGTGAGAAGAATCAGACAATATGAAAAAGCGGTCGAGTTGGAAGACAGGACAGAAATTCCAATCGAAGATATCGTGCAAATATTATACAACAGATTCTGATTTCATGCATAGAATAGTTAAGAGAAAATATCGGCAATCATGGAATAATGCCTATGAGATTTTGCGAATTGAGGGAAAAGGAAGTTGTGAATATCTGCAATGGCAAGTGCCTTGGAGGTGTAGTAGATCTGCAGATAAATACATGCTCCGGTGCGATAGAAGCATTGATTGTTCCGGGACCGGGAAAGTTCTGTGGATTCTTTGGAACGGATAGCGAATATGTGATACCATTTGCATGTATAAAGAAGATTGGACCGGATATTATTCTTGTGGAAATTAAAGAAGAAAAGTTTTTGCAAAAATATTAGACATTGTGTATAATGAAGGCAATAAGATACGTGGAAAGGCGGAGTGGATTATATGAAATGTCCATATTGTGGCAATCCAGATACAAGAGTGATTGATTCCAGACCAGCAGAGGATAATAGTTCAATCAGAAGAAGACGTTCCTGTGATGAATGTGGTAAGCGTTTTACAACTTATGAAAAGGTAGAGACAATTCCACTGATTGTAATTAAGAAAGATAATAACCGTGAACAGTATGAAAGAGCGAAGATAGAGAATGGAGTTCTGAATGCATGCTACAAGCGTCCGGTTCCGGCTGAAGAGATTCAAAAGACAATTGATGCGATTGAACTGTCAATTTTTAATCGTGAAGAGAAAGAAATCCCAAGCAGTGAGATTGGTGAAATTGTTATGGAGAATCTGAAGACATTGGATCCGGTTGCATATGTCAGATTTGCATCTGTCTACAGAGAGTTCAAAGATGCGAATACATTTATGGATGAATTGAAGAAATTTCTAAGATAATAAAAATCGGTTATACTCTGTTCGTGAGTATAACCGATTTCAATCTTTCGGAGAATGTTAGTATGTTACACGGGAGGCGAGAATGAGAACTTATAAATTAACAATTGCTTATGACGGAACTGCATATCAGGGATGGCAGAGACAGGCAAACACAGAGAACACTTTGCAGGGAACTCTGGAGCGAACAATTTCGTCAGTGGCAGGATATCCAGTGGAGATTGATGGTTCAGGACGAACGGATGCAGGTGTTCATGCGAATGGACAGACTGCGACAGTAGTTCTTTCTGGTCGGGTGGAGGATGGATTTTTTACAGAAAAGATAAATTCAAGATTACCTGAAGATATTCGGATTTTAGATGCAGAGCTTGTGAGGAATGGATTTCATGCGAGAAAAAGTGCAGTTGGAAAAAAATACATTTATCAGCTGGATTTGGCGGAGAAACCAGATGTATTCACAAGACGATATACATATCATTTTCCGCAGAGATTGGATTTAGATGCGATGAGAAAGGCAGCACAATTGTTGATTGGCACGTATGAGTTTGCTGGATATACGGATAAAAAGGATGAAAAGTCCACAAAAAGAACAATTTATGCTATAATGATTTGCGGACAAGGAAGCAAAGTCAGTATTCAATATGAAGGAACAGGATTTCTTTACCATATGGTAAGGATTTTGACAGGAACTTTGCTGGAAGTTGGAACCGGAGCACGAAGCATAGAGAGTGTGAAGGAACCTTTGAAATCAAAAGATAGAAGTCAGGCTGGATTTTTAGCACCTGCAAGAGGGTTATTCCTTGATGAGGTGTATTATTGATTCGGTTATGGAAAGTTGCTGATTATTCACAGAAGAGTTGGCGAATGGACGGTGAACAGCAACACTCTTGAAAGGGAGGATGCAGCGTATTGAAATTAATATCGTGGAATGTAAATGGTATTCGTGCCTGTGTACAGAAAGGATTTCTTGATTTCTTTCATGAGGCAGATGCGGATATCTTCTGTATTCAAGAGACGAAGATGCAGGAAGGACAGCTAAATCTGGAATTAGAAGGCTATTATCAGTATTGGAATTATGCTGTGAAGAAGGGATATTCCGGAACAGCTGTGTTTACAAAGAAAGAACCATTGTCGGTGAGTTATGGAATCGGTATTGAGGAGCATGACCAGGAAGGACGTGTGATTACGTGTGAATTTGAAGAGTTTTATTTCGTCACAGTATACACACCGAATTCTCAGAATGGGCTGGCAAGGTTAGATTACAGAATGAAGTGGGAGGATGACTTCCGTACTTATCTGAAGAAGTTAGAAGAGACAAAACCGGTGATTGTGACCGGAGATATGAATGTAGCGCACAAAGAGATTGATCTTAAGAATCCGAAGACCAACCGTAAGAATGCAGGTTTTACGGATGAGGAAAGACAGAAGTTTACTGAACTTCTGGATGCCGGATTTATTGATACATTCCGGTACTTTTATCCGGAGCAGACAGGAATCTATTCCTGGTGGTCTTATCGTTTCAGTGCCAGGGCGAAGAATGCAGGCTGGCGTATAGACTACTTCTGTGTCTCGGAAAGTTTAAAGGACAGACTGGACGATGCGAAGATACTTACAGATATTATGGGATCAGATCATTGCCCGGTTGAATTGGATTTGAAATAATAGAAAGAGGAGAAGAGAACAATGACAAAGATTGACATTATTTCAGGATTTCTTGGAGCAGGAAAGACAACTTTAATTAAGAAGCTTCTTTCTGACGCATACAAGGGAGAGCAGGTTGTATTGATTGAGAATGAATTTGGAGAGATCGGTATTGATGGTGGATTTTTGAAGGAAGCAGGAATTGAGATTCGTGAGATGAATTCAGGATGTATCTGTTGTTCACTGGTTGGAGATTTTGGAAAATCTCTTCATGAGGTCGTAGATACTTATCATCCGGATCGTATTCTGATTGAGCCATCAGGAGTTGGAAAGCTTTCTGATGTAATCAAGGCTGTACAGGATGTTCAGGGTGAGATTGATGCAGAGCTCAATAGCTTTACAACAGTTGTAGATGTAACAAAGTGCAAGATTTACCGTAAGAACTTTGGCGAATTTTTCAGCAATCAGATTGAATATGCAGGTGCAGTTATTTTAAGCCGTACAGATAAAGCGAAACCGGAGAAGATTCAGGAAAGCGTTGCACTGTTAAGAGAACTGAATGAAAAAGCTCCAATCATCACAACACCGATCGAGCAGCTTCCGGGCGAGAAGATTCTTGAAACAATGGAATCAAGCAAATCTCTTGAAGATGAGTTACTCGCAGAAGTAGCCAAGGAAGCACATGATCATGAACATCATCACCACCACGATCATGAAGAGTGCGATCACGAGCATCATCACCATCACGATCATGAAGAGTGTGATCACGAGCATCATCACCACGATCATGAAGAGTGCGATCACGAGCATCATCACCACGATCATGAAGAGCATGAGCACCATCATCATGACGGAGAGTGCAGTTGTGGATGTGGACATCACCATCATGATCATGAAGGGCATCATCATGCAGATGAAGTTTTCACAAGCTGGGGTAAAGAGACAATTCATACTTATACAAAGGATGAGGTCAGTGCAATTCTGAAGACTCTTGAAGAGGACGGCTCTTACGGAAATGTACTCCGTGCAAAAGGAATGGTTGCAGGTGCAGACGGTGAGTGGATTTACTTTGATATGGTTCCAGAGGAACATGAAGTAAGAACAGGAGCACCGGAATACACAGGAAGAATCTGTGTGATCGGAGCAGAGCTTAACGAAGACAAGCTTGCAGAATTATTTAAGGTGAAATAAAAAGGATAAGCAAAGCAGTACCCCATAAGGGGCTGTGTAGCATTATGTAATAACAGATGTCTTCTGCGAAAGGGAGACGGAATGGAGATAGATATGATGAAAGAGCCAGATGTTATGGTTTATCTGATGACAGGTTTTCTTGATAGTGGAAAGACACAGTTTCTGAATTTTACATTGTCACAGGACTACTTCCAGATCGATGGTAAGACACTTCTGATTCTCTGCGAAGAGGGAGAAGAAGAGTATGATCCGAGAGAATTGCTGAAGTATGGTGTCGTTATTGAGACTGTAGAAGATAAAGAAGATCTGACAGAAGAGTGGCTGGAAGAGATGAATAAGAAGCACAAGCCGGAACGTGTGGTTATCGAGTATAACGGTATGTGGCAGGTAAGTGAATTTGAGAAGATGAAGCTTCCGGCAGGCTGGGCTATTGAGCAGAAGATCACAACGGTAGATGCAAGTACTTTTCAGATGTATCTGACAAACTTAAAACCACTGTTTGTAGAGATGGTAAAGGGCGCAGAACTTGTTCTGTTCAACCGTTGCGAGGATAAGAAACCGTTGGCAGGATACCGCAGAAGTGTTAAGGTTGTAAGCCCTCAGGCAGAAGTAATCTTTGAGGATGAGAACGGTGAGGTAGACAATATCTTTGAAGACGAAGTACCATATGATCTCAAAGCACCTGTGATTGAGATTCCAAGAGAAGATTATGGTATCTGGTATATTGATATGCAGGAGCATCCGGAGCGCTATAAAGGAAAAGTTGTAGAATTTGTTGCAAAGGTTATGAAACCAAAAGCATTTCCGTCTAAGGTATTCTATCCGGGGCGTATGGCAATGACTTGCTGCGCAGATGATACATCTTTCCTTGGATATGTTTGCAGAAGCGCTTATGCGCCGAAGTTGAATGCGGGAGACTGGGTAAAAATTCGTGCAAAAGTGCGTTATGCGAATCTGTCCGTATACGGCGGAGAAGGACCGGTGCTTGAGGCAGAGAATATTGAGCCTGCAGAACCAATTGAAGAGTTAGTATATTTTAATTAAGACAAGCAATAAGACAAAGTAATAAGACAAGAAATAGGAGGAGAACTTCATGGCAAAGAAATATGATGTAATCGCATTAGGAGAGCTTCTGATTGATTTTACAATGAATGGACAAAGCGAGCAGGGAAACAATATGTTTGAGGCTTGCCCGGGAGGTGCACCGTGTAATGTGCTGGCACTTCTGAACAAGATGGGAAAGAAGACAGCATTTATAGGAAAAGTTGGAAAAGATCAGTTTGGAGCGTTATTAAGAGATACGATTACGGAAGCCGGAATCGATGCCTCCAATCTGATGGTTGACGAAAATGTGAATACAACACTTGCGTTTGTACATACATTCCCGGATGGAGACAGAGAGTTCTCATTTTACCGTAATCCGGGAGCGGATATGATGCTTACTGCAGATGAAGTGAATCCAGAAGTAGTAAAAGATACAAAAGTCTTTCATTTTGGAACACTTTCTATGACACATGAAGGTGTGCGTGAAGCGACAAAGAAAGCGGTAGAAACAGCAAAAGCAAATGGTTGCCTTGTATCCTTTGATCCAAATCTGAGACCGCCGCTGTGGAGCTCTCTTGATCTTGCAAAAGAGCAGATGGAGTATGGATTTGGAAAATGTGATATCCTGAAGATCTCTGATAATGAAATTCAGTTTGTATCCGGTAAGGAAGACTATGATGAGGGAATCGCATATCTGCAGGAGACATACAATATTCCGCTGATTCTTCTGACTATGGGAAAAGACGGAAGTAGAGCTTATTACAAAGGCATGCGCGTAGAGAGACCGGGATTTTCAGTGAAAGCAATTGAGACAACCGGTGCAGGAGATACTTTCTGTGGAAGTTCTTTGAATTATCTGGTTGATCATGATTTTGAGAATCTGACAGAGGAACAGTTAGGAGAGATGCTGACATTTGCGAATGCGGCAGCAGCACTTGTAACAACAAAGAAGGGTGCGATCAAAGCAATGCCTGTAAAAGAAGAAGTTCTTGAACTGATTCAGAAATAATTGACAAGAAAACAGTCAGTCGATATAATGTAACACAGAAACAAGGGCGTTTCCAACTTAGGTGGAGAACGCCCTTTTATCGTATCAGTTTATGATAAAGGAGGTCGAAAAATAATGCATAACTATACAAGAGATGATATTTTTCACATAGTAGAGGAAGAAGATGTCGCTTTCATCAGATTGCAGTTTACAGATATTTTTGGAACGATGAAAAATATGGCGGTAACAGTAGGACAGCTTGAAAAAGCATTGGATAACCGCTGTATGTTTGATGTTTCTTCCTTGGAAGGGGTTGCAGATGAGGAAGAATCAGATATGTATTTATATCCGGATTTGAGTACATTTGAAATCTTTCCATGGAGACCACAGCAGGGAAAAGTTGCAAGACTGATCTGTGATGTGTATAAAAAAGATGGAACACCGTATGAAGGCGATCCGCGTTATGTACTCAGAAAGGCTGTTGCGGAGGCGAAAGAGATGGGATATACGATGAATGTCGGCCCGGAATGCGAGTTCTTTCTTTTCCATACAGATGATGACGGTAGACCGACAACAGTAACTCACGAGCAAGGAGGATATTTTGATGTAGGGCCATTGGATCTTGGAGAAAATGCGAGAAGAGATATGATCTTAACATTAGAAGATATGGGGTTTGAGATTATTTCCTCACATCATGAGATTGCGCCGGCGCAACATGAAATCGACTTTCACTACGATGAGGCGATGATTACAGCAGATAATCTGATGACATTTAAGATGGTTGTCAAGACAATCGCAAAACGACACGGTCTGTACGCGACATTTATGCCAAAGCCGAAGAGTGAGACTTATGGGTCAGGAATGCACATTAATTTGTCTTTATATAAAAACGATGGAACAAATGCACTTTATAACGCAGAGGATGAGAACGGACTCAGCCAGGAAGGATATTATTTTATTGGTGGCTTGATGAAACATATGAAGGCAATCACCTGTATTACAAATCCAACGATCAATTCTTATAAACGTTTTGTGCCGGGGTATGAAGCACCCGTTTATATGGGATGGTCAGCTAAGACAAGAGGACCTTTGATCCGTGTGTCTATGGAGAAAGAAGACAATTCAAGACTGGAACTTCGCAGTCCGGATGCTACGGCGAATCCATATCTGGCACTTGCAGTACTTCTGAAAGCGGGACTGGATGGAATTAAGAATCAGATCATGCCTCCGAAGAATATTGATGAAAATATTCAGAAGATGACGCAGGAAAGAAGAGATGAACTTCAAGTGGAAGAACTGCCGAGAACGCTTGGGGCTGCTACAGCAGAGCTTGAGAAAGATGAACTGCTGATCAGCGTATTAGGGAAAGAGCTTGCCGAGAAGATCATAAAAGCAAATAAGAAAGAATATAAAGAATATTGTATGCAGGTGACAGACTGGGAGATCGATCATTATCTTTACAGGCTGTAGTTCAGGTATCCTGGCATTGGGCATTTAGAGAGAACGGATTGATAGAAGAGTAGTTAGCGGAAGAGGTGAGCAGATATGAGCAACATTATTGTCGTTTTTCCAAAGAGGGAAAATGCAGTAAATATCCGTAATAGTTTGGTTCGTGCGGGTATTGAAGTATCTGCGGTATGTTTGACAGGAGCTAAGGTTTTGCAGTATGCTGATAACTGGAACGATGGAATTGTCGTGTGTGGTTATCGGTTTCAAGATATGCAGTATACAGATTTACGAGAATCTCTTCCGGATACGTTTGACATGCTTTTGGTGGCTTCAGCGGATAAGTGGATGGATGGACTGCCGGATGGGGTTGTAGGACTTCCACTCCCAATCAAAGTTTATGATTTGGTAAATACCGTTGAAATGATTCAGCAGACACAGAGCAGGAAGAGAAGAAAGCGCAGAGAAACGATACGAAAGAGAGACGATTCTCAGAGAAAGATAATCGATCAGGCGAAAGCGCTTCTGATAGAACGAAATAACATGTCAGAAGAGGAAGCACATCGATATTTACAGAAGAGCAGTATGGAAAGTGGGACCAATATGTTCGAAACAGCACAGATGGTGCTGACAATTATGAATGAATAAGAGGCAGCTGTTAACAGTAACGAATAAGAAGTGCTGTAAACAATAACAAATGAGAGGACTGTCAGTGATGACAGTGGAACGGAGAAGAGAATGAAATTTACAAAAATGCAGGGAATTGGAAATGATTATGTGTATGTAAACTGTTTTGAAGAGAAGGTAGAAGATCCATCAGCGTTGGCAATCCAGGTGAGTGACAGACATTTTGGAATAGGATCCGATGGATTGATCCTGATCTGTCCGTCGGAAGTGGCAGACTGTGAGATGGCCATGTATAATGCGGATGGCTCTAGAGGAGAAATGTGTGGAAATGGAGTTCGCTGTGTTGGAAAATATATGTATGATTACGGCCTGACTGACAAAACAGAGATTACAGTTGAGACTTTAGCAGGAATCAAAACACTTCAGCTTTTCGTAGAAAATGGAAAAGTTGCGAAGGTTCGAGTTGATATGGGAAGCCCAATCTTGACACCGGCAGAAATTCCGGTTGTGGCTGAGGGAGATAAAGCTGTAGATGAACCGATTCTTGTGGATGGAAAAGAATATCATATGACTTGCGTATCTATGGGAAATCCGCACGCAGTTGTTTATGTAGATGATGTTGATAATCTTCCGATTGAAGAAATCGGACCAAAATTCGAAAGCCATGAGAGATTTCCAAGACGTGTGAACACAGAGTTTGTAAAAGTACTGGACAGACATACTGTACAGATGCGTGTTTGGGAGAGAGGATCTGCGGAGACACTTGCCTGCGGAACAGGAGCATGTGCTGTAGCTGTTTCCTGTATTCTGAATGGATTGACAGAAGATGAAGTAACTGTAAAGCTTCTTGGCGGAGATTTGGAGATTCAGTGGGATCAGGAGAAGAACACAGTTTATATGACAGGACCGGCAACCGTTGTATTTGATGGAGAGCTGAAATAAAGATTTGATGAATAGAGAATGATGGTGCGTTGACTGATTTTCATTTTTGTGAATTTGAGGTCAAGTTATATTGAGGATGCGTTGACTAAATTTTCGCTTTAGGATTTTTGGTCAACGCATTTTGTTTATAATATTGATGTAACTGCTCAGAGCCAACCTCCAAAATGCTACGCATTTCGTCGGTGTGGCGTATCCGCCAAA
>ENA-OPVT01001781-OPVT01001781.1-human-gut-metagenome-genome-assembly--contig:-NODE-1781-length-12770-cov-2.775383_pt1 | contig 12770 bp, 9 predicted proteins | sample MGYA00241499_ERZ501990 | MGnify/ENA primary metagenome ERZ501990 (study PRJEB25962, sample SAMEA2042104) | human gut metagenome | biome: human gut; feature: human-associated habitat; material: faeces...
ACAAAGGACGGACTGGGCCGTCTGATCATTAAGGCCGGCAAGCCCGATGATATTTCAGAGGTCTACAAATCAATTGATTTTGAAGGTGCAGGAATTGCAGATCCGGAAAATATGCAGGTAACTGCAGAGGGTGTTCAATATGAGTATATTCCGGAAAATTCAAGTGAGGTGCCGGCAGGAGGACTTACTCTCGGCGGAAGTATTCCGGTTCCAGGTAAATTGAAATTTGATCTTAATCATAAATTTAATGATAAGGTGAAGCTGTCCGGTTCTGTTGCTGTTACGATTCCGGATGTAAGCTGTAAGCTGGATGCCGGATTTAGCTGGGGAAAGATAGAGGTAAGGCATTTTATTGCGTCAGTTACAGGAAAAGCTGATTTCGAAGGCGGACTTTATATAAGTGGCGTGAATTCAGAGCAGCAGATCAAACATGCAAGTGGAACTATGGAAACAGTCAGCGATGTACTTGAACTGGGACGAGTTCCTATAAAGCTTGGTACAACTGGTCTTTCTGCAGATCTGGTGGTTTCTCTGTTTTATGATGTGTCCGGGCAGTTTGTTGTGAAATATTCCGTTGAAGCAACTGGCGGATATGAATTCAAAGATGGAAATGGAAGATTTATCCATGATTTCAGTCAGACTTTAACACCGGTCACAATAGAAGGATCTGCGAAATGCGGTCTTCAGTTTGGATTAAATCTGACTGCATTGGAGACATGGGATCTGGCAGGAATTGATATTAAGGTAGGACCTGCGGCAAAGGCAAGCGTATCCTATACAGTTCGTGATGCCGGAAATGTGCTTTGTTCTGATGTAAGAACCTATATTTACGCAGCGGGTGAGTTGAATCCGGATACGGTGGTCGGAAAGTTCCTGAAAACGGTATGGCATTATACGTTGTCCAAGGATTTTCTGTCTGATGATGACGATAATCCACTAAAATTGAAGGTTCATTTTGAAAATGGAACACTGGTAGATAAATGTACAGTCGGAGCCGGAAGCATTGAGGGAAGCGTTTTGGATTCAAACAGCAAAGCTCCTGTAAAAAATGCCAGCGTGGAAGCATATTCCGGAACAGTCAAGGTTGAAAAAACTTTCACGAAAGAAGATGGAACTTATTCATTTAATGATCTTGATGAAGGAACCTACAAAATTGTTGTCACAGCAACCGGTTACCAGAAATATGAGAGCAGTTCCATGGAAGTATCAGCGAACCAGATCACATACGCAGAATCTTTCCTGATGGTATCCAGAGCAGAAGCCGGAGATGGTGAGCTGAGTGGAAGATTTATTCATTCCATGACCGGTGGAAATATAGAAAATGTAACTTATGAATTACGTAAGGGCTGGGATAATGTGATCGGAGAGACTGTGAAAGAAGGCGTATCAGCAGATGGAACCTATACGTTGAACGTGCCAGCCGGAAACTATACGCTGAATGCAAGCAATGAAGATTTTGTTTCTGCCCATATCAATGTTGTAGTTCAGGCAAATGCATGCAGTGAACGTGATGTAACAATGTCACCGACCAATATCAGTGCAGGAGATGAGGGACTTCTTCAGATCGTGCTTACATGGGGAGAAACTCCGCGAGACCTGGATTCTCATCTGCTGGGACCTGCTGATGAAAACGGAGATGACTACTTCCATGTATACTATAGGGATAAAAATGCATATTCAGAGGATGGAGATGTAATAGCAAATCTGGATCTGGATGATACAAGCAGCTATGGACCGGAAACAACAACCATATACAAAGGCTTCACCGGAAGAAAATATAGCTTTTATGTATACGATTATACAAACGGTGAAGATGATGCGAGTACAGAATTATCTGCTTCGTCAGCCAAAGTAACCGTTTACCGGGGTGGAAAACAGATCTACCAGGCAAATGTACCGGTTAACAGGGAAGGATACCTGTGGCATGTATTTGACTATGATGTGCAGTCAAACAAGCTTATGCCAGTCAATACCTTTGTATATGATTATGAAGTGCCGGAAGCAAATGCAATGGAAGATAATTCAGGCATTATTTCAGAAACAGAAGCCCTTGAGATCATCCGAAACAGTGAAAAGAAAGCTGAAGAAGAGAGCAGCGAGGAACTCAATATGAGTTCTGAAGAAGGAAAGACGGACGATAATACTGAGGAAGAGATATTTGATGATTCCAGTGAAGAGCCGGAGATATCAGAAAGTGGTGATACGGCTGAAGTAATTGAGTTTCCGAAAGACTCTGAAACGGAAGAAGAAAATGACGGAACAGGAATAACAGAAGAGGATAGTGAGCGTGCGGAGGAGCTGCCGGTGGAAGATATTTATGAGGGATCAGAGGAGTTAGGTCTGGCAGGATAAAAATGTACTGTGATCGAACAGATCTCGCTGTTTGTGGCAGTACGCATATTCGGGCCCCATATGCCGGCACCGGAGGTAACGATGTTGTGCATAGTCCCCTTTTTCAGGTAACCGCAGGAATTTTCCCAAACCAGGCCGGTGATGATGTTCAGAGGGAACAGCTGGCCGTCATGAGTATGGCCGCAGAGATCAAGGTCTGCGCCTGCGGCTGCCACTTCATCCAGCTGACCGGGCTGATGATCCATAAAAATAATCGGGAGTGTTTTGTCAAGGCAGGCTGTAAGCTGGTCAGGATCCTTACGGGTGTCGGACATTTTTCGGCAGCGTGAAGGATCCTTACGGCCTGTCAGATAAAACCGTTTATCTATGAGGACGGTTTCGTCATCGAGAAGTCGGATGTTGGCAGATTCCAGAAAATTCCGCATTCTGGGATCATCATAATCTTTTTTTGCATTGCGGAAGGTAAAACCGGCCAGAATCGGTTCGCTGAGATCATGGTTGCCCCAACAGGCATAAACGCCGTATCTGGATTTCAGCGAACGGAGAATGGCCGCTGTTTTTTTCGGGTTTTTGATCCCTTCATATTCGTTATCAAAAATATCGCCGGCAATACAGATCAGATCCGGATCTTCGGCGTTGATCTTTTTTACAAGAAGCCCGGCATGTTTTTCTCCGATACTGTAACCGAAATGAATGTCTGCGAGCAGGACGATCTTCAGGGAGTCCATTCCCTTCACCTGCTTGCCTATTTTCACATCATAAGTTTTTGTCTTAATATTCCACTGATTAAAAATCCCATAGAGACTGACACCAATGATCAGAAGGGTGCAGACAGCGCCTGTGACTACGAAGGCTTTCCGGGAATACATCCAGGCCGGATGAAGCGTATGCTTTAGGATCAGTCTGCAGAGATCTGTAGTTACGATTACGATCAGGATGTAAAGAAATGTTCCCTGAAAATAATTTGCCGTATTTTTCAGGAAGCGGTGGAACGCAGGTGGCTTCCGGATGAGAAAACAGGTCAGAAGAGAAGTGGACAGAAAAATATAAACACCTGCAAAGCATGCCCGGAACGCAAAGGTCTGGAAAAAATGAGTGCAGGCACCCATCCACAAAATCATCCAGCGGACGATATAAATATTAATGAGAATATATAATGGTGCGAGAAAGATGGCAAGCATGGTGTGTGATACCTCCATTCGTGGCAAGCAATAAGCGGTGAGCAGGACTGATCGCTGCAGATACTTTTTGGATTGATACATAGCATTTCCATAAATTACTGCAGCATGTTCGGAATAACTTTTTTTGATGCATTGATTCATAGAACTGCTATAGTATACAGCAAATAATAATTTTTGGCAAAAGAACATATATTAGGAAAAAGAACGCTTATGGTGTTTTTATGAAAAAATATGCGCTTCTTCGATATTGTCTGGTGTTTTTAGCAATTGTTCTTCCTTATTTTTCGGCGGCAACCATTAATGGACCGGAGAGGGTCCTGGCAGAGAGGGTGCCGGATATGGAAGAATATCTCCCGGTCATTGTTTTTTCGCAGATTTCCCCGGATATGAAAAAAGAAACCATAAAGGCGCAGACTGTGATCGCACGGTCGAATATTCAAAGGTGGCTGGGCGAGGGGAAAAATCTGGCAGAGATCCTGAGGGAAAACGGAAGTACAGAGGAAGTCTGGAGATATTTTTTTGCAGAAAAAAGGCAGATCTATGAGCAGGCAGCAAAAGAGACGGATGGACAGGTACTTACATATGAAGGAAAAGTGAGGCTGACTCCCTGGCATAAGAGAAGCGCAGGGAAAACCCGCAGCGGGGAAGAAGCTTTTCATGATGAGGCGTATACATATCTGAAATCGGCAGATAGCAGTGAGGACAAAAAATATCCGGATCATATAAAAATCGTGGAAATTCCTGCGGGGCAGCTTTCCGGGGAGCTGAAGATCAAAAAACGGGACAGTGCCGGTTATGTGACAGAGCTTACGATGGGGGAAACACTTCTGGAGGGAGAAAGCTTTGCAGCGGGAATGGGACTGGAATCCGCGAATTTCAGTTTGAAGAAAAAGGATGATATTTATTATCTGCGAGTGCGTGGCAGCGGTCATGGTGTGGGATTTTCCCAGTTTGGTGGAAATGAGATGGCAAAAAACGGAAGCAGTGCGGAGGAGATCCTGAAAAAATATTTTCCGGAGATGGAGCTGAAAGCTGAGGATTAAAGAAAGTCAGGCATCCGAAGCAACGTCTGATAAAAAAATATTCAAAAAATGAATAGACAGCCATATTCTGGACACTCTATAGATATAGAAATGGTGACCGAAACGGCAGCTTTACTGCTTTTTCTGTTACTGAAAATGAACATATCAGACAGAGGTGGAAAGAATATGAAAAGTAAAATCGTGAGAGGTATTATCAACGGAGGTGTTCTGGCAGCAGTGGCGGCACTTGGGATTACTGTTTATCAGCTTGGAACAAAGCCCATCGCAGAAAATCCCCAGGAGGAAAATTCTGTACAGGTAGAAGAGACCGGGCTGGAAGAAGAGCTTTCGGACGGGGAAAACGCAGAGGATGCGGCAGCTGCCGGAGATGGCTGGCAGGATGCAGCACAGGATGAGATCTCTGATGGAGAAACCGGAGATGAAGCAGGTCTGTCAGGAGCTTCAGAAGCCGGAGCAGATGGAGTGACAGGAAGCATCCGTGAGACTGCAGGAAGTGGTACAGCCGAAAATGCAGCGGCAGATGCAGATAATGGAAGTGGTACGGAGGATAGAAGCGTGTCTGCGGCAGCAGGTGCAGACAGAAGCCGCACAGATGGCACTGGAAATACAGCAGATAATGCCGGAAATACATCGGCAGAGGGAGCGGTGAATAACGGAGCTGGAGCTTCCACAGATACCGCAGAGACCTCAGCTGTCGGAATTGCGGCACAGGCTTTGGATTTTACGGAGGATTCCATTATGGAATGGCCGGTCAGAGGAACGGTTCTTGTGGATTACAATATGGATGAAACCGTATATTATCCGACTTTGGATCAGTATCGTGTGAGCTCTGCCATTGCTTTGCAGGCAGTGGAGGATGCGCCGGTGTATGCGGCGGCAGATGGTCAGGTGCTTTCTGTTGTACAGGATGCCTGCACGGGAACGACTGTCACTATGGAGCTGGGAAATGGTTATCAGGCAGTATATGGGCAGCTGAAGGACCTTACTGTGGCAGAAGGTGACACAGTAAAGGAGGGCGAAGTGATCGGAAATATCAGCGCACCTACCAAATATTATTCTGTAGAAGGCCCGAATCTTTATTTTGCAATGAAAAAGGATGGCGTGCCGGTAGATCCGTTTGAATATCTGGAATGACAGGGAAAACCGAAAAATAGATATGCCGGGGAGATTTTTAGGAACAGAGTATGGAGGATACGGGATGGGAGATATATGCATCCCGTATTCTCTGCGTTGTGAAGCGTATTAGTGAGAACGGAGTGAGCAGTAATAAAAATTTCCATTTACATAGGAAAAGAAGCTTTTTTACCGGAAAGAAACCGTGTATAATCTATATTATAAATATGCATACAAGGACAGATATAACAGGACAAAAGAAGAGGTACATAAGTTATGAACATTAATGAAATAGCCAGGCTTGCCGGAGTTTCCAGAGCTACGGTATCCAGATATTTGAATAATGGATATGTCAGCAGTGAAAAAAAGGAAGTCATCCGCAGGGTGATCCAGGAGACAGGATATCAGCCATCCTCCCAGGCACAGACACTGCGGACCAAAAAAACCAGTCTCATCGGTGTCATCCTTCCAAAGATCAATTCAGATACCATAAGCCGTGAGGTGACAGGGATCAGTGATATTCTTACACGGAGAGGATATCAGCTTATTCTGGCCAATACCAATAATGATGTGGAAGAAGAGCTGAAATACCTTTCTCTGTTTAAAGAACGTCAGGTGGACGGAGTGGTTTTTATTGCTACCATGTTTACCAGAAAGCATAAACAGATGCTGAAGGATTATAAGGTACCGATCGTGATCCTGGGACAGCATCTGGACGGATATCCATGTATTTATCAGGATGATCATAAAGCAGCTTTTCAGGTCACGGAGAAGCTGGCGGAGAAGGGGAAAAAGTTTGCCTATATCGGCGTTACAGATAAGGACGAGGCAGTTGGTGCCTGCAGGAAAAAGGGTTTTATGGATGCTATCCATAAAGCTAAGCTGGAGGTCGTGCCGGAGAGGATGAAGATCGGAAGCTTTACCATGGATTCCGGGTATGAGATGGCGAAGGAGCTTTTTGAGGAGGAGCCTTCCATAGATTCTCTTGTGTGTGCTACGGATACTATGGCGGTGGGAGCCATGACTTATTTGAAGGAGATCGGGCTTCGCATTCCCGAGGATGTTCAGATCGCAGGGATTGGGGATGGAGTTCCGGGTAAGATCGTGGAACCGAAGCTGACAACGGTACATTTTTATTATAAGACCAGCGGAATGGAGGCAGCAGCCATGCTGGCTGATCTTATTGAGAACGATACCGGGATCAGCAAGGAAATAAAAATGGGATGTGAGCTTGTGGAACGGGAATCTCACAGGTAACAGAGAATATCCTCGCAGACAGAGGAAGAAATTATAAGTTATTGTGGAACAGGAGCAGATCTTTTGGGAGAAAAAGACCTGCTTCTTTTTTGTGTGGTGCTGTGTTATGGCTGAGCAAACACAGAAAAATGCCAGATTTTTTCTGCGATACCTTGACTGGTTTGTCTGTTTTGCATCTGTTCTTATGGAATATGTACAATTTTGACCGAAGAAATTTGTGCGATGTTGCGGATTTACAAATAATAATGCAGTAGTTATAATACAAGTAAGATATGAGAACGATTCCACATAAGAACACAAGCAACGACATAAAACAAACCATTGAAAAGTGCTAAAATCATCAAAAAACTTAAAAAAATGGAAAGATTACCGTTCCTTGTATGAATAGATATATGAAATCAATCTCATAAATAAATGAAAAACAATGGATCAGAGATAATAAATCCCGGGAAGTTGAAGAAAGAACAGACAGATCTGATCCGAAGAAAGGGAAAGCAGAAAGAGATGACTGTCCGGGAACAGTAGCAGAAAAGGAGGAAGGACATGGATTACAGAAAGACAGCACAGGAAATCTATGATCATGTAGGAAAGAAAGAAAACATCATTTCCGCGGCGCACTGTGCAACAAGGCTTCGTCTGGTCATTGCGGATAATGACAAGGCGGATAAGGAATATATAGAGAACATCGACGGTGTGAAGGGCGTGTTTTTCGCACAGGGACAGATGCAGATCATCCTGGGAACAGGAGTTGTAAACAAAGTTTATGATGAATTTATCCAGATCGCCGGAATATCAGAGAGTAGTAAGGATGAGCTTAAGAAGGTGGCAGCATCCAAGGCTAATCCGATACAGAGACTGATCAAGACACTGGGAGACATTTTTGTCCCGATCATCCCAGCTATCGTAGCCAGCGGATTTTTGATGGGAATCATGGAAGCCCTGAACTTCATGGTAAACAACGGCTTCCTGAATATTAACACCAATGGTTCCATTTATGTATTTGCACAGCTTTTCAGTAACACAGCGTATACATTCCTGCCGATTCTTATCGCTTACAGTGGTGCGAAGGTATTTGGTGCCAACCCTTATCTGGGTGCGGTTATCGGTATGATCATGATCCATCCAAATCTGCAGAATGCCTGGACTGTTGCAACAGAGGGTGTGCAGGCAACGCAGAAGGTATGGTTTGGACTTTACTCCATTGACATGGTGGGATATCAGGGACATGTGATCCCGGTTATCATTGCAGTATGGGTACTGGCACAGATCGAGAAAAGACTTCATAAGATCGTACCTGCAATGTTCGATCTTTTTGTAACACCACTTGTCAGTGTTTTTGTAACCGGTTATCTTACACTTTCCATTATCGGACCGATCTTCGTAGCTGTTGAGAACGGACTTCTGGATGGAATCCAGTGGCTGATCGCACTGCCATTTGGAATCGGAAGCTTTATCATGGGTGCCTTTTATGCACCGACTGTTGTTGCTGGTGTTCATCACATGTACACTATCATTGACCTTGGACAGCTGGCCAAATTCGGCGTTACCTACTGGCTGCCACTTGCATCTGCAGCTAACATTGCACAGGGTGGTGCAGCTCTTGCTGTAGGCCTGAAATCCAGAAATCAGAAGATCAAATCCATGGCTGTTCCTTCTGCCTTAAGCGCATGCATGGGAATCACAGAGCCGGCAATCTTCGGTGTAAACCTCCGCTTCGGAAAGCCGTTTATCATGGGCTGCCTGGGTGGTGCATGCGGAGCACTTTTTGCCTCCATTAGCAGTCTTGGTGCCACAGGAACAGGTGTTACCGGTATCTTCGGAATCCTGCTGTGCCTGAATAATCCAGTTGGTTATATCCTGATGTTTGCCATCGCATTTGGTGTGGCTTTTGTGCTTACCTGGATGTTTGGATATAAGGATGAGGTACAGGAAACAGCTGAAAAAAATATTGAAGCAGAGAAAAAATCAGATGCTCCGGCAGAAATTGCCCAGGAGAAAACTTCAGAGACAGGTGCACAGACCCTCTACAGCCCGCTTGAGGGAACTGCGATTCCGCTTTCAGAAGTAAAGGATGCAACCTTTGCATCTGAAGTCCTTGGAAGGGGCATGGCAGTGATTCCGTCCAAAGGTGAGGTAAAAGCACCTTGCGACGCTACCGTTTCTACAATTTTTGACACAAAACACGCAATCGGTCTTGCAACAGAAAGCGGCCTGGAACTGCTGATCCACATCGGCGTTGACACCGTTGAGCTTGGCGGAAAATTCTACACCGCACATGTAAAAGACGGCGACGAAGTGAAAAAAGGCCAGACGCTGATCACATTTGATATGGATGCCATCAAGGCAGCAGGTTACGATGTGACCACACCGCTGATCGTAACCAATACCGATGATTATGAAGAAGTAAAAATGCTTGCAGAAGGAACAGTAAATAATGGTTCTGAAGTACTGGAGGTAAAATAAAATGAGTTCTCTGACCAAGGTCCTTGCAGAGGAAGTGCGAAAAATCGAGGAAACGGCAGCAGTTGCCAGGACGATGCAGACAAACCGTCTGACCCATCATCTGATGCCGCCTGTGGGATGGCTCAATGACCCGAACGGATTATGCTGGTACAAGGGAAGATATCATGTGTTTTTCCAGTATTCTCCGTTTGAGGCCAACGGTGGACTGAAATTCTGGGGACATTACTCCAGTGAAGATATGATCAGCTGGAGATATGAAGGGGTTCCGCTTCTGCCTGACAGTGTTTATGACTGTCATGGTGTTTACTCAGGCTCTGCCATTGCGGAGAAAGATAAGCTTCATCTTTTCTACACAGGAAACATCAAGATGGATGGAGAGTATGATTATATCAATAACGGAAGGCAGTCCAGCACTCTTCATGTGGAGAGTACGGATGGCCTTCATTTCGGAACAAAGGAGGTTGCGGTTTCCTGTGAGGATTATCCGGAGAATTACACCTGCCACATCCGTGACCCGAAGGTCTGGAAAGAGGGGGAAGAGTACCGGATGATCCTTGGCGGCCGTCAGAAAAGCGACCAGGGTGCCGTACTTTTTTACAGATCCGAAGATCTGAAGAACTGGAAATTTGACGGTGAGCTTACTACGGAGAAGGCATTCGGATACATGTGGGAGTGCCCGGATTTTTTCACTCTTGAGGGACAGGAGGTGCTTTCTGTATCTCCCCAGGGACTGACCAGAGAAGAGTTCCGTTTTCAGAACATCTATCAGTCCGGATACTTTATCCTGAAGGATGGAAAGCCGGAGGAAAAAGCTTTCCGGGAATGGGACCACGGCTTTGATTTCTATGCACCCCAGACATTCCAGGATGGAAAGGGCAGACGGATCCTGATCGGCTGGATGGGAATGCCGGATGCAGATGAGGAGTATGTGAATCCTACAGCAGAGAGCGAAGGCTGGCAGCATTGCCTGACTGTTCCAAGGGAAGTTATGTATAAAAACGGAATGCTTTATCAGTATCCGGTGGAAGAACTGAACGGGCTGAGAAAGACTGGCGTTTCTGTCAGCGGTTCCAGTGCGGAGATTCCGGTGAATGGACCGTTTGATCTGGATGTTCAGGTAAAAGGTGAGCAGGGTAAAGTAAGCCTTGGGGAAAATCTCTTCCTGGAATATCAGGACGGAGATGTGATCTTAACTCTCTCCGAGAAGGCCGGTGCCGGACGTAAAGTACGTAAGGCGCATGTTCCGTCCGGTGTGATCGAAAGCATCAGAGTTCTTGCGGATACTACAGCTGTGGAAATCTATGTGAATGGCGGAGAGGTTGTTTTTGCCACCAGATATTATCCGGAAACGCAGGAGCAGGCTGTGAAGGTGGAGGCTGTGGAGTGTGATGGGAAGATTTATGTGCTGAAGAATTATGTGATGGAGTAGGCAGAGCTTATTGATCGTGAAATACAGCAAGATCAGAATACGAATACCTATAGAGCAGCTATGCAGTGAATTCCATATTCACAGAAATAAGAAATGACCGTATAATAAAGCAGGTGGGAAAATCCGCAGCCGGAATCCCGACCTGCTTTATCTTTGTTATAAGTGAAATACATGAATTGTGCCGGCTGCTTGAGTATAGAAGGATGGCTGCTGAAGAAATGTTGGTGGCTGTCTTTACATAGAAGGAAGGATATCAGCTGTCGGGATATCGGTCTTACAGGACGACAACGATCTGTGTGGCTACTGTCGGAAATGGAAATGTACTGGCATTTGGCATTGTATTGCATAAATTTTTTACAGAAGAGGAGACTGCTATGAACTATACATACATCGTGCAGTGTGCAGACGGCACGCTCTACACCGGCTGGACAAACTGCCTTGCCAGACGGATGAAAGCCCATAATGAAGGCAAAGCAGGCGCCAAATATACCCGGGCCAAAAGGCCGGTGAAGCTGGTGTATTATGAAGGCTTTGCCACAAAGGAGGAGGCCATGAGCCGGGAGTACCGGATTAAGCAGCTGACCAGGGAGAAGAAGCTGGAGTTGATGAAATTCTGAATGTCGATAAGCATTTCGATATTTCAAGTGACTTCAAAGATGTGGAGCATTATGCAGCGTAATTGAAAGATAAGGATATGTGTTCGCTGAATCTTATTGGTACCTCAGCATAACAACTGAATCAAAGGTATCTCCGTTGTCAATCCACTGACAGCTGCCATCATTTTTTTTACAGATATCTTCAATTATGGACAGGCCGAATCCATGGTTGAGGATATCTTTTTTTGATGTTTTGTGGTTGAATGTTTTTTTCGGATCTTTGCTGTTTTGCATGTGGACAGTAAGAAAACCGGCGGACATTTTTGATGTTACAGAGATAAACGGCGATTCAGAACCGGAAGCGTTGCAGCTTTCTATTCCATTATCCAGCAGGTTGAAAAATATACTGCTCAGTTCCGAAGAGGGAATATTGGATTTCTCCGGAAGAAGAACCTCGTAGGTAACTTTGATATTTTTCTGCATGGCAAGAAATCTTTTGTCCGCAAGGATGGCGTTGATCAGGCTGTCCTGACAGATGGGATGGAAACGTTCTCTCTGAAAATCATCGGTTATGGCAGGCAGGTAGTCCTGGATCTTATTATATTCGTTCGTTTTCAGGTAATTCTGAAGTGTCTGCAGTTTCCGGATGGTAGCCTGTTGGAACGCCAGAGTCTCCTGCTTTCTGGAAACAAACAGCTGCTCCTGTTCTTTCTGTAACTGTTCCTGCTTCTGAAGAGTCTGAAATTTTGCCTCTTCCTGAGCATTTTTGAGCGATCGTCTGGCAAGAAGGTAGATCCTGCGGTAAGTGAGGGCCAGAAAAAAGAGAAGCATTATCTGGCAAAACAGAGCATATTCCTGTAGCAGAGCTCCCAGGAAAAGAGATGCCTGAACACAGAAAAGTTCTATAAAAAGAATAGTAAAGCCTCGTTTCATAAAGTCCTCTTTTCCGGCGGAAGTTCTGAAAGAATTGTTTCTAGATATACATCTGCCTCAAGATATTTTTGGGTGCGGATCAGATAATTCAGTGAAAAGAGATGGTTTTCCATATCGTGATTCCATTTTCGCACAGATTGATATTCTTGTTCCATTTCGGTTGTATATTCCAGCTGTTTCTGAAGAAAACTCATCTGCTGAACCAACAGTTCGTGTCTTTTTTCTCTGAGAGAAATGTTGTGAAAAGCCCTGGCTATGATCAGACAGCAGAGAAGATTGAGAAACCAGTACAATACGATCAGCCATTTTAACAAATGTAGCAAGAATTCTCCCACCTCTTCAGGTGGTGAGATGAATTGCACATCTGAGCATATCTGCTCAAAAAAATCTCTATAGTATAAAA
>ENA-OPVT01001786-OPVT01001786.1-human-gut-metagenome-genome-assembly--contig:-NODE-1786-length-12745-cov-2.278093_pt1 | contig 12745 bp, 10 predicted proteins | sample MGYA00241499_ERZ501990 | MGnify/ENA primary metagenome ERZ501990 (study PRJEB25962, sample SAMEA2042104) | human gut metagenome | biome: human gut; feature: human-associated habitat; material: faeces...
GCTGCCGGTAAGACCAGCAGCCGTCTGCGGGATATTTTTATGTAAAGTGAAATTTTATAGTTCACTTTGTATTCTGAGTCCGTAAAATGATCATTTAATGATAGTTCCGGTCTTCTCACGGTAGCCGTCTTTTGCATGGGCCATGTCTGTGATGATGGTACGGCGTCCGGTTCCCTTCTCCACGAAGGAAACACCTGCTTCGATCTTAGGAAGCATGGAGCCTGCCGCAAACTGTTTGCCGGCAATATATTTCTTGGCATCTTCTGTGGAAATAGTATCCAGATAAGATTCGTGATCCGTATTATGGTCAAGGCTTACTTTCTCGACGCTTGTAAGGATCATCAGAGTGTCAGCGTTCAGTTCTTCTGCAAGAAGTCCTGCTGCCAGGTCTTTCTCGATGATGGCGCTGGCACCATTCAGCTGAGTTCCCTGCTCAAGAACCGGGATTCCGCCACCGCCTGCGGCAATGACGATCTGCTCTGCTGCAGAGAGGACCTTTACGGTTTCAATCTCTACGATCTTCTGTGGCTTCGGTGCTGCAAGGATACGTCTGTACTGACCCTCGCCCACCTTTGTGACAAAGTTTCCTTTTTCTTCTTCAGCTTCGGCCTCTTCTGCGTTAAGAACACGTCCAATGATCTTCTCCGGCTCTGCAAATGCTTCATCGTATGGATCGATGACAACCTGTGTCAGAACTGTGCTGACCGGTTTGTAGATCCCTCTGGAGATAAGCTCAGCACGGATGGCGTTCTGAAGGTCATAGCCGATATAACCCTGGCTCATGGCGGAACATACGGACATTGGTGCAAATGTATAATCAGGATGTGCCTTACCGAATTCATTCATTGCGGTGTGGATCATCCCTACCTGCGGACCGTTGCTGTGGGAGATCACTACGCGGGTTCCCTCCTCTACCAGATCTGCGACTACCTTCGCTGCGAGTTTTGTAGCTGTTTTTTGCTCTGGAAGTGTGGTGCCAAGTGCCCGGTGGCCTAATGCAACTACTACGGTTTTTTCGCTCATAGGAAATACCTCGTTTCTCTTAAAAATTGGAATGAAATCAGTTACTGTATTCAGTAACGAGTACATCGAAAACGATGCACGAGTATTATATTTTATTATAAAAGACCTATGTGGGAAATGCAATAGAAAATCGAGTGTTTTCCGAGACAGGAAAAACCGCCTGATCCAGTCAGACGGTTTGATTCCTACTATTTTTTGAGGGGGGAGATAGAGAGTGGTTTTTCATCTATCCAAGACCTATTATATAGAGGAAATATGTTTAAATTATGTCGGTAATCTAAAAGAAATCGAAAATTTATAAAGAAAGTTTAAACAAACTTTATAATTTTTATATCCGGTTGCGCATGGTCTGAAAATGTGATACATTGAAAAAGTCTTGATCCTGCATTCTGCGGGATCTGTTCACGCATCGTTTCGATGCAGAAATCCATTTTATTTTATCGAAAAAAACATTGATCATGCACCATTTGCCGGGGAGGGATGCCTTTGTCTGTGGAAAAGTAAGTTTCTGTAAAAAAAACATGTGTATAAGAAATGCCAGATCAGGCAGAAATGAGGAAAAGCCATGAAAAACAGAATATGGAAACAGATGAAGAAAGCCGGAATTGTGACAGTGCTGGCAGGAGCCATGCTGGGGGGAACAATAGAACCGAAGCTGACTCTGGGAGCAGATTTTTTGCCGGGACAGGCACCGTTTATCGATCAGAGTGTGTTCTGGAAAGACATAGAATCCGGACAGGCGGAGCTTGGGATCCGGATTCGTGGCCTGAATGAATGGCTGTCCGGGAGAAGGTTTTCGGAGGATAAGGAGAAAAATGAGAAGTGGGACGATGAATTTCATAAGATTGAAGATCCATCGGTGGAACAGGAAAAGGAGCCAGAGCAGGAGCTGCCGGAGGATGATTGGCAGCAGGAAAAGGAGCCAGAGCCGGAGCTGCCGGAGGATGACTTGCAGCAGGAAGAGAAGGCAGAACAGGAATTGCCGGTGGATAAGGTTGGGGAAGGAATCGGAATAGAAATGGAGGAAGGATATGAGCACGTGGAGCAGCTGGCATCCGGGGAAACAGTACAGCCGGAGGATGAAGAGCAGGAGAAAACGGGTCCGCTCACACCGGAAGGAACGTCGACCGGAGGGGAAAATGTAGGGAATGAAGAGAAAAGTGAGTCTGAGGAGACGCAAAAGCTGACGCTGGTCACGTATATTTCGGAGTATTTTGTTCCGGAAACGGATTCTGTCCCGAAAAATATGGCTGCACAGCAGATTTCTGTAAGGAGCCAGAGCGGTGAAGCTACAGAGATCACAAAGCTGGAAAGCGTGCTGAACGTGGAGCAGAACGGGCAGGATGAGATCTTTTTCCGGATTCCGCTGATCCTGCGTCAGGAATACCGTTTTCCGGCAGAGAAAAGCAGTTATCCTGTGACTCAGGAGGAACCGCTTCAGAAGGACTGTACCGGTGCGGGAACCTTTCTCATGACAGAAGAAAACGGGGAAGAGCTGGTGATCGCAGAGGGGATCTCGCCTATGCTGGACGTGGAGGCTGCTGAGGCTGATATGGAATTGTCGGTAATTGCACAGAATAAAAAAATGAAAGCAGGGCAGACCATCCGTTATCAGGTGGAGATCGCTAATACCGGAAAGCTGGATCTTGCAGATATCCGTCTGACCAGCAGCCTTTCCTGCCCTAAGATCCGGCAGCTGTGGGAAGATGCAGAAGGCCTTCTGACAGAAGGAGCTGTGGCGGAATTTGCAGAATTAAAAGCCGGAGAGAGCAGGAGCTTTTATGTACAGGCGCCGCTTCTGGATGAACAGGAAAAAGATCTGGAGCACCAGGTGGAAGCAGAGGCCAGGGTGAAGGACAGACCGGATGAGGTGATCAGGAAGAACGCCTCCACTATAAATGGTCTGGAGGCACTGAAGGCGGATCTTTCTGTAAAGAAAACTGCAGACAAAGAAACCGCTGCACCGGGTGAGACTGTGACCTATCAGATCTGTATCGTGAATACCGGTGAAAAAACGCTTCATTCGGTTGTGGGAACGGAGCGCTTTCAGGCAGCAGGGATCCATGCACAGTTTCTGGAGCAGGAAGGTGTAACGCTCAACAGCAGCCGTACAAAGGCAATGATCCAACAGATCCCGCCAGGAGAGGCAGTTTCTCTTCAGGCTGTGGTGAAGATCCCGGGAAAAACAGCGGATCAGAAGCTTTTTAACCAGGTAACGGTCACAAGCCAGGAAACCGGAGAGCGATTGATGGAGGCCTCCGCTTCTGTCATGGTAAAAGGAGAGGTGGCTATTACGCCGGAAGAAGGGCTGCCTTTGCAGGGAGATGACCAGGGTCCGGCTTCCGGTCAGATACAGATGGCAAGAACTGCGTCCACACATCCGAAGACCGGAGATGATACCAGGAGGGATTTGTGGACGCTTCTGGCAGTGACAGCTTTGGTGACTGTGCTGGGCAGCATCTGGCTCCGGAAAAAATATGCGGATATTTATGGAAAAAGCTGATGTTACTGAGAACGGAGTGAACAGTAACAAGCTGATATTTTACAAGGCGGCCGTACCTCAAAGAAACGTTGAAAACAGGGGGGAGGTGTGCTATTCTATATGGTATGTACAGAAAATAAGAACAGTATATTTCCCGCCTCCGGTGTGCTGCCCGTCAGACCGGAAAAAGGGAAGATGGAGGAGAAAAATGAATCTTTTATCCTTATTGGAACATCTTGAATACAAATGCCTTCAGGGAAGTACAGAGCAGGAGGTTTCTTCTGTTGTATATGATTCCCGCAAAGTAGAAGAAGGGAGCCTTTTTATCTGCATCAGAGGTGCGGTCGTGGATGGACATAAATTTATACCTGATGTTGTGGCAAAGGGTGCGAAGACACTCATCGTGGAAGAAGCGGTGGAGGCACCGGAGGATGTGACAGTGATCCAGGTAGAGGATACCCGTTACGCCATGGCTTTTATTTCAGCAGCATGGTTCGGACATCCGGCAGAAAAGCTCAAAACCATCGGTATCACCGGAACCAAAGGAAAAACAACTACAACCTATATGGTGAAATCGATCCTTGAGAATGCCGGATATAAGGTTGGTCTGATCGGAACCATCGAGGCTGTTATCGGGGAGAAGCATATCCCGGCAGCCAACACGACACCGGAATCCTATATGGTACAGAAATATTTTCATGATATGGTAGAAGCAGGCTGCGATGCGGTCGTTATGGAGGTTTCCTCACAGGGACTGATGCTTCACAGAACCCAGGGATTTGTGTTTGATTTTGGAATTTTCACAAATATTGAACCAGATCATATCGGACCGAATGAGCACAAGGACTTTGATGATTATCTGCACTGCAAATCCATGCTTCTCAGACAGTGTAAGGTTGGTATCGTAAATCGTGACGATGAACACTTTGACCGCATTATCGAAGGCCACACCTGTAAACTTGAAACCTATGGATTTTCCGAAAAAGCAGATCTCCGTGCAGAGGGCGCCAGACTCGTTGGAAGAAAGGGGTATCTGGGAATTTCCTATCATGTTAAGGGACTTATGGATTTTCCTGTGGAGATCGATATTCCAGGTAAGTTCAGCATTTACAATTCTCTGACTGCCATTGCCATCTGCCGCCATTTTAAGGTATCCGAGGAGAATATCATCAAAGCTCTGAAGGTGGCCAGGGTCAAAGGCCGTATTGAGATGATCAAGGTATCTGACGAATTCACACTGATGATCGATTACGCACATAATGCCATGGCGCTGGAGAGCCTTCTCGGAACACTGAAGGAATATGATCCGCACAGACTGGTATGCCTGTTTGGCTGTGGCGGAAACCGTTCCAAGCTGCGCCGTTATGAGATGGGTGAGGTTTCAGGAAAGATGGCAGATCTGACCATCATTACTTCAGATAATCCGCGAGATGAGGATCCACAGGCCATCATCGATGATATCAAGATCGGAATGGCAAAAACAGATGGAAAATATGTAGAGATCCCGGATCGTAAAGAGGCGATCGCCTACGCGATCCATCACGGTGAGCCGGGAGATATCATCGTCCTTGCCGGAAAGGGCCATGAGGATTATCAGGAGATCAAGGGTAAGAAATATCCCATGGATGAGCGTGTACTGATCCGGGAGATCCTGGAAGAAGATCAGAAAGCGTAAATGGATGATCTATGCAGATGTGATCATTGATATTTCTCATGAAAAGCTGGACCGGGATTTTCAGTATCGTGTACCTGAGGAACTGGTGCAGGCAATAAAACCCGGAGTTGTGGTCACAGTGCCCTTCGGAAAGGGAAATACCCTTCGGAAAGGCTATGTGACCGGGATCTCCGGAACGGCAAAATATGATGCGTCAAAGCTCAAGGAGATCCGGGGAGTGTCCACAGACAGTGAGACAACAGAATCCCGGCTGATCGCACTTGCGGCCTGGATGAAGGAGACCTATGGCTCCACCATGATCCAGGCACTGAAAACAGTTCTGCCTGTAAAAGACAAGGTCCGTGCAAAAGAGAAAAGACTGATCCTTTTTACAGGGAAAAAGGAAGAGGGGCAGGCACTTCTTGGCAAGCTGGAAGGCAGCCGCTTTAAAGCACGTGAGCGGTTCCTTCGGGCAATCCTGGAGGCCGGGAGCCTGGATTATACCTATGCCTCCAAAGAGCTTGGAGCCGGCATTTCCGTCCTTGATTTTTTTGAAAAAAAAGGTCTGATAACTATTGAAAGTCAGGAAATGTATCGCATTCCCGAGGGGATCGGCCTGGTGAAGGAGAACATGGAGCTGAGTCTGAACCAGGAACAGCTTTTGGCGGCAGAGCAGATCTTTCGGGAATGGCAGGAGCCGGACCCAAGGCCTGCACTTCTTTTCGGAGTGACCGGAAGTGGAAAGACCCAGGTTTATATGCGCCTGATCCAGAAGGTACTGGAGGAGGGAAAACAGGCGATCGTGCTGATCCCTGAGATCGCGCTTACTTATCAGACAGTCAGGCGCTTTTATGCCATGTTCGGAGATAAGGTTTCGGTTCTGAATTCCAGACTTTCCCAGGGAGAACGTTATGATCAGTTCAAAAGAGCAAAACGTGGTGAGATCCAGGTGATGGTAGGACCCAGATCCGCACTGTTCACACCGTTTTCAGATCTGGGACTGATCGTTATCGACGAAGAGCATGAACCCACCTACAAAAGTGAGAATACGCCAAGGTACCATGCACGTGAGACTGCCATTGAGAGGGCACGAATGGAACATGCCCGTGTGGTCATGGGATCAGCCACTCCGTCATTAGAAGCCTACAGTCATGCCTGTGACGGAGAATATCTTCTGGTAAAGTTAAACGCACGTTATGAGGAAAGGCCTCTTCCACAGGTATCAATCGTGGATCTTCGGGAAGAATTAAAGAAAGGAAACCGCTCGGTACTGAGTCTGGAGCTGAAGAGGGATCTGGAGCAGGTCCTTGAAAGAAGAGAACAGGCCATGCTGTTTCTGAACCGGAGAGGATATGCGGGCTTTGTTTCCTGCAGAGCCTGCGGTCACGTTATGAAATGTCCCCACTGTGATGTATCTCTAAGTGAACACAATGGCAATCGTCTGATCTGTCATTATTGCGGCTATGAGACTGTGAAACCGGAAATCTGTCCGTCCTGTGGTTCACCGCACATTGGTGGATTTAAGGCAGGAACCCAGCAGATCGAGAAGGTCATTGAAAAAGAATTCCCGAAAGCCAGGGTACTTCGAATGGATTTTGATACCACAAGGACCAAGGACAGCTATGAGAAGATCCTGGCTTCTTTTGCAAAGCATGAGGCAGATATTCTGGTGGGGACCCAGATGATCGTCAAGGGACATGATTTTCCGAATGTGACTCTGGTAGGAGTGATTGCAGCAGATCTTTCGCTGAATATGGATGACTATCACTGCGGGGAGCGTACATTCCAGCTTCTGACTCAGGCAGTTGGACGTTCCGGCAGAGGGAATCGGCCGGGGCAGGCGGTGATCCAGACATATCAGCCGGAGCATTACAGTATCCAGGCTGCGGCTATTCAGGATTATAAGAAATTTTATAAAGAAGAAATGGGGTATCGGATGCTTCTGGACTATCCGCCGGCAGCCCATATGATGACTGTTTTTGGCGCCTGCCAGGATGAAGAACTTCTGAAAAATGCCATGTATTATATAGAAGTTTTTATCCGCAGGGTAAGTCCGAAGGAAGAGCTTCACATGATCGGACCTGCAGCTGCATCGGTAGGTAAGGTAAAGGATGTTTATCGTCAGGTGATCCATCTGAAGCACAGGGATATCTGCTTTCTCACAGCAGTCAGAGAGAAGCTGGAGAAATATATAGAGATAAATTCCGGATTCCGGAAAATATACATTCAATTTGATATGAATTAAAGGAGAAGAAAAATGGCACTTAGAACAATCCGTGTACAGGGGGATTCTGTACTGACAAAAAAATCCCGGACAGTAGACAAAATGACACCGAGGATCGGGGAACTGATCACAGATATGCTGGATACCATGTATGATGCAATGGGTGTTGGCCTCGCTGCACCACAGGTAGGAATTCTGAAACGTATCGTTGTCATCGACGTAGGTGAGGGCCCGATCGTGCTGATCAATCCGGAGATCCTTGAGACAAGCGGCGAGCAGACCGGTGACGAGGGATGCCTGAGCGTTCCGGGAATGGCAGGACAGGTAACACGTCCGAACTATGTGAAGGTAAAAGCACTTGATGTAAATATGAACGAACAGATCTACGAGGGAGAGGGCCTTCTGGCAAGAGCGTTCTGTCATGAGATTGACCATCTGGATGGAAAAATGTATACAGAACTTGTGGAGGGAGAACTTCACAAGGTAACTTATGATGAAGAAGACTAAAGGCGGGATACTATGAAGATTATTTATATGGGAACTCCGGACTTTGCGGTGGCGCCTCTTGCAGCACTGGCAGAGAACGGATATGAAGTGGAGGCTGTGATCACACAGCCGGACAAACCGAAGGGCAGAGGCAAAACTATGATGCCTACTCCTGTAAAAGAAGAAGCACTGAAACACGGGATCCCGGTACTGCAGCCGGTGAAGGTAAGAGATCCTGAATTTGTGGAAGAACTGAAAAATCTTGCACCGGACATCATCATTGTTGCGGCATTCGGGCAGATCATTCCAAAGAGCATCCTGGATATGCCGAGATTCGGATGTATCAATATCCATGCGTCTCTGCTTCCTAAATATCGTGGAGCTGCACCGATCCAGCAGGCGGTGATCGACGGTGAAAAAGAATCCGGCGTTACCATTATGCAGATGGGAACCGGTCTGGATACCGGTGATATGATTTCCAGGATCGTGGTTCCGCTTGCCAAAGATGAGACAGGTGGAAGCTTGTTTGATAAGCTCGCACAGGCAGGTGCAGAGCTTCTGGTACAGACTTTACCGTCCATTTTTGACGGAACTGCAACCCGCGAGAAACAGCCGGAGGAGAGTCCAACACCATATGCTGCCATGATCTCCAAAAAAATGGGGCTTCTGGATTTCAGCAAAAATGCGGAAGAACTGGAGCGTCTGGTAAGAGGCCTTGATCCATGGCCAAGCGCTTTTACCTTTATCAATGGAAAAACATTGAAGGTCTGGAAGAGCTCTGTTCTGGAAAAACAGGCACAGGAAGCACCGGGAACTGTGATAGCCGCTGACAAAGGAGGAATCCAGGTAGCATGCGGCCAGAAGGTACTCGTGCTCCATGAAGTGCAGCTGGAAGGCAAAAAACGCATGGAAGCGGATGCGTTCCTTCGGGGATATCAGTTGAAACCAGGAGACATGTTCAGAGATTCCAGGGAGTGATGAGTTATGTACGGATATGGTTATTACGGATGGGGAATGGACCCCACGATTCTTTTGCTCGTGATCGGAATGCTTCTTTCTCTTGCGGCATCTGCGAAGCTGCGCAGTACCTTTGCAGTCTATAAAAAGGTCCGGAGTCATTCAGGTATCACCGGTGCGGAAGCTGCACAGAGGATCCTGAGAGCGGCTGGGATCACAGACGTACAGGTGGTTCCGATCCGCGGAAGTCTTACGGATCACTATGATCCGAGAACGAAAACGGTTTCCCTTTCAGAAGATATTTATGGAAGAAATTCTCTGGCGGCTGTGGGGGTGGCAGCACATGAATGTGGCCATGCGATCCAGGATGCGATCAATTATGCACCACTGAATATCCGTTCAGCCATTGTACCTGCCGCAAATATTGGTTCCCAGCTTTCATGGCCGCTGTTTATCGCAGGACTGATCTTTTCCATTGATCCGCTGGTAACTCTGGGAATTGTTTTGTTTTCACTGGCAGTACTGTTTCAGCTGGTGACACTTCCGGTTGAGATCAATGCGTCTTCCAGAGCGCTTAAAATGCTGGAAAGTACAGGTATCTTAGGTGCAGATGAAAAAAAGGGTGCAAGAAAAGTACTTACAGCGGCAGCGCTTACCTATGTAGCAGCTCTGGCGGCATCTATTCTGCAGCTTCTGAGACTGATTATCCTTGCAGGAGGTAGAGATCGTGATTAGCAGCGGAGTAAATACCAGAGAACTGATCCTTGAGATCCTGTTACAGATTGAGGAGGAGGGTGAGCACAGCCATATTGCAATCCGGAATGCGCTTTCCAAATATCAGTTTCTTCCGAAACAGGAACGTAGCTTTATTACAAGAGTATGTGAGGGAACCCTGGAATACAGGATCTATATTGATTATGTCATCGATTCTTTTTCCAAGGTTTCTGTAAACAAGATGAAACCGCAGATCCGTGAGATCCTGAGAAGTGCGGTATATCAGCTGAAATTTATGGACAGTGTTCCGGACAGTGCAGTATGCAATGAAGCGGTAAAGCTGGCACAGCGAAAAGGCTTTTATAATCTAAAGCCCTTTGTCAACGGGGTGCTCCGTACGATCGCAAGAGAGATCGGTGATCTGGAGCTTCCTTCCAGGGAAGAAAACGAAGTTCGTTATCTTTCTGTGAAATATTCCATGCCGGAATATCTGGTAGAAAAATGGAAAGCAGCCTACGGAGTGAAGACTACGGAGAAGATCCTGGAGGATTTTCTGACAGAAAGACCGATCACAGTACGGTGCCGTACTCATAAGGCGTCTCTGAGAGAGATCGTCACCAGTTTGAAGTCTCAGGGAGTGACAGTAGAACAGGCTCCTTATCTTCCCTATGCACTGAAGATTTCCGATTACAATCATATTTTGACACTTGAGACCTTCCTTCAGGGAAAGATCCTGGTGCAGGATGTAAGCTCTATGCTTGTAGCGGAAGCTGCAAGTCCGAAAAAAGGTGACCATATCATCGACATGTGCGCTGCACCAGGTGGAAAAAGCATCCATGCGGCAGACAAAATGGGGGATTACGGAAATGTGGATGCCAGAGATGTAAGTCAGTATAAGGCAGATCTTATCAAAGAAAATATCCACAGGACCGGAGTGATCAATGTGGAAGCCAGAGTTCAGGATGCAACGGTATATGATCCGGATTCCGAACAGGCTGCGGATATTGTGATCGCGGATGTACCGTGCTCCGGTTATGGAGTTATCGGCAAGAAACCGGAAATCAAATACCGGGCAACTCCGCAGAAACAGGAAGAGATCGTAATGCTCCAGAGAATGATCCTGGATAAGGCTGCAAAGTATGTGAAACCGGATGGAACGCTGATCTTCAGCACATGTACCATTGCCCGGGAAGAAAACGAAGAAAATGTATTATGGTTTTTAAAGAATTATCCGTACCGGCTGGAAAGCCTGGATCCGTATATTCCGGAGGAACTGCACTGTAAATCCACGAAGCTTGGCTATCTGCAGCTTCTGCCGGGAATACATAAGACAGATGGATTCTTTATTGCCAGATTCAGAAGGAAATAGCAGAAAATGACAGATGTAAAATCCATGACCATGGAGGAATTGAAGGAATTCATGACAAAGATCGGTGAAAAGCCTTTCCGGGCGAAACAGATCTATGCATGGCTCCACCAGCAGCTGGTTACCTCCTGGGATGAAATGACAAATCTTTCCAAAAGCCTCAGGGAAAAGCTTTCGGCTTATCCGATCACAGCACTGACCCAGGCAGATGTAAGGATCTCAAAAATTGACGGAACCAGAAAATATCTGTTCCAGCTGGAAGATGGAAATGTGATCGAGAGTGTTCTCATGCGGTATCACCACGGAAATTCTGTGTGCATTTCTTCTCAGGTGGGCTGCCGTATGGGATGCAGATTCTGTGCATCTACCATCGGAGGACTGACCAGATGCCTGAAACCGTCCGAGATGCTGGATCAGATTTACCGTATCCAGGCAGATACCGGCGAACGTGTGGCCAATGTAGTTGTGATGGGAACCGGTGAGCCGATGGATAATTATGACAATCTTGTCCGTTTTGTCCGGATCCTTACCGACGAAAACGGTCTTGGGATCAGTCAGAGAAATGTGACGGTTTCTACCTGTGGGATCGTGCCGAAGATGTATGATCTGGCTGAAGAAAAGCTTCAGATCACTCTGGCACTTTCCCTTCATGCTCCAAATGATGAAAAACGACAGGAACTGATGCCGATCGCGAATAAGTATTCCATGGATGAGGTTCTGGATGCCTGCAGAAATTATTTTGACAAAACAGGCCGAAGGATCACCTTTGAGTACAGTCTTGTAGCTGGCGTCAACGACAGTGAAGAAGATGCGAGACAGCTGGCAGGCCGTATAAAAGGCATCAATTGCCATGTAAATCTGATTCCGGTCAATCCCATCAAGGAACGCTCCTATGTGAGGTCTACTCGACAGGCTGTGGAGAATTTCAAAATAAAACTTGAAAAATACGGAATTAATGTTACTATTAGAAGGGAAATGGGCAGCGATATCGACGGTGCCTGTGGACAGCTAAGAAAAAGTTACATGGAAAAAACAGAAAGCGAGAAGTGACATGAGGATATACTCAGCTACTGATGTAGGGCAGAAGCGGAAGATGAATCAGGATTACGTGTTTGCATCTGAAGGTCCGGTTGGAAATCTGCCTAATCTTTTCACAGTCGCGGACGGAATGGGCGGACATAACGCCGGTGACTATGCATCCTCACATGCAGTACGGATCCTTGTGGATGAAATCCGTGAAGATGCGGATTACAATCCTGTGAAGGTTATTCGTCATGCGATCGAAGCTGCGAACACGGAGATCAGAAACCGTGCGCAGGAAGACGAAAACCTCCGGGGCATGGGAACCACTATGGTGGTGGCGACTATTGTAGATCAGTATGCCTATGTAGCCAATGTGGGTGACAGCCGTTTATATGTGATCCAGGACGGAATCCGCCAGGTCACCAGAGATCATTCCCTGGTACAGGAAATGGTGAGAATGGGCGAGATCAGCGAAGCGGAAGCACGGAATCATCCAGATAAGAACATCATTACAAGGGCACTTGGCGCGGAGAAAACGGTGGATGTGGATTTCTTTGATCTGAAACTTGAAAAAGGATGTACGATCCTGATGTGTTCAGACGGTCTCAGCAATATGGTTGAAGATGAGAAGATCCAGGAGATCATATCCGATCCGGAAGCAGATATTGATCAGAAGGGCAGTGCGCTCCTTCGGGAAGCAAATCAGAATGGTGGTAAGGATAATATTGCAGTCGTACTGGTAGAGCCATTCACGAATGAGGTGGAAGCATGTTGAAGACGGGAATGATCATAGCCGAGCGCTATGAGATCGTAGGA
>ENA-OPVT01001794-OPVT01001794.1-human-gut-metagenome-genome-assembly--contig:-NODE-1794-length-12708-cov-2.075081_pt1 | contig 12708 bp, 9 predicted proteins | sample MGYA00241499_ERZ501990 | MGnify/ENA primary metagenome ERZ501990 (study PRJEB25962, sample SAMEA2042104) | human gut metagenome | biome: human gut; feature: human-associated habitat; material: faeces...
CGCCACGGGCATCGCCGGCATCGACCTCAATAATACGATCGTGACGGGGCAGAAGATTCCCTTCTTCGCCGACCCGGATCAGCCCTATAACGCCGTGATGGCCAATGTGGCCCTGCGTGCCAAGGCCGACAAGATCATCCTGGGCGGCATGGGTCTGTCGAACGACGACTTCCTCTACTTCAAACAGGTGTTCGAAAACGCCGGTGCGCTCGATCGCATCGTTTCGTTCGTCAATACCACGGAGAATCCCCCGGTGGAGCGTCTGCTCGTGCCGGACATGGCCTTGACCGCCGCCGAATATTTCGCCGTCGATAAGGGTGAAAAGGTGCTGGTGCTGCTGACGGACATGACCCTTTACGCCGATGCGCTGGCCATCGTATCGAACCGTATGGATCAGATTCCTTCGAAGGACTCGATGCCCGGTTCGCTCTACTCCGATCTGGCGAAGATCTATGAGAAGGCCGTGCAGTTGCCCAACGGCGGCTCGATCACCATTATCGCGGTGACGACCCTTTCGGGCGGCGACATCACGCACGCCATCCCCGACAATACGGGTTACATCACCGAGGGTCAGTTGTTCCTGCGCAACGATTCGGACACGGGTAAGGTTATCGTCGATCCGTTCCGTTCGCTGTCGCGTCTGAAACAGTTGGTGATCGGCAAGAAGACCCGCGAGGATCATCCGCAGGTGATGAACGCTGCCGTGCGTCTCTACGCCGATGCGGCCAATGCCAAGACCAAACTGGAGAACGGCTTCGACCTTTCGGACTACGACGAGCGTGCGCTCAAGTTCGCTTACGACTATTCGGAGAAACTGCTGGCGATCGATGTCAATATCGAAATTACGCAGATGCTCGACACGGCGTGGGAGCTCTTCGCCAAATACTTCTCGAAGGAAGAGGTGGCCATCAAGAGCGAACTGGTGGAGAAATACTGGCCTAAAACCGAGTAGAGCAATTCAACTCAAACAGAATGGCTATAAAATTCCAATATAACAAGACCTCGCTGGGCGAACTCGGAAAACAGCTGAAAATGCGGCAGAAGGCGCTCCCTACGATCAAGAGTAAGGAGTCGGCCCTGCGTTCCGAAGTGAAGAAGGCGAAGGACACCGCACAGGATTTCCGACGGCAGTTGGACGCGCTCACGGCGCAGTACGACTACATGGTTTCCCTGTGGGGTGAGTTCGATGCGGACCTGCTGCGCATCGCCGACGTCGATCTTGCGGAGCAGAAGATCGCGGGCGTGCGTACGCCGGTGTTGCAGGACATCCGTTTCGAGGAGAAGGATTACGACCTCTTCTCGGCTCCCGTGTGGTTCGCCGACGGAGTCGATATTCTCAAGCGCCTCGCGCGCCTGGGTATCGAGTTCGAGGTGTTCAACCGCAAGATGGAGTTGCTGGATTTCGCACGCCGCAAGACTACTCAGAAGGTAAACCTCTACGAAAAGGTGCAGATACCCGGGTACGAGGATGCCATACGCAAGATCAAACGCTTCATGGAGGATGAGGAGAACCTCTCCAAGTCGGCTCAGAAGATCGTGAAAACCAAACAACAGCAAGCCGGGGAGGGCGCGATGTTATGATAGCGAGAATGTCGAAATACGACCTGGTACTCTATGCGGGTCAGAGCAGCGACTTCATCGAGAAGCTGCGCGGCCTGGGGCTGGTCGATATCACCACTACGGGTTGGGAGCCTTCGGACGAAGACCGTCAGCTGCTGCTTACGATCGACAACCATCACAAGGCGGTCGAGACCCTGAAACGATTCTTGGAGGACGAGCGCTTTGTCAAGGACGAGCAGCCCATCGCCGACGGCGGCGAGGCTTTCGACCGCTACATGGCCGCTACGCAGCAGGCAGCGGCGCTCCGTTCGGAGATCGCACGCTTGCAGAAAACCGCCGACGAGCTGCGTCCCTGGGGCGATTTTTCGGTCGATACGCTTCGCAAGTTAGCGGACAAGGGCGTGGTGTTGCGCTATTTCTTCACCAGCCGTGCGGCTTACGAGAAGGATATCGAGGCGTGGTCGGAGCGTTATACGATCGCTCTGGTGCACGAGGGTGAAACCTTCGATTACTTCGTGGTCGTGACCCGGCCGGGCGAGGAGGTGGTGCTCGATGCGCAGGAGGTCAAGGCGCCGACGATGGACTGTCGTCAGGCCGAAGCCCAGATCGCCGAGGCTCGCAGGAAGCTCGCGGAGCTGGATCGGGAATTTTCCCGTGCGGCTCTTTCGGTGGAGGCGATCCGCCGGCATGGGATCGAGCTCAAGCGGAAGTTGGAAGAGATTCGCGTGAAGAATACTGCGCAGCCTGAAGCCGACGGTACGCTGGTTATTCTGGAGGGGTGGGCCGAGGAGTCCGATTCCGCGAAGGTAGATGCTCTGCTGGCCGAATACCCCAATCTGATTTTCCTGAAGAGTACGCCGACCCCCGAGGACAATACCCCGGTGAAGCTGCGCAACCGTCCCTTCGCCCATCTGTTCGAGGTGATCGGCGCGATGTATGCGCTGCCCAAATACGGCACGATCGATTTGACACGCTTCTTCGCGCCTTTCTATATGATCTTCTTCGGCTTCTGTATGGCCGAGGGCGGTTACGGACTGGTCATCATGCTGGGCGGTTTGGCCGCAGTGATGCTGGGTCGCAAGAAGGGGAGTTCAGCCATGAAGGAGATCGGTATGCTGACGATGCTGTGCGGATTTTCGGGCATGGTCTTCGGCCTGATGTCGGGCTCGTTCTTCGGATTGCAGCTTTCCGAATGGGAGTGGCTGGGCAGCCTGCGCGATCACCTGCTGACACCGGACATCCTCTTCCCGCTTTCGATCGGACTGGGTGCCGTGCAGGTGCTTTTTGCCATGATGATCAACGCTTATGTCACGGCCCGCAGCTTCGGCCTGCGCTATGCGCTGGGGCTGATCGGCTGGATCATCGTGCTGGTCGATAGTGCTGCTGCGTTCCTGTTGCCCGAGAGCGTGGGCTTCACGTTCCATTCGGTCGCTTATCTGGTGATCCTGGGCGTCGGCCTGGTGCTGATGTTCTTCTTCAATTCGCCGGGCAAGAATATCTTCGTGAACTTCGGACTCGGTATCTGGAATACCTATAATAATGTGTCGGGGCTGGTGGGCGATCTGCTGTCGTACATCCGTCTGTTCGCCATCGGCCTTTCGGGTGGTATTCTGGCGATGGTCTTCAACCAGTTGGCCGTTGGTATGAGTCCCGATATTCCGGTCGTGAAGCAGCTCGTGATGTTGCTGATCCTGCTGCTGGGACACGGCATCAACCTCTTCATGTGCGTTCTCTCGTCGGTGGTGCATCCGCTGCGTCTGACGTTCGTGGAGTTCTACAAGAACGCCGGGTTCGAGGCCGCAACGCGCGTCTTCACCCCGTTGAAAAACGAATAAACTAAATGATAATCAATATTAACAACTAAAACAAAATTCGATTTATGGAACCTATTACGTTGGGCTATCTCGGTATGGCCATCATGTTTACTCTGGCGGCCGTAGGCAGTTGCTATGGTACTACTATCGCGGGCAATGCCGCAGTCGGTGCGATGAAGAAGAACCCGAATGCCTTCGGTAACTACATCATCCTGTCGGGTCTGCCCGCTTCGCAGGGTCTTTACGGCTTTGCCTCGCTCTTCCTTATCATGAATTACCTGACCGATTCGGTTACGATGCTGCAGGCGGCCGCTATCTTCGGTTTGGGTATCTTGGTCGGCCTGGTGAACTTTTTCTCGTCGTATCGTCAGGGCCAGCTTTGCGCCAACGGTATCGCTGCCGTAGGTAACGGTCATGACGTGGGTACCAAAACCCTGATCCTCGCCGCTTTCCCGGAGTTGTACGGTATTTTGACCGTGGCGATCACCTTCCTGGTAACCGGTCTGATGAAGTAATCGAAATCCGGGATTTCGAAAGAACAGGCGGAGCTTCTGCAAGCTCCGCCTGTTTGTGTTTTGTGAGGAAGAGGGTGTGTGTGGAGGGGTTTTGGAGAAGGCATGAGAGGGGACGGTTCGATTCGAGGTGGAGTAAATTGCGGGGTTCGGCAATGTTGCTGTGTCCCGGCAGATCGGACGGTTACGGGGTGGAAACCGCTGGAATTCCGGGGTGTCTTCGGAATCCGGTCATGTCAGTCATAGACGGCTGTTTTGTGTGGTCGGCTTTGTTGGGTATGCTGCTTTATTCTGTTGTTTGGAGCGCTTGTTCGATTTGCTCGATCAGCAGGCGTTGTATTGTTGCGTCGTAGTCGGTTTCGGAGAGCAGGATTTTGCCATTGGGACTGATGATAAAGTTGCGGGGAACGTATCGGGTGGCGTAGAGCGAGTAGATTGACATGTCGGGATCCAGACCTACGGAGAATGCGATTCCCAGCTCGCGGCAGAACTCTTGAACGGTCTGCTGCGTTTCGCCTCGATTGATTGGAAGGAAGCGAAATTTCCGGTCAGCAAAGCGATCGACGATTTGGGTTTGCATCTGCTGCATTTGTTTCCGGCAGGTCGGGCACCACGTGGAGAAGAAGGTAAGCAACACCACGTTGCCTTGCAGGTCGGACAGGGTGATCGCTGTGTCGTCGAGCATTCCGACCGTGAAGTGAGGGGCCTCCTCTCCGACGCGGACGAGCGTGGTTTCCTTTTCCGTCGGGATCTCTTCGGAAAGGCAGCCCGTTAGGGCGAGTACAAGCAGGAACAGCACAATAGTCGGCTGTACGGTCCGGTATAGAAGTCCGAGATGTCGTGTAAGTCCGGATCGAGAGAAGAATCTTGTCTGTCGAAGAGCAGGCCGTAAATATGCCGTCATAGGGAGTTGGTTATAATCGTCGGGTAGAGTTCAAAATTCGTTCCGAATAAAAAAGCCGGAATTTTCCGGCTTTTTTTCGTGCAGGGAAATACCCCTCTTCAGTTGATATGGCTTGCCGCATGGGGATCGTTACCGCATTCGGTAAAGCTGGTCCCGCAGACGAGGCGTGAAGCCCGCCTCGCGGATCGCTTGTTGGATGCCTGCGGCATCGAACTGGTTGTGCGCCCCGGCCGAAGAAACGACGTTCTCCTCGATCATGATCGAACCCATGTCGTTGGCGCCGCTGTGCAGCGCTACCTGAGCGGTGGCCTTGCCGACGGTGAGCCACGAAGCCTGGATGTTGCGGATGTTGTTCAGAACCAGTCGGCTGACGGCGATTATGCGAATGTATTCCAATGGTGAAAAGCGGGTTGCAACTCCCTGCCGCTCCAATTCGGTGCCCGACGAGCGAAAAATCCAAGGGATGAAGGCCAGAAAGCCGTAATGTCCTTCGGGACAGCGGGCCTGCAGGTCGCGGATGCGCAGCAGGTGGTCCACACGCTGACGGGATGTTTCTACATGGCCGTACATCATCGTCGCCGAGGTCGGCAGGTTGAGGCAGTGGGCTTCGTGCATCACCTGGATCCACTCCTCGACCGAAGGTTTGGCGGGCGAGATGGCTTTCCGCACGCCGGGATCGAGGATCTCGGCCCCGGCACCCGGCAGGGAGTCCAATCCGGCGGCGATCAGCCGTTTCAGGGTGTCGAGCGTGGTGAGGCCGCTGATGCGGGCGATGTGCGCCACTTCGGGCGCTCCGAGGGCGTGCAGGCGTACCTGCGGATAGAGGCTCTTGAGTGTCGAGAAGAGCTCCTCGTAGAAATCGATCCCCAGCTTCGGGTGTAGACCGCCCTGCAGCAGCAACTGGTCGCCGCCGAGGGCGAGCATCCGCTCGATTTTCTCCTTGTATTCATCCAGCGTAGTGATGAAAGCCCGCTCCGTCTGGTGGGGTTTGCAGTGGAAATTGCAGAAGTGGCAGCCCGAAATGCAGACGTTGGTGATGTTCACGTTGCGGTCGATCTGCCAGGTCACGACCTCCAGGTCGGGCACTACGGCACGGCGCACGCGGTCAGCCGTGAGAGCCAGCTCCTGCAGGGGGGCCTGTTCGTAAAGCCAATACGCCTCCTCCGCCGTGAGGGGATCACGCTTCAGACATTTTTCGTATATCTCTTCCGCACGGTTGGGGCCGGTCCCGGCGGTTCGCTGCGTCTGTTCCCGGATCATCGCTTCGATCCTTTTTTGCCCCCTTTGCGGGACGTTTTGCCGCCCTTACCCGGTCGGGACGTGCTTTGGCGGCGTACCGGAATCGCTGCGTGCCCCTTTACGTCGTCCTCGCGGGAGTCGGCCGCCGCATCGTGCACCAGTTCGAAATCGAGCTGGCGGCGTTGCAGATCGGCCCGCTTGACGCGAATACGCACGGCATCGCCCAAGGTGAAGATCCGTCCTTTGCGGCGTCCATAGACCTCGTAGCGGTTCTCGTCGAACTGGTAGAGGTCGTCCTCCATTTCCCGCAGCGAAACCATGCCTTCGATGTGGGTTTCGTCCAGCTCGACGTACATGCCCCAGTCGCTCATGCCCGAGATATGGCCGTCGAAGAACTGGCCGATTTTATCCTGCATGAACTCCACCATTTTGTACTTGATCGAGGCGCGTTCGGCTTCGGCAGCGATCACTTCCCGCTCCGAGGCGTGTACGCAGAGTTTCTCGAAGGTGTCGCGGTCGGCCGATTTGCCTCCTTCGAGGTAGCGGGCCAGCAGCCGGTGGACCATCATGTCCGGGTAGCGGCGGATCGGCGAGGTGAAATGCGTGTAGTAGGGGAAAGCGAGGCCGTAATGACCGATGTTGTCGGTCGAATAGAAGGCCTTGGACATCGCACGTACGGCGAGGTTCGAAATGACGTTCTCCTCGATGCGTCCTTTGGCCTGTCCCAGCAGCTTGTTCATCTCCTTGGCCACGGCGCGTCCCTTGTCGGCCTTGAATACGTAGCCGAAGCGCAGAACGAAGGTCCGGAATTTTTCGAGCTTCTCCTCGTTCGGAACGTCGTGTACGCGATAAACCATCGTGCGCCGCACGGCACGGCCGTTCACTTTGTGATGTCCGCAGAATTCGGCGACCTGTTTGTTGGCCAGCAGCATGAACTCTTCGATGAGCTGGTTGGCCTCCTTTTGCTCCTTGAAATAGACGCCCAGGGGTTTGCCTTCGGCGTCGAGTTTGAACTTGGCCTCTTCGCGCTGGAAGCTTACGGCTCCGCGCTTGAAGCGTGTTTTGCGCATCCGCTGGGCCAGACGGTTGAGCGTCAGCACCTCTTCGGCGAAGTCGCCCTTGCCGGTTTCGATGATCTGCTGCGCCTCCTCGTAGGTGAAGCGGCGGTTGGAGAGGATGACCGTGCGGCCGAACCATTTGTCCAGTACTTCGGCTTCCTCGTTGAGCGTGAAGACCGCCGAGAAGCAGAGACTCTCTTCGTCGGGGCGCAGCGAGCAAAGTTCGTTGCTCAATTTTTCGGGCAGCATCGGAATCGTACGATCGACCAGATAGACCGACGTGCCGCGCTCCTCGGCTTCGGTGTCGATCACCGAGCGGGGTTGAACGTAGTGGGTCACGTCGGCGATATGTACGCCCACCTTCCACACGCCGTCTTCGATCTTGCGGATCGAGAGGGCGTCGTCGAAGTCCTTGGCGTCCGCCGGGTCGATGGTGAAGGTCGTTATCTTGCGGAAGTCGCGCCGGGCGGCATAATCGGCTTTGGTGATCGTCGAAGGAATGGCCTGGGCCGCATCTTCGACCTTTTGCTCGAAATGGTAGGGCAGGCCGTATTCGGCCAGGATGGCGTGCATCTCGGTATTGTTCTCTCCGGCGCGGCCCAATACCTCGACCAGCTCTCCGGCGGGGCTTTTGGAACCCAGCGCCCAGTCCGTGATGCGGATCACGACTTTGTCGCCGTGCTGTACGTTAGGGTTGTCCCGCTTGGAGAGATAGACGTCCATCGGCATGCGCCGGGGATCCATCTTGACGAAGATGGCGTGGTCGCTCACGTCGGCCGTGCCCACGTATTGCTTGCGGCTGCGCTCCACGATGCGGGTGATCTCGCCTTCGAGGGACCCGGCGTGGGAGCGGCGGGTGATGACGAACTCCACGCGGTCGCCGTCCAGAGCATTCAGCGAATTGCGCTGGCTGACATATACGTCGTTTTCGAACTCCTCGGAGCGGATATACATCGCTCCTGTCGAGATCATCTGTACGATGCCCTCCTGACGGGGACGCTCCTTGCCGCTGAGACGGTACTTTTCCTGCCCGCACTCCTCGATAGTGCCCTGGGCGAGCAGTTCCGTGATGATTTCACGGGTACGAAGACGGCCCTCCTTGGTGGCGCCGCCCGAGGCCGAAGCCAGATGCTTGAGGGAGAACTTGTTGTTCGGGAATTCCCGGAACAGGTTAATGATCAGCGAAGAGCGGTCGAATGCGGCCGACTTCTTCGTATTTTTCAGTTTATTCATCGGTTGAAATAGTTACGGGCGAGGAGTTCCATGAACCGGATGCCGGTCGGAATGGCCGCCTCGTCGGGATTGAAGGTGGATGTATGCAGTTTTCCGGCTCCGGGACCGACGCCCAGGCGGTAGAAGATCGCCGGGTAGCGGGTGCCGTAGAAGCCGAAATCTTCGGAAGTCATGCGCAGGGGCAGCATTTGAAAGGGAATTCCTTCGGTTTCGGCCAGTGCGACGGCCTGCCGGATCAACTCCGGGTCATTGACCACGCACGGGTAGCCGGGGGTGAAGTGTACCCGGGTTCGTATGCCGTACGAGGCGTCGTTCGCGGCGGCGAGTTCTTCGATCCTGCGTTTCACTTCGGCCCGTTCCCGTTCGTCGAAGGTACGCATCGTTCCCTCCATATAGACCCGGTCCGGGATGACGTTCGTAGCGCCCGCAGCTTCGACCTTGCCGATCGAAACGACCCGTTCGGGCGTGTTCAGGGCCGTGAGGTGCAGGATCAGTTGTGCGGCGGCGCTCACCGTGTCGCGGTGTTCGGCACGCATGGCCGCGTGGCCGCCCGCGCCTTCGAGCGTGAGGCGCAGTTCGTCGTTGGAGGCCATGTACTTGCCCGCGCGGAAGCCCAGCGTGCCCGCGTCCAAAGCGGGTTCGACGTGCTCGCCGACGACGGCCAGCACCGTATAGCCTTCGAAGGGGTTTTCGGCCAGCACTTTGGAGGCTCCGCCGGGATTCGATTCCTCTCCGGGTTGGAAGATTCCGAAAAGAGTACCCTCGAAATTCCGCTCGGCGGAGAGCCGGAGCAGGGTGCCGTAGAGCACCGCTGCGTGGATGTCGTGCCCGCAGGCGTGCATCACTCCGTCGTTCTCGGAACTCCACGCCGCGCCGCTCTGTTCGCGGATGGGCAGGGCGTCGATGTCGGCGCGCAGCAGGATACGGCGGCTCGCCGCAGGTCGCCGCGTCCTTCGATTTTGGCCAGTACGCCGGTTCCGGCGATCGGACGGCAGGGGATGCCTGCCTCGCGGAGCGCCTCGGCGATGAAGCGGGCGCTCTCCGTTTCGCGGAACGAAAGCTCCGGGTGGCGGTGCAGGTGGCGGCGAAACTCTACGGGTGTCATGGTTAAGCGTTTAATAGCAATTACTTTGCCCTATTCGGAATTAGAATACGTTGCGGGCGATCTTGCGGATGTTGTCCGTGCGTCCCATCGTGTAGAAATGGATGATCGGCACTTCGGCCGCCTTGAGCTCCTTGGCCTGGTGGATCGCCCATTCTATCCCGACCTCGCGGGCCGCCTGTGTGTCCTCGCCGCAGGCCCGGACGGCCTTCACCAGCTCTTCGGGCAGGCTGACGCTGAAGGTGCGGGGCAGGATCTCCAGGTGCTTGGGCGTCGAGATCGGCTTGATGCCCGGGATGATCGGTACCGTGATGCCCGCTTTGCGGCAGCGCTCCACGAAATCGAAGTACTTGCTGTTGTCGAAGAACATCTGGGTCACGATGTAGTCGGCTCCCGCATCGACCTTCTCCTTGAGGTACTGGAGGTCGCTTTGGGCGTTCGCCGCCTCGAAATGCTTTTCGGGATAGCCCGCCACGCCTACCGAGAACTTGGAGTGGTGGCACTCCTCGACTTCGCCGTCGATAAATTCTCCCCGGTTCATGGCCTGGATCTGGCGCACCAGGTCGGCGGCGTGGGCGTGTCCCTGGGCGTAGGGGACGAAGCGGGGTTCGTTCTGCCGCTTGTCGCCCCGCAGCGCCAGCACGTTGTGCAGCCCCAGGAAATCCATGTCGATCAGCGAATCCTCGATGTCGTATTTCGACCAGCCGCCGCAGATCAGGTGGGGAACCACCTCCACGTCGTACTTGCGCCGGATCGCGGCCGAGATGCCGACCGTGCCCGGACGGCGGCGCATGATGTGCCACTCGCGGCTTCCGTCGGGGCGGATGTCCTCTTTGAGGGCTTCGCGGTGGAAGGTGACGTTGATGTAGGCCGGGTTGAAATCCATCAGCGGGTCGATGGCTCCGAAGACGCTGCGCGTACCGTCCCCCTTCAGGGGCGGGAGCAGCTCGAAGGCGAAACGGGTCGTGCGCGAAGCGACGGCGCCCTGTATGAGATCCGTAATATTCATCAGATGTTATTGGGTATCAGTTTTTCGATCGTTTCTATGTCCATGTTGCGGCGTGCGGCGTAGTCGGCCAGTTGCTCTCGGTCGATTCGGCCGACGGAGAAATATTCGGCGTCGGCGAAGAACAGGCCGCAGAGCGCCTCCTCAGGTGTAATCATATAGTTGTCGTTCAGACGCATGGCGGTCGTCTTGTCGGCGGCCAGCAGGTCGAAGACCTCGCGTTTGAGCGAGTGGTCGGGACAGGCCGGGTAGCCGAAGGCCATGCGCCGACCCCGGTATTTGCTGCGGATGATCTGTTCGGGTGTGAGCGCCGGACCGGTTTCGTAACCCCACATCTGGCGGCGGATGAAGATATGCACCCATTCGCAGAGGGCTTCGGTCAGGCGGTCGGCCAGCAGCTTCGAGAGGATGGCGTTGTAGTCGTCGCCCTCCGCGCGGAACTTTTCGGTCAGCTCCTTGAGCCCTATGCCGCCCGTGAGGGCGAAGGCCCCGATATAGTCGGTTCTGCCTGCCTTTTCGTCGGCGATGAAATCGGCCAGACAGCGGGCCTGGGCTTCCCGGACCGGGGCCTGGCTGCGCAGCATCGGCAGGATGTATTTCTTGTCTTTCGGGCCGGTGACCACGATGTCGTCGCCCCGGCTGACGGCTGCGAAGATGCCCGCTACGCCCTGGAGGGTGAGGAGTTTTTCTTCGCGGATGCGGGCCAGCATCTTTTGCGCGTCGTCGTAGAGCTTGCGGGCTTCGGCGCCGTGTTCGGGGTTTTCGAAGATCTCCGGTACGCGGCCCTTGAGCCCCCACGCCGGGAAGAAGAAGTTCCAGTCGATCAGCGGCTCCACATCGGCGATACTTATGTCCGGAAACACCAGCCGTCCCGTATGGGCCGGAACAGCGATTTCGGACGCGGGTTTCGGCACGCGCAGCTTGCGCACCTGACCGAAGGGTAGGATCGTGCGGATCTCCTCGCGGCGGCGGTACTGGTCGCGCAGGGTCTGTTGCTCCTCGCGCACGCGAGCCAGATACTCTTCCCGGCCGGGACCGAGCAGTTCGCCGAGGATTTTGTTGTTGCGGCTGGCGTTGTCGGCATGGATCACCGGGCCCGAGTAGGTCGGAGCTATTTTTACGGCGGTGTGTACGTCCGAAGTGGTCGCACCGCCGATCAGTACGGGAATTTGCAACCCCCGGCGTTCCAGCTCTTCGCAGACGTGGATCATCTCCTCGAGCGAAGGGGTAATCAGTCCGCTCAGGCAGATCGCGTCGGCGCCCCAGGCGACGGCTTCGTCGATGATGCGGGGACACTCGACCATCACGCCCAGGTCGCGGATCGTGTAGCCGTTGCAGGCCATGACTACCGCCACGATGTTCTTGCCGATGTCGTGTACGTCGCCTTTCACGGTAGCCACCAGCACCTTGCCGGCACTCTTGGCGTTCGCTTCGGAACCTTGCTCGATGTAGGGAGTCAGTACGGCGACGGCTTTTTTCATCACGCGGGCGGTCTTGACCACTTGCGGCAGGAACATTTTGCCCTGCCCGAACAGATTGCCTACGACTTCCATGGCCGGCATCAGCAGCCGGTCGATCACTGCCAGGGGCGAGCCCAGCGTGCGGTAGCCTTCGAGCGCGTCCTGCTCGATGTAGTCGGCCACGCCCTTGAGCATGACGTATTCGATGCGCTTGCCGAGCGGCTCCGAGCGCCAGGCGTCGGTATGCTGCGTCTGCGTCGCGGCGGTTTTGGTGAATTGCGAAGCGTATTCCGTGAGGCGTTCGGCTGCGTCTGCGCGGCGGCAGAGGATGACATCCTCGACTCGTTCGAGCAGTTCCGGTTCGATGTCGCTGTAGATTTGCAGCATCTGGGGATTGACGATCGCCATGTCCATACCCGCTTGGATGGCGTGGTAGAGAAACACCGAATGCATGGCCTCGCGCACGGCGTTGTTGCCCCGGAAGGCGAACGAGAGATTCGACACGCCGCCCGAAATCTTGGCGTGCGGCAGGTTTTGCTTGATCCAGCGCACGGCTTCGATGAAATCCCTGGCGTAGGCGTCGTGGGCTTCGATACCGGTGGCCACCGCGAGGATGTTGGGGTCGAAGATGATGTCTTCGGCGGGGAATCCGTCGTCGGTGAGGAGTTTGTAGGCCCGCTGCGCCACCTCGATCTTGCGGGCATAGGTGTCTGCCTGTCCCTGTTCGTCGAAGAGCATCACTACGGCGGCGGCTCCGTAACGGCGGATGAGGCGGGCGCGGTGCAGAAATTCCTGCTTGCCCTCCTTCAGGGAGATGGAA
>ENA-OPVT01001801-OPVT01001801.1-human-gut-metagenome-genome-assembly--contig:-NODE-1801-length-12687-cov-2.301061_pt1 | contig 12687 bp, 7 predicted proteins | sample MGYA00241499_ERZ501990 | MGnify/ENA primary metagenome ERZ501990 (study PRJEB25962, sample SAMEA2042104) | human gut metagenome | biome: human gut; feature: human-associated habitat; material: faeces...
ATGTCCATCTGCGTGGCGGTGATGCCGTCCTTGGTACCCGTCACCTTGAAGTCCATGTCACCCAGGTGGTCCTCATCGCCCAGGATGTCGGAAAGCACCGCCCAACGACCGGTCGCGGAATCCGAAATCAGACCCATGGCAATACCCGAAACGGGTTTCTTGAGTTTCACGCCGGCATCCATCAACGCCAGCGTACCGGCACAAACCGTCGCCATCGACGACGAGCCGTTCGACTCGAGAATATCCGACACCACACGCACGGCATAGGGATTCTCCTCTCCGACGGGAACCATCGGCTTCAGCGCGCGCCAAGCCAGGTGACCGTGGCCGATCTCGCGGCGGCTCAGACCGCGGGCGGCTTTGGCCTCGCCTGTCGAGAAAGGCGGGAAATTATAGTGCAGCACGAATTGCTCGGTACCCTGTACCAGCACTTCGTCCTTGACCTTCTCATCCATCTTCGTACCGAGGGTCACCGTAGTCAGCGACTGCGTTTCACCGCGCGTGAAGATCGCCGAACCGTGAGCGGCGGGCAGGTAGCCCACCTCGCACCAGATGGGGCGGATTTCGTCCGTGCGGCGGCCGTCCAGGCGCTTGCCCTCGTCGAGGATCATGTTGCGCATGGCCTTCTTCTGCACGTCGTCGTGGAAATATTTGTGAATCAGCGGCGCCTTCTCGACCAGCTCCTCTTCCGAGAAACGGGCGGCGAACTCGGCCTCCAGCGCATTGAAGGCATCTTCGCGCTCGTGCTTCATCGTACCGCTGGTGGCGATGGCGTAAGCCTTGTCGTAAAGCTCCCGAATGATGGTCTGACGCAACTCTTCGTCATTCACTTCGTGGCAATAGGTCCGTTTCACGTCCTTGCCCAGCTCCTTCGAAAGTTCGATCTGTACGGCACAGTGTTTCTTAATCTCTTCGTGCGCGAACTTGATGGCTCCGAGCATCACCTCCTCGGAAACCTCCTTCATCTCGCCCTCGACCATCAGGATATTGTCGATGGTGCCGCCGACCATGATGTCCAGATCGACGTCCTGCATCTGCGAGAAGGTCGGGTTGATGACGTACTGGCCGCCGATACGAGCCACGCGCACCTCCGAAATCGGACCGCCGAACGGGATGTCCGAAACAGCCAGTGCAGCCGATGCGGTCAGTCCGGCCAGAGCATCGGGCTGAATATCTTTGTCCGCCGAAATCAGGTTCACGGTCACATATACCTCGGCGTGATAGTCCGACGGGAACAGGGGGCGCAGCGCACGGTCGATCAGACGGGCTACGAGGATCTCGCTGTCGTTAGCCTTGCCCTCACGCTTCATGAAGCCGCCGGGATAGCGACCGCAAGCGGCATATTTCTCCTTATACTCCACCTGGAGCGGCATAAAATCGGTGTCGGGTTTCGCGTCCTTGGCGGCTACCACCGTTCCCAGGAGCATCGTATCTCCCATCTTCACCACGACGGAGCCGTCGGCCTGCTTGGCCAGTTTGCCCGTTTCGATCATGATTTCGCGGCCGTCTGCCAGCGTGATCGTCTTCCGGACTGCATTGTACAACTTCTTTTCTTCCATAGATATTTTTACGTCAAAATGTATGTTCCAAATTACAAATGGGGCTGCCAAAAGAAACTTTGGCCAACCCCATTTTTCTGCCTCCGGGACTATTTACGGAGATTGAGCGTCTTGATGATTGCTCGGTAGCGCTCGATATCGACCTCTTTCAAATACTCCAGCAACTGGCGGCGCTTGCCGACCAGACGCAGCAACGCACGCTGTGTACCGAAGTCGTGTTTGTTGCTACGAAGGTGTTCCGTAAGGTGGTTGATACGGAACGAGAACAGCGCGATCTGGCTCTCGGGAGAACCCGTGTCGGTGTTGGACTTTCCGTACTTACCGAAAAGCTCCTGCTTTTTTTCAGCTGATAAATAACCCATTTTCAAAAGTTTATTTAGTTCCACTCTACGACGCATTCCCCTTACCGTGAATAACGCCAGAGCGTGGCGCAAAGGTACGAACTTAATTCACAATAACCAACTTAAACGAATACAATTTTTTAGCTGAAGAGCCCTCTTTTTTTGCAAACCGGAGCGAAAAACACTATTTTTGCCAAAAAAGAAGACACATAGAACATGAAAAAGATCGCCCTGCTGCTCTACACCGTTATCGTTCTGGTCCTTGCAGCGAGCTGCGACCGCCGCGCAGAGTACCTTACGGCAAGCGGCGCGATGCTGGGTACGACTTTCCAGGCAACGGGCGACATCACGGACTGCACCGCACAGGAACTCTACCGGGCCATTATGCAAATCGACGCCGAAGCCAAGGCTTCGATGTCGATTTTCGACTCCACCTCCCTGCTGAGCCGCATCAACCGGGGAGAGACCGACTCGCTCGACGAACATATCATCTACAACCTCCGTCTGGCCGAACGGTTCAGCCGCTTGAGCGAAGGTCACTACGACGTGACGGTCAAGCCGCTGGTCGATGCCTGGGGATTCGCCGGGCACGAGGCGGAACGCACCCCGAACCTCGATTCGCTCCTGCAATTCGTAGGTTACCGGCGCGTCCATATCCGGGACGGCAGGCTCGTGAAGGACGATCCCCGCGTACAGCTCGATTTCAACTCGATCGCCAAGGGCTATACGGTCGATCTGGTCGCGGCCCTCATGGAGCGCTGCGGCGCGAAGAACTATCTGGTGGAGATCGGCGGCGAATGCCGCTGCCAGGGTGTCAGCAGCAAAGGCATTCCCTGGCGGATCGGCATAGAAACTCCCTTCGACGGCAATATGTCCGACGGCGCCTATCTCACCGGACGTATCCGCATGAGCGAAGGAGGCCTGGCCACTTCGGGCAACTACCGCCGCTTCTACCGCGACGCCGCAGGCAATAAGATATCCCACACGATCGACCCGACAACGGGCCGCAGCGTCACGTCACGATTGCTTTCCGCCACCGTGGTCGCGGACAACTGCGCCGAAGCCGACGCCATGGCGACCATGTATTTGAGCCTGGGCGCGAACAAGGCCATCGCCCTCTCCCGGAAAATTCCCGACGCGAAGGTCTATTTTATCCTCGACGACGGGAAAGACGGCTACGAAATTTACTGCTCGCCGGCGATGCAAGAAATGATGATTCCAGAATAATCCCATTGCGTACGAATGAAACAAGTTCTATTTCTCTATAACCCCCAGTCGGGAAAAGGAAAAATCGAAAAAGATTCCCAAGCCATCGGCGAAATGTTCCGGCAGGCCGGCTACTCGATCGTAGACGGCCCGATCGATTTCAGCCGCAACCCTTTCAATGGACACGAAACGGTCGATCTGGTGGTCGTGGCGGGCGGCGACGGCACGGTCAATTACGTGGTCAATCGGATGAAGGAGAAGCACCTCGACCTGCTGCTGGGCATCATCCCGGCAGGTACGGCCAACGACTTCGCCGGAGCGCTCGGCATGGAGAAAAACCCGGTCAAGGCGGCGGCGCAACTCCTCGGCGGCACGGAAGAGCGGGTCGATTGCGGACGCGTGAACGACCACTATTTCGTTAATATCTTCAGTTTCGGCATCTTCACCACCACGTCCCAGCGCACGCCGGACAAACGCAAGCACCAGATCGGCAAGCTGGCCTACCTGATCGAGGGCGTGAAGGAGTTCCGCTCGGTACACGGCATTCCGCTGCAAATTCTCGCCGACGGCAAAGCCTTCGACCTCGAATCGCTCATGGCCTTGATATTCAACGGAGAAACGGCCGGAGGATTCCACCTTGCCCCCCGCTCGAGCATTAAGGACGGTATGTTCGACTGTCTGTTGCTGCAAAGGCGCAACATGCTCTTCTCGGTCGTATCGATGCTCCGTCACCTGCTGGGCGGTCGGCCCTCGCAGGTAAAACATTTCCGAGCCCGCACGCTCGACATCACCTCGCCGATCAACGAACCTACCGACGTGGACGGACAGAAGGGGGCCGATTTCCCGCTGCACATCGAATGTCTGCACAACGAGCTCCGCGTCGTCTGCCCGCTGTCGGAGGCACCCCGCCGGGGCCGGTTCGCCTATTTCAAGAATCTGATCAGCAAACTGGCATGGTGGCGGACGAGATAACCCTGCAAAAAGTTTCGATCTCCCGCATCAAGCAGGAGATGCGGGACGTTTATTACCTGTCGGACGACCTGGTGATCGCTTCGTTCGACATCCACCGCGATACGCTGGGCAACTACCCCGCCCTGATCGACGGCTTCTCGGCGATCATCATGGCCAGCGGTTCGGCCGTCGTAGCGATCGATACGGAAGAGTACGAAGTCGTGCCCGACACGATCGTCTTCTTCAGCCCCGACCGCGTGATCCGCACGGTGGCCAGCACCAGCGATGCGGCGGCCTATTTCGTCGCCTGTTCCAAATCGTTCATCAACGAGATCCAGATAGACCTTTCGGCCTCGCTGCCCGTCTATATGCGTTTCGGCAAACAGCCCTGCCTGCGGGTGACACCCCAGGACACGCACGAGATCCGACAGGTGTTCCAACTCATCAAGACGATTCTTGCCAGCGACAAGGAACATTACAGACAGGAGATCATCCGCTGCCTGTTCACCGCAGTCTTCTACATCATCACCGAGCTGAACATGCGCGAGCAGAAAAACACGGTCAAGTTGGGGCGCGGCGAGGTGATCTTCGAAGAGTTCATGGAATTAGTCCGGCAATACAGCAAACAGGAGAGGAACGTCCGGTTCTATGCCCGCCGCCTCAACATCACCCCCAAATACCTTTCGACCGTTTCCAAGGACGTGAGCGGCAAAACCGCCGCCCGGTGGATCGACGAAGCGGTGATCCTCGAGGCAAAAAGCCTGCTGCGCTATTCGGGCATGAGCATCCAGGAGATCGCCTATCACCTCAACTTCTCGACCCAGTCGTTCTTCGGCAAATATTTCAAACAACACACGGGCTACAGCCCGTCGCGGTTCAAGCGCAAGGGCAGCTGACGGACCGAGGCATCCCGGAATAAAAAAGGGACGTGTCAAATCGAGAAATTCGGCGCATCCCTTTTCAGGTATGTAAAAACAGGTAAAATACAAGGCATCGAGGTTCACGGCGAAGAGTGTGTACCGACGCACATGATCGAGCCGTGACACCGATAATAACGAAGCAGTTTGCCTGTTATGACGCACCGCCTTTTTCGACCGAAAGATTATCGCACCCCGGCTTTCTCCCGATCGGAACCCTTTTTCCTCGGCGACGGTTTGGTCTTGCGGACCGGCGGCTTCCGGTCGAACGCCTTCTCCACTTCGATCTCGAAATCCGAAAGCACGTTCATATAGTTGATAAAGGCATCGTAGGACGATTCGTAAGGATTGAAATAGGCATGTACGTCCCCGTCCGACAACCACTTGGTCGCCATATAATAGAAATGATCCGAAGCCTGCATGAAGTTCCACACGTGGTCGAAATCGGGATCCTTCAGCCGGGCGATCTTATCCCGCAGGGCATACAGTTTTCCGAAAGCTTCGTTCTGCAATTCGTTGCCCAGCCACGCCGTGATGTCACGTTCCTCGTCCGCCCAAGACATCACGTGCGGACAATGGAGTACGGCGACGGGCTGGTATTTCGCAGCGGCTTCGCTCACCGTAGCGAACTCCAACCCCTCCCGCTTCAGAACAGCCGGAACGAGCGCCTTCATAAAGTCGAAAATACCCGTATCGGCACGCTGGTGCTCGCCGAAGGTTTCGTAATCCATGAAGAGATTGACCACATCCCCCTCCAGCTCGTCCGAAGCGAGCCACCCCGTGTATTTTTCCGCCGTGAGAGGCCATTGGTCCCACCCTCGGTTGGAGAAACGGAACGCGATGTCGTCCGAGAGCTTGTAATTGCGCAGCAACAGCCTCAAGCGCTGGTCGAGCGCATTGGCATAAACATAGCCGGGCGACTTCCATCCCAGTACGTGTCGGGCTCCCTCGGCCAACATGGTCTTGAAACCCATCTCGGCCACATCGGAGCCGATCCGGTCGGAATAGATCAGTTCGGTATTGCGAAAGGCGGTCGGCGCAACGCCGAACTCCTTTTTCATCAGTTCGGTATGGAGCGCAACCTGCTGCATGAAATCCTCCTTCGACGAAAGCGAAGCCAGCGAATGGGAGTAAGTTTCGGCCAGGAACTCCACGCAGCCCGTCCGGGCCAGGCGGCGGAACGAATCGAGCACCTCGGGCGCATACGCCCGCATCTGTTCGACGGCCAGCCCCGTCAGCGAAAAGGTACAGCGGAAACGCCCCTCGCTCTGCCGGATCAGATTGAACAGCAAGGCATTCATCGGCAGATAGCACTCACGCGCGACCTTCTGCATGATCGAGCGATTGGTCAGGTCGTCCAGGTAGTTGTGGTCACGGCCCATATCGAAGAAACGGTAACGCTTCAGCCGCCAGGGCTGGTGTACCTGAAAATAGAAACAAATCGTTTTCATACTCCGCAAATATTTTAATTGTTCGCCTCCGCGACGACAGTTTCGTAAACCGTCTTGATCTTCGCTGCGGCATTGGTCCATTTGAGTCCGGTCACCTCTTCCAGCCCTTTCGAAGCGAACATCCTACCCAGAGCCGGATAAGTAAGAAGCCCGTAAATGGCATCGGCCAGAGCATCCACGTCCCAGTAATTCACTTTAATGGCGTAATCCAGCACCTCCGCCACACCGCTTTGCCGCGAGATAATCACGGGAACGCCCGAACGCATGGCCTCGAGCGGCGAAATACCGAACGGCTCCGACACCGAAGGCATGACATAGACATCCGACAGACGGAACATCCGCTGCACCTCCCCGCCCTTGAGGAACCCCGTGAAATGGAAGCGGTCGGCGATCCCCAACTGGGCCACGCGCCGCACCACATGGTTCATCAGATCGCCCGAGCCGGCCATGACGAAACGCACGTCCGGAACCCGCTGCAGCACCTTGGCCGCAGCCTCGACGAAATAATCGGGACCTTTCTGGTAGGTGATGCGTCCCAGAAAGGTGACGACCTTATCCTTGACGGCCCGCTCCGGCACAGCATCCTCCGACTCGCCGAAACGCACGGCGTTATGCACTGTCACGACCTTCTCGGCCGGAATGCCGTACTTGCCGATGACGATGCGGCGCGTCAGCTCCGACACCGCGATCACCCGGTCGGCAGCCTGCATACCCGCCTTTTCGATGGCATAGACCCGACGGTTGATATTCTCGCCGCTGCGGTCGAACTCCGTGGCGTGCATGTGCACCACCAGCGGCTTGCCCGAAACCCGCTTGGCCGCAATTCCGGCGAAATAGGTCAGCCAGTCGTGGGCATGGATCACGTCGAACTGCCCTTCGAGGTCTTTGGCCACCTGCGCCGCCACCATTGCATACCGGGCGACCTCCTCCATCAGGTTGGCGCCGTATTTTCCGGAGAAGGTGTAGCGCTGTTTCCATACGTCGGTCCACTCGTGTGTCCGGCCGCTGCGAACGAACTCGTCGTGGTAGGCGGCATACTCCTCCGGAGAGATGTAGGGCAACATGTTCGAATCGATGTGGATGAACGAAACCTTCTCGAGCAGCTCTTCGGAAAACTCATGATCGCGCGTACCGATCGTTTCCACGTCGCTCGCATTCACCACGCGGACGAAGCGCTGGTCCTCGTCGCCATAGGCACGCGGCATGACGAAAACGACCTCCACACCGTTGCGTGCAAGACCGCGCGTCATACCGTAGCAGGCCGTACCCAGCCCGCCGGCGATATGGGGAGGAAACTCCCAACCGAACATCAACACTCTCATTTGTATTCTATTTTTTTATTCTAACAATTATATCTTTCCATGTACCCTTATCCGACGGTCGCAGCATCGAATCCAAGGAGTGCTTATTCGCGGCCCGAAACCGTGTCCGCCATGCACCCTTCCCCTAAATCCGCTTCTCGGAGGGAATTTGGGACACTGCGCCCCCGAAAAGGTACACTCAAAGTATATAATCACGTTTCATTTCGTAACTTATTCGACTTCGCGAAACACCGGTCGCCCCTCCCGGCAACCTCCACCCCGGCCTGCCCGGGCCGACAGAAAAAATTTCGGACACCTTACGCGGCGGCAAGTTCTTTTCCTTCGCATCCTTTAGCGCTTTTTCCGAAGACCCGGCAACAACCCGTGTCCCCGGCGACGACGCCAGCGTTCGGTCGTTTCACGGATCATCAACACCGCCCCGACACTCCACGCCTGCGACACGGCGCCCCAAGGCGCATGCGGAGGATCGCCGTCGAATAGCTCGTTGATCGATCCGATACCGTAACTCTGAATCTCCTCGCCGAAACGGGCGAGCAGCTCCTCCGCCCGAGGCAGAAACTCACGGCCACCGAGGTCGAACGAAGCCTTGACATAAAACCAAAGCGGCCAAACCCATACGGAGCCGTTCATCGAAGCCTCCGCACGAACGGCTTCATCGCCCTCGCAGCGGTTCTTATAGCGAGGATTGCGGGGCGAAAGCGAACGCAGCCCTTTGGGTGTCAGCAAATGCTGCCCCACGATCCGAAGCACCGAAGCCTGCTGCTCCTCATCGAGCATCTTGTAATCCAAACCGCACGCCACCACCATATTCGGACGAATCCACCGATTCGGCCCTTCAGGACCTACGAAATCGGCCAGATACCCGTCGTCGCCGCTCCAGAACATCTCCCGAAAAGCGTTCCGAATCCGCTCGGGCCACGCTTTCCACTCGCCGACGAACTCCTCCTCGCCGAAACGGGAAGCCAGCTCAAGGGCATAACACACGGCGTTGTACCAAAGTGCGTTGATTTCGACCGGATACCCGTCCCGCGACACGACGGGGACACCACCCGCCAGCGCATTCATCCAGGTGAGGGCTTTGTCGGGCGCCGAGGCCCACACCAAACCGTTATCGTGCACGGCCACGCCGCCGACGCCCCGGCGATAAGCCGCCAGCAGCTCTTTCATCACGATACCGTAGCGCTTCCATATCTCCTCCTCACCCAGCGTCCGCTGCAACTGCTGAAGCACCCAGAAAAACCAAAGCGGAGCATCCGCAGCCTCGGCAGCCGAGAAAGAACCCGTAAACATACCGTCCCGGCGTCCGCGCACGACCGTATCGAGCACATCCAGGCAATCCTCCGTGCGTCCCTGCTCCAGCGCGATGCCGGGCAGCGCTACGAGCGTCTGACGTCCGATCTGCCCATACCAGGGATACCCGGCCAGCACCTCGGCCCGCCCGTCCCGGCGGCGGACGACGAACTGCCGGGCAGAGTGGCGCAGGCAGCTCAGAAAATCGACCTTGCGGCTGCGGGCGCTCAGAGCCTCCGCAAACATTCCGCCGATGGCCGCAGGATCGGGAATGGCTTCGACGGACGCAGAGAAAATCACGCTTTGCCGCCGACCGAGACTGAGTTCGAAATAACCCGTCGTAAGCAGATCCTCATCTCCCTCGTATCCTCGCTCGATCTCTCTGGCGTATTCGAAATTATAGTACCAGTCGGGAGCCGGCACGAACTCCGCATCCCGACAATCGGTTTGCAGGTACAGCCAGGGAAAATCGGAATACAACCGACACTTCACCCCGCCCGGAATCGGCCGGGAACGTCCGTCGGCCTCCATATTGGCATGCGTGAGCGCATGTTTGTCCCGGAAGGCGAAGAAAGGCCGGAGCCTAAGCCGGACATCGGACGGCGCCTCCAGCAGCGTATAGCGGATCATCAACTGCGTGCGGTTGTGTATCCAGAGCAGCTCTTTCCGCAACACGATGCTTCCCACGCGGTAGGTGATCGTCGGTGTCGGCGTATATTCGAAATCGGTGATGTACTTATGCCCCCGAGGTTCATAGGTTCCCGGGAAACGGTGCAGCGCCAGGTTGAAGGATTGCCCGTCGTGCACGACGGTTTCATCCACCGACGAGAGCAGCACGTAAGCGCGGTCGCTGTCGTCGATGGGTGCCACCATCAGGCCATGATACTTGCGCGTGTTGCAGCAAACGATGGTCGTGCTCATATAGCCGCCTCTGCGATCCGTAGCCAGCATTTCGCGCTGCAACGAATACTCCAGATTTCCCAGTTCCTTCTTATCAAATGTAAGTACCGACATAACTGTTTGTTCTTTATGTTCATTTCCGACAGAGCGGAACGGCAAAATCAGCCCGTACTCCTGCCGGACCCGTCGAATCGTTTATTTCGTTTTCTCCGCCGACCGGATCAGAAAAAGTTCCGGTCCGCTTGAACGATCTTTTCTGAAAGATACTCTTTTTTTCGCAGACCATCAAGTCCAAACCGTGCGAAAAATCAAAAATTATCAGAAAACGACCTTTTTTTCAACAATCATTTCATGCCCACTTCACCAATGCGAAATCCATACGATGCGGCAACATCGGATTCTGCGGGAAAATGCGCAGCGCCATATCGAACATCCCGGCCTGTTCGGGAACATAGTCCAAGGTGAAAGTCACCTGGCTGCCCGAAACCTGCACCTGGCTGAGCGGCACGGTACGGATGACCTCCACGACTCGGTCCGGCTCCACGGGACGGGCCACGACCAGTTCGGCCCCCACGTCCTCCGGAGCGAGTCCGGCCAGGTCGAGCGTAAGCTCGAAATGGTAACTGCGTCCTATGAAGATCGGCTTGTCGCCGACCCGGGCACGCTGCACGTCCACGATCTTCACGGCAGGCCACGCAGCCAGCACCTTGTGCTTCCAGGCGACGATCTCGCGCGCAACGGCGAAGTCGTTCTCCGACAGTTCCCGCTTGCGGGCTGCCAGCCGGTTGTAGAAACGCACCTCGTAGTCGCGCAGCATCCGGTTGGTCGTGAAGTTCGAAGCGATTTCGGCAATACATTTTTTCACCGAAGCCATCCACGCACGGGGAATACCGTCGGCATCCCGGTCGTAGTATTTCGGCACGATCTCCTCTTCGATCGTATTGTAAATCATCTCGGCGTCGAGTTCGTTCTGATACTGCGGATCGGAAAAGACCGTCTCCATCGGCAGTGCCCAACCGGCACCCTCCTTATACCCCTCGACCCACCAGCCGTCGAGCACCGAAAACTGCAGCACGCCGTTCATCACGCACTTTTCACCCGACGTACCCGACGCCTCGAGCGGACGAGTCGGGGTATTGAGCCACACGTCCACCCCCTGCACCAGACGACGCGCCAGCTCCATGTCGTAATTCTGCAGGAAGATGATCTTGCCGGAGAACTGCGGCATGGCTGCGACTTCGATGATTCGCTTGATCAGATCCTGCCCCGGCTTGTCGTTGGGCGTGTTCACACCGTCGGCGAAGAGGCCCGTGTCGTCCACCTTCGTGTCGTTCTCGATGTTGAGATGTGTCGTGAACTCCAGGCGCGCACCGAGGTTGAGTTTGCCCCAGCGGTAGTCGACACCGATGATCGGCGTGATACCCCATCCGCGCTGCGTGCAGTCGAGGTTTCGGTCTGCCACCTGGCTCCGCACGCCACCTAAGGTCTGCGCGCCACCCTGTGCCAGTTGCGCACCCTTCGTGAGCTGCTCGGCAGCGGCTGCATACTGCTGTGCGGCCTGCTCGTTGCCCGCGAGCGTTGCCTCCTGGGCCAAGCGAGTATAGTTGCTGGCCTGCTCCTGATAGGAGAGCGCCTGATTGGCCAGGGCGTCCGCCTTGGTGCCGAGGTAGCTATAGAGATTCTCGTTTTGGCCGTTGATGTTCACGGTGATGTTGGAAATGCTTCCCTCATACTTGTTGTAGATGTAGTTGAAGCGGAAGCCGCCATAGACGGCCAGATTCTCATTGACCTTGTAGGTGGAACCAAACTGGAATCCGAAGACGTACTGCTGACCGTGGATGTAGCTCTCTACGGAGTAGCCCGGCGTGTTGCTTCCCAGTCCGAGGTCGATGCCATACTGCTGCTGGTAGGTGGTGTTGGCCAACTGCAGGATGGAGGGCAGCAGGGCCACCTGGCGCTCGAAGGATCCGAGACCGCGGTTGAAGGTACACTTACCGCCACCGCCCACGAGGCCGAAGGCAAACTGAAATCCCCACTTGTCGTAGTTCAGGGCCGCCTGTACCGAAGGTATGAACGGAGCAGAAGCTTCACCCTTGAAACTCTTGATGCCGTTGGCGTCGCCTCCGTTGAGGCTCAGCGGATGGGCGTAGGGCGACTGCATCCATTGTTCGTCGGTCATGGGAAGACCAGCAGGTTTGAGGAGCGTCATGCCGCTACGGATGGTACGCGTCTGTGAGGCGCTCTGACCACCGAGAGAGAGGTGGAGGCCCTTACCCAAAAAGGCCACGCCGGCAGGATTGGAATAGACTCCATCGATAGCAATCACACCATCACGGGCGAAGTTGCGACCGAAGATGAAGCTCTGGTTGGTGTTGGTCAGAAGACCACCCGCGAAGACGGCGGTCTGCGAAAGCATTGCCATCGCAATGCATGCAAGTTTCTTTCTTTGCATTCGTTATTTTACGTTCGTTGGTGAAAAACGGGTGCAAAGGTATGTAGATTGTTCTGTACTTCCAAATTTTTGGTTCGTTTTTCTGTTTCTTCCAGCGCTTTTCTGTCCCTCTTGCCCATTTTCAGCCTAAAAACGGATGAAGAGCAGGGTCGTTTAGAAAAAAGACAGTAGGGTAGGGGCAGCTTTACGGTCCTGTTGTGTTGTTATTTGTTGTTTCCCTTTCAGCAGCATTTTGTGTTGTTATATATTGTACTTGTTGTTTTAGTTGTTTTCCCTTATAAGCAAGTTGTTTTCCCTT